>Ga0116229_10009482_pt1 | contig 14834 bp, 10 predicted proteins | sample S1TSphgellanicum_3_FD_87313 | JGI IMG/M metagenome (GOLD analysis project Ga0116229, IMG submission 87313) | Host-associated microbial communities from peat moss isolated from Minnesota, USA - S1T2_Fc - Sphagnum magellanicum MG | ecosystem: Host-associated > Plants > Peat moss > Unclassified... | reverse complement strand
TTACCAATATATCTATTAAGTTTGTGTGCTAAAATGGCAACTGACATCCATTGCCATTATTATTATGGCAAATGCAAGCCTTGAAATTGCCAATATCTAATAAAAGTGTGCTTAACAGCTGCTCGCTCTAACAATGTAATAAACATTGAAATTTTCCAATATTCTAAATAAAATTTCAAAAAAATAGAGAAAAAACCCCAACCCAACTCTTTCAATTGTTGAGAAAGAGACAAGATGAGTGTACTTAAATCCAAAAACCCCAAAATAAAAAATACAACATTAATATATATTATTCTCCGTTGTGCTGCATCTGTATTCCACTTTTTCTCCACCTCGCCAGAGTAAACAGACCATGATGGGATGGATGGATGACAGGACAGATGGATGAAATGATGTTTCACAACGTCCTTTACTATATATTAAATAGATGGTATGTTCCCCATGTTTTTGTTGGCCCTACTCATAGGGAAGAAATTACGCATCTGTGCAGGATTTGGATTTGGGGATAAAATTTTGGTTCAATCATTGACCAATGTGAAGATGACAAGTGTTCACAAAATGAAAATTTTCACATGGATATAATTTTACATGTTTGGGTGGATGTAACCTTAAGTATAGACTTAGGTTTCTTCTTGCAACTCCAACCCTTGCACGAGAAGGTGAAGGGGGTGTGTGTGTATGGGGGTGGTGGTGGTGCATGTGGTGATTTTGTTGTAGTTTGAATTTCACTTAAACATTGCCTGGAAAATTGAAGATCAATCTATTTAGACCTTGGGTAATCCTTTATTTATCATATTTCATTTGACTCATTTCCTATTGTTGTTGTCGGCAACCATAATCTTTAACCCTAATCTTCATTTATATGTTTTCATCTTTAAACTTCATACCTATTTGACTTTGGTGCTAATCTACTTTGAACTTGAGTACATGGTTTGTTCACAGGCTCAACAATGAGCAACTCTTTACTCCTAAATTTTAGATGCAACTCATGTGGTTATTTTCAAAATATGTATTGGAGTTGGTCATAAATTCTTCATTGATGATGGTAGGTGTCAACTTCTGAAGGATCATTTTGAAGTGGAGATGCACTTTTAGCAAGTGAGTTACATTGCTTAAACGAAGCTTTGATACAGAGGTTGCTTAAACTTGATGGGATTGAGGTAATTAGTGAGGCCAAGATTCTAAGGAGAACACAAGTATCATGCCATGTTCTCATTACCATTACCTTTCTAATGTTTGGTTCCAAAGTTGTTGAAAAAAGAACTGGAAACCCTTTAGCACTTTCATTCCTTGTTGACATGTTATGGACACCAATGTGAAAATGGCAGTTGTGGGGTCCGCACAATTATCAATTTGCATCTAAATTACCATTACACTTAGTAGAAGCATATGGGAAAGTTGACGCGTTCCTAAGTCCCTAATTACACCCAAGTTGGGTCTAAGTTAGTCTCACAACGAAATTGTGAGAAACTTGGGGCACGTTCCCAACTCTCAGCACTAGAAGGGGTAGAAGGGCGTGCTGAAGCTCCAAGATGGGACTAGGAAGAGTGACAAGCTATTCACTTACTCAAACTTGCATCAAACCAACCAACAAGTTGGTTAGATGTCTTTCTGGAGCACCTTTGGTGCTAGGACAAGCCATGGGCAACTCTGGACTCACTTGACTCAGCACGGCCCGAACTCGGGGGAAGCCACCACCTTCTCCCATATAATATACTTTGTTCCTTTCCACAACACTTACATCTGAATGGCTTTTTGTCCCGAAATTCCCAAGGAGGAGTCCCGAAACTGTCCCGATTTGGACTCCCGGGACTTTGCGCGATCATAACTCTTTGTTCAGACCTCCGATTGGGATGAGGTTTAAAGCAAACTTATAGTTTTCCTTGAGAGCTTTCCAACGGTGTGTCGCATTCCACCTGCACGCACTGGGGTTGGGTCGATTTTCGACTTTTAGTGGTCGAGAGTCAAATTGTCAGTTTGACTCCTGATCGTTCTTTGTCATACCTTGTGTTGTAGATGTCCAAATGGCCCATGCAAGCCCATTTTCGACATCTACACTTTGCTAGCTTTCCAATGATATAAAGAACACTTCAATGCGAGGTGTTTTGGCCCTTGCAATCGAACTATGACATTTTAGGAATCTCGGAGGACTCCCAAGTCCCAACTTTGGGAGTGTGAGTTTCATCCTCACACTCTCTCAAAGTGGGGTTGCGACAAAAGCCCTTTCATAAGAGACTTGAAATTGTGTTTCATAAGTATCATGGTTGAAAGCTATTGTTGGGATGGCAAACCAATGCCATATCCTAAATATGGTCTTTTGAATTTTGGAAAACTACTGAAAATCTGGGAAAATATCATACAACAATTTCTTCAATCATAATGGATACAAAACCCACATTGTTCACCAAATAATGAATGTTCTCCTTAGAAGAAAGGTTTTTATACCTTTTCAATTGATTATTTTAATTCAATTTTGAGGCATTATTGACCTTTGTTGATGGTTACATTGTTGTTTTGGAGTATCTTTTCCCCCATGTTGTTGATTAGTTAATTTCATCAATGTATTCCCAATTGTGTAAGTGAAGAAGGTTCAAGGACTAATGGAGGTAGTGGACAAATTAAGAGCAACACTTATGCAACCACCGCCAAAAGATAATCAAGTTATAATGAACAGTCAGTGGGAAACTTTTGATGTTGGTATGGGCAACCTTGCAATTCCCCCTCCCTCCTTTGCCTGTATGAAAGCAAATTGGGAAACTTTTGAGTGAAAATAATACCATTGTCTTAAAGCTAGTGGCATGCATCTATTCTTTTAGTGTATGAAATTGAGTAATATCACTACCATATATAATTTTCATAGATGCCTTGGGTGTCTAGAATGGTATAAAATTAGAGCAGAAAAATTAGCAATCTTTGTACATTTAGAATCCCTCATCTTGTGAGGTTGATTATTGTTTAGAGGCTAGCAGAATTGTGTGTATCCTTCTACCTTATTTTTTCCCTCTCAACTTTTACCTAGTTGCCCAACTTTTAGGTAGTTAATTGTGTATACAAGTTAAAGATCTATTATGGTTTTGAGCAGCTACCCCCACCACCTCTTGTGATGAAACCACTGGCAAAAGAAATTGTTAAGCTTGATGTGCTAGTTCAAGCTATTCAACAAATGTCGAAGCCCCCCAAAAGAATTGAAATGATGCCTGATAAGCAATTGATCCCAATGATGCCCAACTCGTTAACTATTCATGAAGCCGATTTCATTATCGAGGAAACAAATCTTGATCTTGGGAAGGCTGTTGATAATAACCATCACTATGATCTCATGGAGCATATGACCTATTTATTTATCCATGTGGTGAAAGCATGTGGTCTTGCAGCAAAAGATTCAAATGGAACTAATGATCTTGTAAGTCTTTTTTTTCATCATGCCTTTGTTCATCATCTTCCTTGTTGTTTGTTGGTGCCATCACTGTATGCATATGGCATTAACCTACCACATGTTGGATTTAAAATTCCACAACTTCTATTATGTCAATATGTTTAGTTAGATACATCTGATTATGCATTGTTGAATCCATTTGTTTGTTTCTGATATTTAGTAGCCTTGTTGCCCTTTAACCTCTTTCCTTAGAAATGCAACTAGCCAGAACTGGTGAGTTCCCAACTAGACATTTTCTGATACAAATGCTTGAAATTTGACTTTTTATTGATGGAGCTTATGATATGACTATTTATTGTAATGATGACCTACATTTGGGTGTGGTGTGGATTGGGGCTGGCATACAACAGTTTTATAAGGATACAAGTGGGGCATGTGAAAGTAGAGACTAAAATTGTCTCACACAACTTTAACCCAAAATGGAATCAAGTTTTTGTGGTTAGAGGGGACAAAGTTCAAGGTAGAACAGTTTGGGATGCGGTACATGCCTTTCCTTCTCTTGCCTCCCTCTGACAATTCTCCCACCTGACCTAAAGTTTGAAACCTTTAGTAGTGCCAATTGATAGTTCAATTGTAAGCACTAAAAAGAAAAGGCACAAAAGCAAATCCTCTTGTGGATTTTCTTTCAAAAGGAAAGTTCAATGTAAACATGGGAGGAAGTTATGTGAATCCAAGGATGAAAAGCTTTGGGTCCATGACTTGTTTGATGAACTTACCACACAATATGAAAGTTTCTTTATAGAGGTAGGGTTTGCATTAAAGTTCTTTTATTACTAATGTAAGATGTAATTTAAAATTCCAGACATTTCATATAGAGATTTCAAATTTTAGTTTTCAATATTTAAACATTTTACTTTTCAATGTTTAGACATTTTAAATTTCAATTTTCAGTATTTATACATTTAAGTTTTCAATTGGTTTCCTCCCTCCTATTTTATGTTGTCTCTTAAATGAACAAATGAATTGAACTCGTCCATCCATGTTCATCTTAGTGTGCCAAATGTTTAGGGTTAGACATTTTAAATTGTTGATTTCACGTTGTCAATGAAAATTCATTTCAATTTTGAGAAAACCTAGGTAATAAATTAAGTACTTATATTTCAAATTCCATGGATGAAAGCAAACTTAGGATTAGGAATAAGGTTAAGGTTTCCTCTCTCCTATTTTATGTCATCTTTTGAATGAACTGATGAATCAAACTCGTCCATCCATGTTCATCTTAGTGTGCCAAAGGTTTAAGGTTAAGCATTCTAAATTGTGGATTTCACATTGTTGGTGAGAATTCATTTCAATTTTGGGAAAACCTAGGTAGAAAATTAGGTACCTATATTTCAAACTCCATGGATGAAAGCAAATTTAGGGTCGGGAATAAGGTTAAGGTTTCCTCCCTCCTATTTTATGTCATCTCTTGAATGAACCGATGAACCAAACCCATCCATCCATGTCCATCCTAGTGTGCCAAAGGTTTAGGGTTAGGCATCCTAAATCGTTGACTTCACATTGTTGGTGAGAATTCATTTCAATTTTGAGAAAACCTAAGTATTAAATTAGGTACCTACATTTCAAACTCCATGAATGAAGGCAAACCTAAGGTTTGAAATAAGGTTAGATTGGGTTTCATTCTAGATGGATGCTTTTATACACATGGCTTCGACAAATTAATTTTGATTTTGGAAAAATCACAAGTGGGAATTGTTGAATTAATTATGGATGTATGGTTCAAAATACATATGTACATGCACACACATTTAGAGTTAGGGTTGATATTGCATGAACACAATTTTGAGGTTAAAGTAAATGAAACCACCTCTTGGCATTTATTGACAGCCAAGGGAAAATGACAACCAAGTTGGGAAGTTACACAAAAAATGGTAAATCAAATTGATTCTTTGTTCCCTTGCCTTAAAAATTTCTTGGTGAAGAATTTGGCAATACATATAGTTGGTGGTGTTACACACAAAGTGTTGTTAATCCATTGGTGCTTGGATTTGATACCAAGACCTCTTTGTTATAGGTAGTTTTATTAGCTTTATTATTTCAGCCTATTATCCCCATAGTTCCCCCAATGACAATAGGATGTAAAAGAAGAATATTTATATTGTTAATTGGAGCCTTTTTATTCAATATGTTCCCAATGGTTGTTCCCCACACCACAAAGGCTCTTGGGGAATGCAATGAACCAAAAAAACTTTTGGGGAATAGCCATTGAGAACCCAATGAACAAAAAAGGCTTAATGTCATCCACCATCTTCTATCCAAGTAACTTTTCAATGTGGTTGTCATTTTACCCTCGTGCTAATTAACAACTATTGAATGTAAAGTAAAGCCCAAGGTTGTGGATTTTATTGAGTGCAACCATTTATTTTAATTTATTGTTTGCCATTATACCTAGCAAGTATATATTAGGTATCACAAAAAAAATGTTTTTTTTTTGTTTTAAAGGGGGCAGGATCAAAGAACAAAATACCTCCTTTGGTTGGCATTCCATGTTTTGAAACACCCCCAAATATCAAAAGGGAAAAAATGTTTAATAACATGTTCTTTAATTACGATATAAAAATTGTCATTTACAATTTCAAACATCATTATTTAACTTGTAATAAATTTTGGCAAATTTACATCATATAAAACTAGATAAAGCATCCCAAAGAAAAATTGAATGTTTGTTTCATGCAAATGTTTTGTTTTCCTAAAAGAAACTTCATCTATTATAATATCTTTTGGAACTTTAGAGCATCTCCATTGCCCCCCTTGCATCAAGCACAAAAAATTGTTGAAGCGGGGTGTGTGCAGGAGCCCAAGTGAAAGGGTCGGTAAATTCTAAGAAATTACCCCACTATACCCACTCCACCCACTACAGCCCCGCCCCACTAAACACCTGATTAGAATAGTGCCAAATTTTTTTTAATTATTTCACAAAGATATTCAAAATGGGTTTTGAGGGTTTGCATTAGAAAAGGTTGTAACTCTTAAGAGATGGAATGTTGGAGATAATGATTGCAACAAAATCTTCAAGTCTCATTTGAAGATGATGATTCTAAAGAGTTTTTTTTTAGCACTTTCATGATGAATCGTATAGGGGCTGATTTTGAAACTCAAAAAAGGAAGCATGGAGGTTCATTTCTAGGACGAAAACATAATTTGGAGAGAGAAAGGTAGTGTAGACAAGATAGGATCTAGAGGGATTACTTTTGTGCATCACCAATGTATGATGACATATTGTTTAGGTGGAGGTACTAAATGAGGCGAACATTGTTTCTTCAAATTCTTAAAAGTGTTTGTGCACATGATTTGTATTTCTTACAAAAGTGAAAAGTGACATGCAATTTGGTAGCATAGGCTTGAGCTCAATCCAAAAGTGTATTGTTGCATTGCACATTTTAGTTTATGGAATCACACCTAATGTAATTGATGAGTACTACCAAATGGGAGAATTGGTACAGTAATGGAAGTAATGAAATGTTTTGTGAAGGTTCTCATGGAAATTTTTGAGACCAAATATTTGAAATAGCCTATGTGAGATGATATTGAAAGGTAGCTCAAGATCAATGAAGCTTGGGGGTTCCTAGGTATGTTTGCAAGTTTGGATTTTTATGCAATATTAATGGAAAAGTTACGTGGTTGCTTGGCAAGGGCAATTTCAAAATAAAGATGGCAAAAGACCAATCATTCTTGAAGTTGTTGCAGACAAATCACTCTGGATTTGTCATTTTTTTGGGTCTTCTTGGCAGTAACAATGACATTAATGTGTTAGATAGGTCACCAATTATCATTAATTTGCTTCAAGGGCCTGCCCAAGACATGGATTTTGTTGTCAATGGCAATACATATCCAAAATACTACCTATGTGCTAATGGAATCTATTTTCAATGGAGCATCTTTGTTCAAACAATTCATGAGCCACAAGGAAAAAAAAGGCAACATTTTTCTAAAATGCAAGAAGGAGCCAGAAAAGATATGGAATGTTGTTTTTGGGTGCTTCAAACATGCTTTGCAATCATTCAAAATCTGAATAAAAAATGGGACATGGCCAATATCAAGAGTATTCTCATAGGGTGTGATTTTGCACAATTTAATCATAAAAGATGTATCCAATTGTAATTTAGAACATTTGTTTGATGTTGGATCTAATGGTTCACATTTGAAGCAAGGGTTGTTTTTTGAAAACTACTTCCAAAGAACCACCCAAATTGAAAATGTGGTTACCCATTACAATCTTGAAAAATGAGCATTTCAAAATGAACATTTGTGGGCTCAAAAGGGCAACAATGCAAACTAAAATAAAATTTCTAATCTATTCAAAAAAATTGGTCAACACCCATTTCTTAGTATTATCCATGTTTATTGACAACATACAAATCATTGATAGGGTTCATTTCTTAAAAGAAATTAAACATTTTCAAAAACCTTCCTACATAAGGTGAATTCTGAGGTGAATCTTGTGAATTATGGCCCTTTTTACACAAATGAGTTGGTGAACTACCAAATGTTAATGAATATTCATTTTCATGTGAATCATCATGTGGGGTTGTTGGATCTAGAATTTCCTTAGGAAGGCTTACATTTACTAGAATTGTGATTGTGGGTTGAAACCTTGCTTAAAACTTTCCAAGTTCATTTCTTTTTCAAAGCATGAAATTTTCCTTGGCCTTCTCCAAAACAAATCAGAATTAGGACCTGTGAATAAGGCCCTTATGTTTTGGTCCTCCATGATTATTATTTTTCTCAATGTTGAAGTAACCATGTCAATGGTGGCTTGTGCATGTAGTTGCAAAGTTGACTCATGAAGTTTTGATTGTTTTTGCTCCTCCTTTATAATTCATAACCCATGAAGTCTTTTGAAACTTGAACCACCATAGGCCATTAGTGGTGGTGGTTCCAAAGTTTTAAATTCAACATGTGCACCTTGCTTAGCAGGGGCATGTTGTTTCAGACTAGAAGTTTCCTTCACATCCTTTCAAAAATCTACCCATCTAGGAACATCTTTTAGTAAGAACCAATAATGTAAGAAAACAAAACTTTGATTTTTGATGTGTTTTGATTTGTATAATTTCTATTTTTTTGTTTAAAAAAAAATTACATTGAAATTTTAGATCCACAAAATGCCACCACTGTCCATAATGCCCAATAAATTTGGCAATTTTATGTTTAATCACTCCCTATTTTGTTTCAAGAGATTTGGCAGGTCACTCAGCTCCACAAGCATGCCATTTTTTATTGTAATGCTCATGAATCTGGTCCCAAAATTTGGTTGGCTAGTACTTCTTGTGGGATCTTGTGAAACATGAAAAAATTTCAACAAAGCTACCTTTCCTCCTTTACAACAAAGTTCTTCCCCTTCTTGTTTTTCATGGCAGAAGTAGTTTCAAAAGCATTTGCGATACTTTGGTGTGACATTTTGTTGACAATGTTTATGTGTTAAAAGGTGAAATTACTGCCCCCAATCATTACCCCTCCTCCAAGGGGTAAGACCAGGGGACAAGGTTGACACCTTATCACATCACATAGAAAACTACCTTCCTTTTTCTTATTTTACTACACCTACTCAAGTAATAAGTAAAAGGTCATACAAGTGAAAATGGGGAAGGTAAGGGTCTACTATCTAGGACCAAACCTACTTTTATATTAGTTTTTTAATCTAAGCAATAGAGGGTAGAATGGAAAGAAGGCAAGATGAAAAAGAAGGAGAGCTTGAGAATAATTACTCTCAATGGGTCTATAGTACCTTCAACATCCCTTGGATATTATCTATGGGTCTACATACCTTTCTAATGTTACTATCCCTCTTTCTCCATACTTGCAAATTCTTTAATGGCTTTGTCTGCCACTTGCAACCTTTGACGTCCTTCTTTGTGGCCCTTTCATCTGCAACCCACTATCATACCCCTTGATTTTCACCACCATGGACTGGTTGCTACCTTCCTGTGGCAATTAGTAGCTTAGGGCTCCAAAGACTACCTAGGAGTCAACCCTCTTACTCTTTATCGTATAAAAGATGTAGAAATATTAGTTAAAGGAAACATTTTACTTTTATCACAAAAATAACTTTACCTTCCACATTAATAAAAGATCAAAACAATATATGAAACTCGAGTCCTTCAACCATCTTCCATTAAAATCACACACATTGAATATACTTCATTCTCCATTCCTTTTTTCTACATTCCAAGTCCATTTCCTCCATCCCCCAAAAGTCTATAATGAATTTCTTTCTCTTCCCCCTTATTATATTCCCCTTCCCCCCATACCACACACAAGGCCTTCATTGACCCTAAAAAATAGGGCCTTTATTTTAATCTCTTCTTAAAAATATCCTAGATAATTGGGTGAATTACCTTCACTCACTCGTTAACCCAAGCTACCTAGTCCCATTAGTTTCACCTCTTGGGTAAAGGATGATTAGTCTACCACTAGTAACTAGTAGTCATTAAAAGGCCTATGGAACTATTTAGTCTAGATATTTCTACCCGTTAACATCGTGCATGAACGTTTTTGATGCTTGATAATGTGCAACAAAGTAGCGACAAATTATTTTTCTTCTAACGGGACATGTGTTTTTTAATACCAAGTAGAATGTGTAGTGGGCATCCACATATGTTCTTCTAATTCGCAATAGTAAGGTATGGTTAGTAGGAACTTTGTAAACTTACGATGGAGATGCTCTTAGTATAACTAAATTAGAATGAACCATATGCTTTCCTCCTAGGGTATTAAAGGGGGTGGGTTTGAAGGTTAGGATTCAAAACACAACCTTTCATATTTAAGAGTAATTTTTTTGGTTTTTTATTTCATTTCATTGTCACTTCAACATTATATCTTACATTTGAATTTTTTTAGATTTGGAAAGCGCTTGGAGACATTTCTTAAGTGTATTTAGAAGTTACCTTAAAGTCTATTTGGACATGAAAATAACATCGTTGTCAAATGATTAATAATTAAACTTGAAACAAATTGTTTGCAAATAGTTGACAATACAAATGACATGGGAATATTATGATGAAGGAAAATTTTGAAATTCAAGAAGGTGTTAATTTATTCCCACCAAGGTGATGATCATCATAAAACAAACATCTTGGTGTTTAACACCACCAATAATGACTAGCCTAATAGCTTGGAATCCTAACAATAGTTTATTAACAAGGCCATTTAATAATAAGGTTCGAAAAGGAAACTAATTAATCCTAGGTGTGTTCTTACACACAATGTATTTGGAAGTTAAGCTTGGAACAAGTCCTTTCACAAAACTTCTAATTGAAATGGAAATAGGTTTAGAAATAACAAAAAATTAAGAAAATTTTTGGGTTCATTTGGGCATTATGGCATCATGCATTAATTGTCATCAAATGACAAGCTAATGCAAACTAGTTTGGCATACAAGTGAAGTGCCCCTCTTGTGATTTTGAAACCCCATAATTAGTTGCATATATTGTGCATAGATTTTAGTAATGTTCAAAAACTATTAGGGCCTAAGAATTAGATTTAACTTTTTTATATCACCTTAAATTGCCCCCCCCATACTAATAGGGTATGCAACAAGCAACAATACTTAGCATAGTTAATAAGTTTAGCTATATATGGTCCTTGATAAAGGGTGTTATTCTCCAACCATATGGATTGAAAGTGATGATTTGATGTTTAATAACATTAAATGGCATGATGCCAAGTTGTAGTGAGTCATGTCGGACAATCATATAAAATGCAATAGACTTGAATGGCAACATGTTCAGCAACAAATTAAGAGATATATAAAAGATGATAATAGAATTATTGAAGTTTTTGATAGAATATTGGGTATTCATCACACTATTTATTCATTTCATGGTATGAAAGTTAGATGGTGTTATTAACCGCTTAATGATGGTTAGGCTTCTTTGTTGGTTTTGTGGTTATGGTTATCCTAGGTAGGGAACCCCCTTAGTATTTCTTCTTGTTCAAGTTTATTTTTGCAATGAATATTTCGTTTGTTCATTAAAAAAATGTAAATTCTACATAGGACATGATTCTTTCCAACTATTGGTAACATCCCTACTACATGGTTGTAAGAAGAAATTTTTATGTATTTAAGGTAAGCCCAAGGTGGAAGCATTCTCAAAATAAAAGGCTATAGGGGCCTAGGATGAGGTGAAAGGTGCATCTAACTTCACATTTTGGGAATGTTTGCCACCCATGGGTTTTAGCCATTGTAAAACATGGAACAAATTATGTCATCATGGACATAAACATATTTAAATCATGAGGTGTAGGAGGTGATATGTTTTACAAATATCTTATTTGAGAATGGAAGGGATTTTATGCTTACATGTAGGCATGATTTCCTTCCCACTATGAAGGCCATAAACACATTATGGTTATTGGGCCAAAAAATTTAGTTAACCCCCAAATATTGTTAATGAAAGCTACAAAGGGTTTGGTAGATGAACAACTGGGACATAATGGCTATTCTCCAATAGTTATCAAAAAAGGTGCGTGAAACAAGGGTTATGTAAAGTTCCCTTTCAACTTTAATAAAGGTTTTGCAAATAAAGAACAAATGGAAATAATCATGCATATCACTACAAGGAATTTGCAAATAAACAAATGGATTTAAAATCAATTTTTAGTCATAATTACCACATGCGATTTACTACAAGGTGTAGTTGCCTTGAACAAGTTGCATAAAGATGCAATTTACATTAAATTTTCATCCATCCAAACCAACTTATGTGGCATCATCATTTTGCGACGATTTTACTACTAAATAATGTAGTGTTATATATATATATATATAATTTATATATTTATATATCTACATATTTACATATATTTATATTTTTTATTTCATTAAATTCAACCAATACCATATTAATACTTGTCATTACATAGGTGAAATTTTAAAAACTAATCTAAATTGTTAACACAAAAACAAATTATGGGTTTTTTGATCGGACAAAGAAATGACTATTGTCTTTTTTTATTAAAATTATAATTACTTAGTCACAAAAAACATTATGTAGTTGCAAAGGCCATCACTAGAAAAAAAACTATCTTTTGTAACTTGTCTTATGCAACTAAAACATGTTGCATGCAACTATTTTTTAGTTGCATGTGACATGTGTAGTTGCATAAGATAATTTGCAAACAACAATTTTTCTACTAATGCATTGAGATGTCATGATTTTGTCATTATAGTTAACATGATGACTAGTGGGTTTTCTAGATATATATATTATTATTATTGCAATTATAATAAATTTAAAAAATTAATTACAAATAACTGGACTTTTGGGCCAAAACTTGTGGCTAAGAATTAAAAGGATTATTTTGGAAAAGGACTCCAAGTTTTTTCTCCCAAAAAACCCTTTACATATGTGCAAATGAATTTTTGAATGAAATTTTTTGTAACTTGTTCTAAAAAATATTTAAAATTTCCCTAATGCATCAAATTTTTTTGTTTAATCATTATTGAGTAAATATGAAATTTCAAAAGTGTGCAAATTCATTACAAGTTTAATGTTTCATCTTGAAAAATGATCAAAATTTTAAATCATCCCAAAACTTAAATTTTCATATTTTTTTGTTTTATTATACTCTAAGTTATAACGTTTTTTTAATACATCATGTACATTATAACTCAATTATATGTGGTAAAAGATTCTTGAAGCTCTAAAATTTTGAAGTAATTTTGAAACATTTTTTTGCAATTTTAAAGTTGTAGAATTCCACATTTGTTAAATTATGAATGTTTTCTTAGTGTGGTTAATATTTTTTTATCATCTATATTTTTTCAATGAATTTTTAAAAAATTATATGAGTCCTTTTGATAGTCCTTTGCAAAATTGATTCCAACTAATGCAATAGGTGTACATTTTCAAACGTCCTAAATTAAAACCAAAATTGAAAATTGGATCAAATGAATTTTTACTTTAAGTTCCTTGACATTCAAATGAGGGGGAAAAAACTAACTTTCCATGATTACTATGGTTTTAAATGGTAATAAAAAATAAATGTTCGATATTGACTTATTATGTTTAACATCCAACACCATTTTTGGCTCATAATTATGTGTTTTGACCCTTTTACAACTAGAATAGCGATTTTTGGTCTCACAACATCATGATGTGGCATTCCATGTGGTAATAAAATGTTTGATTATTAGTCAACATGATGATTCATACATTATTTTGGATAAAATGAGGCATTTATTGGTCAGTTAATATCTTATAAATGATGTTCAATTCTTCAATGTAGCTCTTTGCATCAAGATGCAAGTCCAAAAATTTTACCCTCATTACAATAAATCTTATCTTTTAAACTAAACACATAAATGACTTTTAATTTTTTCAACTACATGTATAATTATTTAATCATAATAATCACTAAATATGGCAAAAGACATCAACATGCCACATGGCATCATAGTTTTGCAACTATAATCAATATGACAAATTATCATATTATTTTTCAATTTTTGTTCATTAGTTAATTGGTTGTAAAAACCATCCACCTTTGTGACTAGTAATGACTCAATTTCCCATGATGAAGATGTGGCATGCTATATGCCAACAAGATGATGTGACTATTTGTCAGCATCATGATTCATGTCATTGATTTGATGAATTAATCTCATTTATTAGTTAGATGAAAATATTGTTGTCCTTTGTCATTGATAATGGCTTTGTCTTCCATGTGATGATGACATGGCATGCCATTTGGCAACAAGGTGTCACAAATTTTCATGGCAATTGATGATTTTTTGTGACACCATAAATTTTCATGTGTTTTGAATGCATGGCCCGAATATTTTTCACAGCATGCCATAATGTTTTATGTGCCATGAGGTTTTTAAAACCATGAATTCACATGCATGTGTATGTGTACTAAACAATTCATTTTCAACTTATAATTATGACTACAATATTAATAGTCATTTTGAAAAAAGGTGACACATAACTCCTTGACTTTTTAACTACTTAACACACTAACTTAAATTAACATACCTATTAAATTACCCTATGTATGTAGTTTAGTTAGTAAAAACCCACTTTGTAATATAGGCTACCTTGTAAGTTATTTAATTAAACATAAGAAATTTATTACACTTAGTATGTTCAAATATACCTAGAATAGGTTACCCTACTAATAGGTTAACTTAATTAGGTTCACCTAGGTTCCTAGCTTTAGGTTTTTTGCCAAGACAACCTAGGTAGCCTCATGACAAGATATTTGATCAAATTTGTAACCACCTCAAGTTTATGCGACTAGATGTGACTATGTAACGTGAAAACAGGTTTCCCCCAGTGTGAACACATTAGGGACTTGAGCTTTGCTATGAGTATAATTAGTTGTCCTGATTTTTGGCGGCGGATAACTCTCCGTGACGGCTGCATGGAGATGCATGGAAGATCTGTGTTTGGGGTGT
>Ga0116229_10009478_pt1 | contig 14839 bp, 9 predicted proteins | sample S1TSphgellanicum_3_FD_87313 | JGI IMG/M metagenome (GOLD analysis project Ga0116229, IMG submission 87313) | Host-associated microbial communities from peat moss isolated from Minnesota, USA - S1T2_Fc - Sphagnum magellanicum MG | ecosystem: Host-associated > Plants > Peat moss > Unclassified... | reverse complement strand
TGGCGCCGCTTTTTCGCTCGAACGCTACCGCCAGCTGATTTCGACGCGGTGACGAGTGCCGGCTTTCGGATTGCCCGCGTACCGTGGAATGCAATGCATATCTGCGCGATTGTGACGCGCAAGATGGGCTGGCCGTCGCTGTTTCCGCGCCTCGACACATCCGACTTCGACATCCTGATCTCGGAAACGCCGTATCCAGGAACGGTATCGAACAGGACCAAACTCGTGGTTCGCTATCACGACGCCATCCCTTTACTGATGCCGCACACGATATCCGATAAGCGTTGGCACCACGCATTTCATTACCATGCCCTAAAGAAGAACGTAGAAAACGGCGCCTGGTTCGTTTGCGTCTCCGAGGCAACCCGTCGGGACCTCATTTGCGTGTTTCCGAATGCTGAGTCGCGCAGCATCACCATTCACAACATGATTTCACACAATTATTTCGACGAGGACTCGAGCGCAGACCGGATTCCAGAAATCATCAAGACGCGCTTGAATGCGAAGGTCAAGCCGCCGCTCGATCCGAGCTTCAAGCGCCGCCTGTTCGAACAGCCGCTGGCGACCACGCCGATTCAGTACCTGTTGATCGTATCGACGATCGAACCCCGTAAGAATCATCTCACTCTGCTGTCCGCATGGGAGCGGCTTCGAACCGAGCACTTTCCAGACCTGAAACTACTGGTCGTGGGCAAGCTCGGGTGGCATCACAAGCCTATTCTCCGGAAATTCCGACCATGGATGGAGCGCGCTGATGTCTTCCTGCTGGAGGACGTCCCGTCCGCGGATCTGCGGCTGCTGTACAAACATGCCCGGGCCACCGTTTGTCCGAGCTTCGGCGAGGGATTTGATTTTTCCGGAGTGGAAGCTATGAAGTCCGGGGGCGCAGTAGTGGCATCGAACATCGACGTTCACCACGAAATCTATGCGGATGCCGCCGAATACTTCAGTCCTTATGGCACTGATGCATTGGCTAGTGCCATCAAGTCGGTCATCGATCCCACTTGCGCAACGCGACGCGACGAGTTAATCGCCAGAGGTGCGGAAATTTCGGAGCGCTACACGTATGAGGCGATACTGCCGAAATGGGAGTCCTTCCTCAGGAAGTTACGCAGCCAATGACGTGTGACTCCGCCCACCGATTTGCTCGAAGATTAAAGTGTCAACTGGTACACATAGTTGAACATAATATTTTGAAAATGCGCTGCACGTGACTCGGGATCGCGGGTGTGTGACCGAAACCCAACGCGCTCGGACCCGCGCATGAGCATGTTTTGCCATCAATGGACGGCTGAAGTATGAAGAAACTGAAAATCTCCTTTGCCTCGTTAAAAAACCTCTATTTGGTGAGTCAAGAAACCGCCATCAAGGACGCCTATCTGCTGGTTCTTGACCGACTCCCCGACCCATCGGGCGGCGGTCATTACTATGAAGAATTACGGACCGGACGACTCTCCATCACGCGCTTGGTGATGGGGCTCATCTCGTCCGAGGAAGCGAAGCTCAAGGGCAGAAGCGTGACAGGATTCAACTCCGTCGTCATTGCGTTGTATCTGAAACTCTTGGATAGCTACGTCTCTCCCTCCAAGCCCCGCATCAGCCTGACACCAGTTGCAAAGAAGAACCGAGACACCTCGTCGCCCAAACCGGCAGAGCACTCAGTGGTTCCGCGCGAATTCACCGTCGAGAAATTGAAAAGCAGCGAGGTTCTTCAATTTTGCGTCAACCAGAAGCTCTTTTCTTCGACGAGCGAATACCACACCCTGTACGGCATCATGGAGGGTTACGAGGTACTCCGGTCACTCGCAAAGAATCCCGCGAAGAACGTCATTATTCTCTGCCCAAGCTTTGGAAAGCAGTGTGGGATTGGCGAATATGCCGAGCATCTGCGGACCAGCCTGGTCGCTAACGGCCTGTCGGTGGTATGTGTACGCAGATCGGAAGAATGCTTCTCCCTACCGCAGGACTTTCTCACAGACTCTGCCTTGATTGTCAATCACGGACCTGGTCTCTTTGATGGCTACAACCGAACCCTTTCCGAGGGTGAGTCGACGCTTGGCCTGCTCGCTAATCTCAACCTGCTCAAGAAAAACCATGGGGTCCGTCCAATTCTGTATCTTCATTCTCTGCTTCGTGAAGACAATCACGACATGTACGGCCGACAATATGCGCTGCTCCACAGCGGCATCCCCGTCGTCACGACCATCACCAGTGCATCGGAATATTTTCGCATCGCGCAAATCGAACACGGCGTCCAGCCGGTTCCTGCTTCCACGTCAATCCAGTGCAGTCAAATCAGCAAACTGACTACCGACAACCTCAAAATCGGTTTTTTTGGCTTCTTCCAGTGGGGCGGCAAGGACATGGATGCCCTCCTTTCCGCCGTCCGCCAGTTGAAAGCGACTCTGGTCGGCAGTGTCGCCATCTCTTCCGAAGACGACATCGTCAAGCTCAGGGAACTCCTCAGCAAGGGCGACGTCCACTGCAACCTCAACGCCGGCTGGGCAACCAGCGAGCATTTGTGTGAACGCCTGGCCGAAGCAGACGTTTATTACATGCCGCAGAAGGACTACGATCACTGGAACAATAGCGGCTCAGCGCGACTGGCAGCCAATTTCGGCAAGCCAGTATTCGTTCCGCCTCACCAGCCGTTCCTGGACCTTGCGGATTCGGTATCGTTTGTCGAAGAGTCCGACATCGCTCGGGTCATATCGTCCCACTCATCGTCAAGAATCTATACGGAAGCGTGTGCCGCGATTTCACGTTTCACGAAAGAATCTTCGATGAAGAATACAGCGAAACAACTTTGTCGAGGTGACCTGTACGACAGGCTGATGCAAGTCAATGCAAACAGCTTTCTTGAGCCAAATGTCTTCACGTTCCAGCGCATGCTGAATATCGGGTCGGATATACAAAGTTACAGAACTCCGTCGGGCGCCTATGTAACCACTGATCTAATTGCTGGAAATGAGAACCAACTATATTCGGCAATGGCAGAGCCGCAGAATTTCTTTCTCTTCAATCTGCAGGTGGTTCCCAGTGTCAACGTCTGGCGAAGACATTATCTCTTCTCCGATTTCGTCTACAAGAATCCGGCTGACGTTGCCTATAACGGGTACCGTTGCATTCTGAAGCGTGATCCATCTGCAATCGAAATGATCGCGGCCGTCAAACAGTTGCTTAACGGGCGTTCGCCGAAGGCCAAGCATGTGTGCGTCCGGCAAATTGCGCGATTCCTTGCTAGTTTGATGCAAATTCCCCTGGATTTCATTCCGAAAGTCCGTATTCTGCACGGCGACAAGGAAATACAGGCCTTTGATTTCAACCAGGGCGAATGGAGCGACCTTCAAGGGAGAGTGGATTCGACCTTCGACAAGTGCATCGCCCGACGGGCCGCGTTCGACGCGGTCAACACGGATTGCGGTGGGCGCACCGAATACAATATTTTCGCACTGCTTATTCTTCCGTTCCATGTTCTCGCGAAACGGCTCAACGCACTCTTGTCAACCGACGGCGCACAGGTCGATGTCGGCGCCTTCCTCTCGGAGGGAACCTTACGTCAGAAATACCAATCACTCCTGCTTGGGTGTGCCGAACTGGGTATTGACCTTAACTCGCGGTGCATCATGGATGCACCGACTCCGCCGGCAATTGATTATTTCAAGTCGTATTACTACTTCAGCGAATTGGCTCTGTTCAACGGCGATGCATTCCTGATCAACATGTTCCGGTGTCTTGAGAAGAGAGAACCGTTCGCATTTGAGCTCATTCGTTTGCGGGAAACACTCGCCGATAAGGGCAAGCATCGCCTGCTCACCGATTTCGCCCGCGCAAGATTCTCGAATGGCATCGTTTACGACATGAATACGGTCAACCCGTATAACGAGGTTACGGTGGAGTCACCCGAGTTGAGCCGGCTGATACATGACTTTAGGGACCCCTGCGCCGGTGGACGTATAAAGAGAAACCGGTACTTGCTTGACAAGCGGGGACTCGCCAGGACTTGGCTGCGGCTGAAAGAGGCTGAAAAGTTTTGTCTGAACGACCTGAAGCTCGAGGAGTTCAAAGAGCAGATTGATGGCCTGGGGGCATTCTTGTTTTGAAAGATTCAGGGCGTTGTCCGCAAACTCATACTTCGATTTCTTCTGGATTTGCCTTCAAGGTTTCCAGGTAAAAGCCATAGGCAGCATCGACATCGGGGAAGGAATATAACCTACCCTCGTGGAGTACGACCGCATTCTCGCAATATTTCTTGATTGCCTCAGGATCGTGGCTGACAAGTATGAAAGAGCGATCTTTGCGCTTCTCGAACAATTCGTAGTGACATCGATCGTGGAAGCGGACGTCTCCCACCACCATCGCTTCATCGATGAGAAAACAGTCAAACTCGACAGCCATGGAAAGTGCGAATGCCAGTCGGGTCATCATGCCGTGGGAGTAATGCCAAACCGGTTCACGAAAGAACGCACCCAGTTCGGTGAATTCCTCGACGAATGGCTGGAGCGGTTTGTAGTCGATGCCGTAAATGCGGCACACGAATTTCAAGTTATCCAAACCAGTCAAGTTGCCGGCAAATGCGCCGGAGAAGGCCAAAGGCCACGATACGCGCATGCCGCGCCGGATGTGGCCGGTCGTCGGTCTCTCTGCGCCGCTGATGAGCCGAATCATGGTCGACTTGCCGGCGCCATTGCGACCCAGGATTCCAAGGTTTCTTCCGCGATGCAGAGTGAAACTGACATCGTCGAACACCTTGTAGCGTCCGCGCCGCGTCTCATAGACCTTCGAGACATGCTCGACGGACAACATCAGAATTCGACCCTCAAACTGGCTTCACGCACGACATACAGACCGCACAGAGTCAGAATGAGACAACACTCCGCCATATACCCAACGTCATAGTGAGTCTTAACGACGTTACCGAAATAGCCATTTCTCAACATTTCGACGCCATGAACCATCGGTAGCAACAAGACCACCGACTGCAGCTTCCGGGGAAGCCATTCAACCATGAATGCAGCGCCGGACAGCGGGAAAAGGAGATACGCAATCGGGTGCCATAACCGGTGCACCAAGTGGGAAAACGCGGTGCCACCACCGAGGAGAAGCGCAAGGCTGCCGCCGAACCATGCCAGCATGAACCAACCACCGAGCAACAACAATAAATTCTCGGGAGGCGGCATCCAGCCAATGAAAATGAATAGAAATGATAGGAAAATGAAAGATGAGGTCGCGCCGACAATTTCCAACCCAATGCGCGTCAAGAAGACATCCAGGATCAGGACACTGCGATGAAACAGCAGAGGTTTATTCTGTTCGATACCGGCGCTGCATTGTCCGACCGCGTTACGCCACATCAGTACGGAGGAGTAGCCCGTGACAGCGAAGGCGACGATCGGTATTCCAGTCCCTCCATGCGCGAGTCCTGCCGCGCTCCACAGTGTCGCAACACCGATCGTGAAGATCATCGGCTCACCCACCAGCCATAGAACTCCGAGATTATCCCTGCCGTAACGTGTGATCAGTTCGCGCATCATCAGAGCGTGCAAGACCCGGCCCTGGATCGCAAGACTGCGAAAGAACGACGAATCGACGATGCCGGTCGGGCTAGTCCGCATGTTCCCTGACACTGGCGATAAGAATGCTTACGACCGCCCATGCGACCATGCTAATGATCAAGACGGTAATCATTGAACGGAACCGCCTTGGCTCCATCGCATGGTCAGGCAGATTCGGCTGCACGAGTGTTTCGAGGTATAGCTGCTTCTGCAGGGCTTCGGCGCGGGCTGACTCAAGTTCAGCCAACGCGACACCCAGTTGCTTATCGGCGAACTCCACGTCCAACGCGAGCCGTTCGAAACTCGGTGCACGCGCACTGAAGGACCCATGCGGACTCGTTACCTTCGACGCTTCGGACGCGATTGCCTGGCGCAGCGAGACGGCACGGGAATTGAGCGCCGGAATCTGGGGATTTTCCGGTGAGAGTTTCTTGATTTGTACGAGTTCCGCCTCGGTCGAGACCAGTTCTTGTTCGATCTTGGCCACCTCCTCGAGCTGTAGCGCCGCCTGCTTGTCCGGCTCGAATACGGCTTGGCTACTGCGATAGTTCAACAGCGCCAAGGAGGCCGCCTTGGCCTTGTCGGATGCCAGTTTCACTTCATTGTCGGCAAAATTGATCAAATCGCGGCGACTGCGATCGTTGAGTGTATTGACGAGCTGCTCGCTCATGTCCAATAGCATCCGGTTAACTCTGTAGGCGTCCTTCGCGTTGTATGCACGCACGGTCAGGATGGAAATCGAGGAAACGGGATCGTATTCGACACCCACGTGTTTAACGTAGTAGAGATAGAATTTTTCGAAACTTTGATTCCACCATCCAATTCCCGGAAACCGGTCGAACAGATCGACATCGGGACTCGAGAATAAACCTCGGACATTCAGTTTCGAATCGAGTTCTTCGAGCGCATCGCGAGAGAGGATGTAGTCCCGCACTGAATAGGTATCGTCCTGAGAATGGGAAAGACCGGTGCCCTGCAATAATTGGCCTACCAGCCCGGACGGCGACTGGTGCTGGGGACTTCGCACCAGAAAGCGGGACTCCGAAATGTAGACGTCAGAGGCAATCAGGCCATAATAGACAACCGCTCCACAAGTGGGCAGTACCACAATGAGAGCGAACAGGAGATGGCGGCGTAACCAATTTTTCATTGCACTTGCTTGATGGCCAAGATTGGGTAAGCCACGCTGAACAATACGTTCAAGAATTTCTGAACCTCGGTGATGGGGGCATTGGACACATAGAGAATGTCGCGATTTTCCATCGGAAAGGTTTGAATCGAGAAGAAGCTCGCTGGATCACTCAGGTCGATTCGAAACACGGTCGGCACCAGCCCCTCCGCAGTGGTCTCGGCCGGTTCGTGCGGCCATTCCAGCGCAGATTTCGCCTCTAGCCTGAAAATGAAGACGCCGCGAGCATTGGATCTCTGATCAATCAGTCCACCAGACCGGGCAAGTGCCTGCGCGAGTGTGATGCCCTGCGACTCAAAATTGATTTCCTCGTTCTTTCCGGTGGCGCCCAAGGCGGTGAAGCTATACGGCTGGAATAGTGCTGTCACCACATCGCCCGGCTGTAAAGGCACATTTTGCTTGGGGTCGCGGATGATGGTCTCCAGCGGCAGCGAATAGACGTTGTCCGCACGCGTAACTTGGATCGTCATCTTGTTGACGGGCTGACGCACTCCTGCGGCGGCAGCGAGAGCATCGAGCAACCTTTCGTTCCCGGGGATCAATGGCACGCGGGTGCTCGAATTGACTTCACCAACCACGGTCACGTTCGACGATAGATTGCGGGTCAAGCGCACCAGCACTTCGGGCTGATTGGCCTTACCGCTAAGGCGCGACGTGATTTCGCTCTCGATCTCTTGCAACGTCTTGCCGGCCGCCGGAATGCGGCCCGCAAACGGCACGAGGATACAACCTTCATCATCGACCGGTTGTTCGGGCAAGGTGGTCGCATGCGAGGTCGCGATCGCGTTGTTCATCCCGCCCACACCAGCGGTGCTACCTGAGTTTCCAAACAGGGTTGCCGGCGCTGCCTCCCAAATCGACACCTCAAGCATATCTCCGGGACCCACCGTACGTGCTGCGATGCGGGCGTTGCCGAGAGTCTCGGAAAAGAGCCGCGTCGCGCGCTGCGCGAGCAGCTGGCGCGTCACACCGTCATCGATGTCGATGATCTGAATAGCCGTGGCACCGGCCTCCGGCTGCGCATTGTTTATCGCGTGACGGCTGGGGCCGATCGTCGGCAGAAATCCCGTGCAGCCCGACATCAGTGTGACGCAGAGGCACCCACAAGCCACTGACGTCGCTGCGAGCGGACCGATACACCGGGCTACCGGCGCGGACTGACGCGGCTCGTGAAAAGACTCCTTTCTCGTCGTCACACAGCTCACCGCGCCCACCGACCCCTCACGCTTATGTTCAATCGAATCATAACAACCGTCCTATCGGCGCGTACTCCCGATCCTTGAAAGCTGTGGACTTGCGCACACATTGAATAGGCTCATCGCGGCGAGCCTTCCCTAAGAAGTCCGTGGCGGCTCCTCTTTATAGAGAGCACGCCCATCGGCATAGGCGAACCACAGCAGCGCAGCCACGCCGGCCATCGACATGAGCGCGATCACCGCATCGTGCGGCGACACTGAGAACGGCACGCGGACCCCCGCCGGCAGCCACAGCGCGAGATCGACCGGACCCAGCGTGAGCACGAGAAGGTTGCCGACCAGCAATAAGGCGCGGATCTCGGTGGGTCCGAAGAACAAATACGTGATCCGCATCCGCGAGCGCGTGTGCGCCGTGATCAGCGTGAACACGAACGCCATCAGGAACGTGATCAGGCCGACGCAGGCGACGCCGAAGTGCGCGAGCGGCGAGACGGCGAGCGCGAGGAACATGAGCGCCTGACAGAACAAATCGGTGGTGTGGTCGATGAAGAAGCCGAAGCGCGGGCGCTCGACGCGCCGATAGCGTGCGAGCGTCCCGTCGAGCGAGTCGCCGAACCAGTTCAGGCACAATCCCAAGGACGACAGCCACAGCCAGTTGAGCGAACCCAAGGCGAGGACGAAGCCCATACCGGTCAATAGGGCGCCGCAGACACCGAGCGCGGTCAGGTGATCCGGTGTGACGCGCGCCGGGATGCGCGCCACGAGCCAGGCGAGCGCGGGCCGTTCCCAGAGGCCAAGGATGCTCTCGTTGACCCGGTGCATGGCGGGACTCATGCGGCGGGGCTCATGCGCCGAACCCGAATCGGCGCAGTACTCGCTGCGCAAGATCCGCCGGCAGCACCGACAGCCCCCACATGCCGAAGGCCAGTGCCGGCGGGAACGCGATGCGCGCCTGATTGCGGTCGAGTCCGCGGCGAATCCGCAGCGCTGCCCGCTCCGCCGATATCATGGTCGGCGTGGCGGCCGGAAAGCCGGCGGTCATGGGTGTGCGCACGAACCCCGGCAGCACCACGTTGACGGCGATCCCCTGTGGCGCAAGCCAACCGCGCAGCGCCTCGCCGTAGGCCTTGAGGCCCGCCTTGCTCGCGCAATACGTCGGAGTGATCGGCATGCCGACATAGGCGGCGAGCGAACTGATCAGCGCGATCTGGCCGCGGCCGCGCGCGCGCATGCTCGGCAGCACTCCCCCGACCGTCACCAAGGCCCCATCGAGATTGACGGCGAGGACTGCTCTGCCTAGCGCGTAGTTCTCGAGTTCCTCACCATGACCAATGGCGCGGGCGACGCCGGCATTGGCGATGACCAAGTCGAGTACATGCTCGGCCGCAAGCCGCCGCAAGGCCGCGGTGGCGGCCTCGGCGTCGCAGAGATCGAATAATTCGCGGGTTACTCGGGCGCCCTGGGCCTCACAGCGGGCCGCGATCGCCTCGAGCCGCGGCGAATCCCGTCCATGCAGGATCAAATGCCGCTTGGGCGCGGCATATTCCACCGCAAGCGCGGCGCCCAGGCCGCTCGTGGCTCCGGTGATCAACACGGTCGTTGGAGGTTTGAGATCCATCCCCTGAAGCATTCAATGGCTCCGTCTTCGGCACTTCATTGTGCCGCCGCAGTATAGGCAGGTCGCGCCAGATATAATCGGCAGCGACCCGGCAGAACTTTAGGAATACTCGATGTCCCGTGCGCCAGATCCGACCGGTACGGTCGAAACCGCCCTGGCGCACGCCGAGAGGCTGCTTCAAGACCGGCCGGCCCTGGCCGTCGCACAAGCCCGCGAGATCTTGAAAGTGGCACCGGGCCACCCGGTGGCATCCCGTCTGCTCGTGGACGCTTATCGGTCGCTCGGCGACCAGTTGATGATGCGCGGGGACGCCCAAGGCGCCGATGCGGCCTACTCGGCCCAAATCAAGGCGGCGACGCGGGATCCGCGCCTGACGGCGCCGGCCGCCGCGCTCTGTGCGAACGACATTCCGCGCGCCGAGACACTGCTGCGCGAGCATCTGAAATCGCATCCGACCGACGTGGCCGCCATTCGCATGCTGGCCGAGGTGGCGGCTAGAGTGGGCCGACTCAAGGATGCCGAGAGCCTCCTGACCCGCTGCCTCGAACTCGCGCCGAGCTTTCTGCCGGCCCGCCACAACTACGCCATCGTCTTGCATCGGCAGAACAAGCCGGCCGCGGCGCTCGGCGAAATCGAGCGCCTGCTCGCGGCCGACGCACGCAATCCCGGCTATTTGAACTTGCGGGCGATGGTGCTCGCCAAGATAGGTGAGACCGGCGAGGCGCTCGCCATTTACGCCGAGGTGCTCGCCGCTCATCCCGAACAGGGCGCCCTGTGGATGAATTACGGCCACGCGCTTAGTGCGGCGGGCCGTGAGACCGATGCCATCGAGGCCTACCGGCGCTGTATCGGCCTCGAACCCCGGTGTGGCGAGGCCTATTGGAGCCTCGCCAACCTGAAGACCTTTCGCTTCACGGCGGCCGAACGGGACGCGATCCAGGTGCTGCTCGGGCGCGGGGACCTCACGGACGAGGAGCGCTGGCATTTTCATTTCGCGGCCGGCAAGGCCCTCGAGGACGAGACGGCGTACGAGGCCTCGTTTGCACACTATCTCTCCGGAAACCGCCTGCGACGGGCGGCGCTTGAGTACGACGCCGCCGACACCACGGACTACGTGGACCGTTGCATCGCTGCGTTGACGGCGGAGTTCTTCGCCGATCGGGCGGGAGTCGGCTGCGAGGCGCCCGACCCGATTTTCATCGTGGGCCTGCCGCGCGCCGGTTCCACCCTCGTGGAACAGATCTTGGCCAGCCATTCGGCCGTCGAAGGCACGATGGAATTACCCGATATCATGGCCATGGCCCGCCGCGTGGGCGACCCGGAGGCCTTAGGTCGACTGACGGCCGCGCAGTGCCGCGATCTCGGACGGCAGTATCTCGCCGAGACACGTGTCCAGCGCAAGACCTCCAAACCGCTATTCATCGACAAGATGCCGAATAATTTCCTGCACATCGGCCTGATCCGTCTGATCCTGCCGCGCGCCAAGATCATCGATGCGCGGCGTCACGCGATGGCCTGTTGTTTCTCGGCGTTCAAGCAGCATTTCGCGCGCGGCCAGGTCTATACCTACGATCTACAAGAGCTGGGCGCCTACTATCGCGATTATGTGCGCCTCATGGCCCACTTCGACGCGGTGCTGCCGGGCGTGATTCACCGCGTGCACTACGAGACCCTGATCGAGCACACCGAGCGGGAGGTGGCGCGTCTCCTCGATTTTTGCGGCCTCGCCTTCGAGCCGGGCTGCCTGCGCTTCTACGATAACCAGCGCACGGTGCGCACGGCGAGCGCACACCAGGTGCGTCGGCCCATCTATCGCGAGGGCGTCGATCACTGGCGCCATTACGAGGCCTGGCTCGGCCCCTTGCAGGCGGCGCTCGGGGAAGTCTAAGATCGGGAGGGGAGTCGGCAAACAAAAGACAGGGGATGATTCATGACGCGAAGCCGGCGCCGTAAACTGTTGCACCTCGAGAAACACCGTGGCGCCCGCCCCCAGCGCAAGGCCTTGTGGGTCGGCGTGAGCTCCGCCCTGGTCGCGGGAAGCCCGCTCGTGCACGCGGACCCGGCCGACAGCGGCGAACTCGCCGAAGTCGTGGTCACGGCGCAAAAGCGCAGCGAGGATCTTCAAAAGGTGCCGATCAGCATGCAAGTGCTGACCGGTGCCAAGCTCGAGGAACTCGAGGTCAAGAGCTTCGACGATTACGCGAAGTATCTGCCGAGCGTCACGTTCCAGTCCTTGGGCCCCGGCCAGGCACAGCTCTACTTCCGCGGCATCGCGAGCGGCGCGGACGGCCTGCATGCCGGTTCCGCGCCCGCGACCGGACTCTACCTCGACGAAACGCCGGTCACGACCATCGCGAGTTCGCTCGATATTCATATGTACGACATTCAGCGGGTCGAGGCTCTGGCAGGGCCCCAGGGAACCCTCTACGGGGCGAGTTCTCTGTCCGGCACGCTGCGCATCATCACGAACAAGCCCGACCCGACCGGCTTCTCGGCGGGCTACGACGTCGATGCCAACACCTACACGGACGGCCGCCCCGGGGGCCAATTCGAGGGCTTCGTGAACCTGCCCATTGCCGAGAATGCGGCGGTTCGGCTCGTGGGCTATTACGAACACGACGGCGGCTTCATCAGCAACGTGCCCGCCACCCGCACCTACCAACTGGCATCGGCGCCGGGCTCCGGCGTGCCGAATCCCACGCCGATCACGATCACGAACACCGAGCCGCCGCACGACTATGCCAAGACCGACGCGAACTCGGTCGACACCTTCGGCGGCCGCGCGGCGCTCAAGATCGATCTCGACGATCGCTGGACCGTCACGCCGATGGTGCTCTATCAGCATCAGAAATCCGGCGGCAGCTTCGTGTACGACCCCAAGATCGGCGATCTCGACGTGACCGACTTCGAACCCGACGGCACGCTCGACCAGTGGTACCAGACCGCTCTGACCATCGAGGGGAAGCTCAGCGATTTCGACATCGTGTACTCGGCCGGCTACTTCGGTCGCCACACCACGATCCAATCGGATTACTCCGAATACACGGTCGCCTACGACTACAACGGCTACCAGCGCTACCGGAACAACGCCGGACAGCTCATCGATCCCACCCAGGAACAGGTGCAAATCGACGCCTATACGAAGATGACGCACGAGCTGCGCGTAAGCTCGCCGGCGACCGACACCGTGCACTACACGGCGGGCATTTTCTATCAGCGCCAGACCGACGACATCCGCGACGAGTACCTGATCGCCGGTTTGGGTTCCATTCCGCCCTATAACTTCTCGGTGCCGGGCCAGAACGACGAGCAGTACCTGTCGCAACAAGACCGCGCCGACCGCGACTACGCGGCGTTCGGCGACGTCACCTGGAACATCACGGACCAGTGGAAGTTAAGCGGCGGCATCCGCGGTTTCGTCGCGCGCAATACGCTGGACGGCTTCTTCGGGTTCAACAACCTGTTCGTCGACGAGTCCAACGGCGACAACTTCTCGCACGGCGCCGGTACGAGCCAGTGCTTCACGCCGATCATCTATACCAGCAACGAACCCTGCGAGAACACGAATTCGGGGGTACGCGAATCGGGCGAGACTCACAGGGTCAACCTGACCTATCAGATCGATCCCGATCGCATGGTCTACGCGACGTATTCGACCGGATTCCGGCCCGGTGGCCCGAACCGGCGGGTCGATTTCCCGGCCTACAGCCCCGACACCTTGACGAATTACGAACTCGGCTGGAAGACCGGGTTCCTCGAGCACACGGTGCGCTTCAACGGCGCGGTATTCTTCGAGAAGTGGAAAGACGTACAGTTGGGCGTCTCTGGCGAGAATGGCATCACCGACATCGTCAACGTCGGTAACGCTCAGGTCAAAGGCGTGGAGTCGGACTTGAATTGGCTGCTGTTCGATCACCTGAACCTGACGTTCTCGGGCACCTATGTAAATGCGCTGACGACGACGCCGTTTTGCGGTGAAAATGCGGCCTATACGGCGATCCTCTCGACCTGCACGACGCCGGCGGCGCCGTCCGGCACCCGTTTGCCGGTCACGCCCGAACTGAAAGCCAACGCCATCGCGCGCTACCAGTTCGAGTTCGAGGATTACAAGCTGTTCGCGCAGCTCGCGGCCGTCCACCAATCCTCCTCGACCGCCTATCTCGAGACCTACCAGGAGGGACCGACCGGCCCGCTGCCGGCGTTCACGAGCGCGGACCTCGCGCTCGGCGCGGCCAAGAACGGCTGGACGGCGCAGCTCTATGTCGACAACGTCACCGACGAGCGCGGTGAACTCAATCGCACGGCACAGTGCGCGGCGGGGAACGGTTATTGCTTCACGAACTACCGCGTCTATCCGATCAAACCGCGGCTCATCGGGATCAAGTTTGGCGAGAAATTCTGAAGCGGGCTGAACGGGGCGCTACGCAGATCGAGACTCAAGCCCAAGGATTCAACACCGGCACACGTGCCGTCTCGTAATCGCTGGTATCGCGGGTAACGACCGTCATTCCGTGATGCTGAGCGTTTCAAGTCAACGACAACCGCCCGACTCGACGTGACCCGCTGGAATAAAAAAGGGCGGTGGCCCAAGCGAGCACCACCGCCCTTCCCTCTCTACGTGACCCCACTACTTAGAAGCGATACAGCGCCTTCACGTAGTAGAACCCGCCGTTGATGCCGAATGGCGAGAAGATCGGGTATTGATCGACGGCCGCATTGTCGGCCGCCGCGTTCTCGCGACCGAGGATCGTGCTGTTCAACTTGTTCGGGAAACGATTGAACAAGTTTTGCGCGCCGACCGACAGCTTGAGCCCTTCGGTGAACTGGTAACCCACGTCCAAGTTCGTGATCGGCGTGACGCCGATCGAGTCCTTGAAGTACTGGGGACTGTTGGTCGGATTATCGCCGTCGTCGTTCTCGTAGTCGGCGGACGGCCCGTAGATCTTCTCGGCGACGTTGATGGACAACTTGTCGAGTTGGATCAGGGCGCCGAAGTTCAGCACGTATTTGGGGCTAGCCGTTTGCAGCTCTGAATACGCCTCCTCATCGTACAGCGTCGCGCCGCTGAGGCTCGGCGGAGTCGATGCATACTTCGTGATCGACGTCGTGTTGACGTTCGCACTGACCGAGTAGGTGACCTTGCCGAAGTCATAGGAGTACGGGAAGTTGAACACCAGATCCGCGCCATCGGTGCGCGTGTCGATGCCGTTCGCGAACACGTTGATGCCGTAGGATCCGTGCTGCAGTACGAAGGGATCGATCACGTCCGAGCCGTGGGGAT
>Ga0116229_10009476_pt1 | contig 14840 bp, 16 predicted proteins | sample S1TSphgellanicum_3_FD_87313 | JGI IMG/M metagenome (GOLD analysis project Ga0116229, IMG submission 87313) | Host-associated microbial communities from peat moss isolated from Minnesota, USA - S1T2_Fc - Sphagnum magellanicum MG | ecosystem: Host-associated > Plants > Peat moss > Unclassified... | reverse complement strand
GTGGGAACCGGCGCCACACGTCCGGCGATTTGCCACCGGCACGGCTGGTCATATCCTTGCAATAGCTCAGCAAGTTCCGCCGAGGTCGACGCGCGTCCGCTCGCCCTCGGCATTCGTGGACTGCGCCTCGTGCGACTCGTTCCGGCCCAGGAGCCTGGCCCCTATGCCCCGTCTTGCTCACTCCCTGCGCACTCGCCCACTCATGCTGCCCGTCGTGCTCCCGCTCGCGGTCGCCTCGGCGATCTGCGCGCCGCTCGGCGCGCAACAGCAGCAACCGCAGGACAGCGCGGCATGGACCGCCGTCTACTCGTCACCCCGCAGCCGACAGCAGGCCGCTGCGGCCAGCCAGCCGACGACGGCGTCCCGCGTCGGCCAGCCCGCCGCGGCGTCTGCGCCCGCGGTCGCACCGGCGCCGGCGCCGACGATCCAGCCAGCCGCGCCATCGCAGTCACAAACCGGCCGCGCCGCGTCGGCCTGGACCAACGGCGCCACGGGGACCGTGAGCAGCCGCCCCGCCCCCGCCACGAGCGGCGGATCGACGTGGAGCGGCGTCTATCAGGCGCAGGCCCCGGCGGCCGCGCCCGCACCGCCGGCGGCGCCCGCTGCGATCCAGCCAAACGTCATCTATTCCAACAACGGCACCGTCACCCCGCTGCCGCACGTCACGACACCTTCGGCGCCGAGTTACCCGTCCAATTCGCGATGGGCGCCCGTCTACTCTGCACCGGCGCCCGCCAGCGCACCGACCGAGGCGCCGGCCCCCGCAGCGCCCGCCGCGCCGCAGGCGTACGCGCCACCGGCGTACGCGCCACCGGCCGCATATGCGCCGGCTCCAGCGTATGTGCCGCCGGCCTCCGCAGCGCCCACGTACACCGCGCCCACCGCTCCGGCGTACACGCCGCAGGTCGCTCCGGCACCTTCGTACGCGCCCCCGGCTTACGCGGCGGCTTCCGCGCCCCCCGGTGCCGCGCCCGCGGCGACGTATGCGCCCGAGCCGACGTACGCGCCGGCGCCCGCGGCCGCACCATCCGCCGATCAGGCGGCATCATATGCGGCGCCGCCCGACCAGCCCGCGCCGCCCAGCTATCCGGCGGCCGACGTGGTCTCCGATGAGCCAAGCGTCACCCCGTCGTCTGCGCCGGCCACGTACCCCTACCCCGGCGCGTATCCGACCGGACCGGCGGCCCCCGTCGCCGGACCCGCGACGCGCGCGGCGCGGCGGCGTGCAGCGGCCGATACCGTCCCGCCCTCCGGGCCCGGCCGCTCATCGGTCCGTCTCGATGAGCTGATGAGCCTCCACGAATGGGAGACGAGCGGCGTTTCGCGGCTCCGGCCCGGTGAGGTCGCGGTCCTCGAGAAATTCATCGAGCGCTACCGGCAACAGATCGCCGACAGTGTGACGCGGACGTTCACCTCGGGCGCGGCGCGCGGCGACGTGCGCGCGACGATGCCGCCAATCTCGCGCTCGTCCGACGGGACGCCGAAAAACGCGCGCGCCGTCGTCGGCGTCAAGGCGGCCGGGCAGTACGTCACCCTCGACGACAACAGCGTCTGGGACATCTACTCGGCCGACCAGACGGAATCCGCCAACTGGCAGGCCGGGGATCTGATCCAGGTGCGCCAGTCACCCGTCGCGTACGGCGACTATGATCACGACCTCGTGAACACCAAGCGGACGGGCCCCGTGCGCGCCAAGTTCATGGGCTACGCTCGCCCCGACGCGCCGCAGTAGTCAGGCCGCGTGCGCGCGGGAGTCCGCGCGCCAACGCGCGGGAGTCAGCGCGCGAGTTCGAGCCCGGCGTCGCGGTCCGCCGGCTCGGGCCCGGAGGCGATCGCGTCGGCGAGTGCCGCGATCGCCTCTGCCGAGAGACGGGTGCCCGCATCCCGTCTCAGCACCGCGAGCGCCGCGGCCGGGGTCATCGCGGCGCGGTACGGGCGCTCCGCGGTCAGCGCCTCGTAGACGTCGGCGACGGCGAGGATGCGCGAGGGGAGATCGATGTGACTCCCCTGCAGGCGCCACGGATAGCCGCTGCCGTCCAGTTTCTCGTGATGCAGCGCGGCCGTCCAGGCGAAATCGTCGAAGGCATCGACGCGGAGCAGGATCTCGACCGTGTGGACCGGGTGCCGTTCCATCGCCGCGCGTTCCGTCGGCGTCAGCGCGCCGGGCTTGTCGAGGATGCGGCTCGAGATCCCGAGCTTCCCGATGTCGTGCAGCAACGCGGCGCGCGACAGACGGCGATCGTCAGCGGGGTCGAGTCCGAGTCCCGCGGCGATCCGCCGCGCAAACGCCGCGACGCGCGTCGAGTGCTCGTAGGTGTACGGCGACTTGGCGTCGATGATCCCGGCAAATGCCAGCGCCACGCCGTCCAGGCCGTCCGCGTCCAGCATACGCACCTGGTCGGCCGGCTCCAGCGCGACGACGCGTTCCGTCAGCTCGCGCGCGTGCAGTGTGCCCCACCACTGCCGGTCGTTTCGCCAGCCGGCCACGAGATCGGCGAGCCGCGGATCGAACCACGTCCCCCGTCGCTCAATGACGACGTCGACGGCCGCCGCCGGGCCGCCGGCGGCATGGAAGACCTCCACCGCCTGCGCGAGCGCGACGATCCGGGCAAGGAGCGGGATCTCGTCCCCGCGACTGCCATCGGGGTACCCGCCGCCGTTCCAGTGCTCGTCGAGCCCGTGGATCGCCTCGGCCGTCGCCGCGGGAAACCCGATGCGGCGCGCGATCGCAGCGCCACGGTCGCAGCGCGTGCGGATCAGATCCCGCGTCATGTCCGTCTCGCGCGCTATCGTGAGGAACTGCCGGATGCGGGCCCGGATCGGCAGGCCCGCGCCGACGTGACGAGCCGTGGCCAGCGCGAGCCGCACGCGACGCTGCCAGTCCACGGCCTTCATCCCCGGCTTGACGATCCGGTCGTCGGCCGCGAAGAGGGTCGCCATCCGCGCGGCGTTGCTCGAGCATCCGGCGTCCTTGAGGAGGAGGGCGTAGTACAGCGCCGAGCGATCGGCGGCGCCGAGTCCGAGATCGGCCGCCAGCCGCATCCCGATCGCGCAGCTCCGGAGCGTGTGACCCGACGGCTGCCCCTCCGTGAGATCGAGCGCGTGCGACAGCGCCGAGAGCACCTCGGAGAGACCGACCCGGACGGGCGCGGCGCCCGGCATCTCCTGCACCCCCTGCATCTCCTGCATCCCCGACGTCCGCTGCATAGCCGGCAGACGACCGGTCGTGGTCGCGTGGCACGCAATCGACCCCATCCGCAGGGGCGACTGCGCGTACGCGGGGACGCCGCGCGCCACACGTGCAAATTCTGCCGACGACGGGTACAATGCTTGACCAGGTGATCGTGCGTCCGCAAGAGCGTTGCTGCTGCAGTGATGCGGCGACCAAGCGGCGACGTCACACCCCGTTTACGCGGAGCGCGCAGAGTGGTCCAGACGACGGATTCGACAGACGGACAGGGCAGCCCGCGCCAGCCTGCGCGCTCCACGGGCTCGGCACGACGCCCGCGGCTCTCGTCCGGCGCGCTGCGGCGGCTCGACGTCGCGCTCCGCCTCGCCGCGACCGGGGACGCTGGCGGCCTCGCTGAACTCCACGAGGCTGTGCGCGAGCAGGTGGTCCACCTCCGGGAGCAGGGCGAGCCTGCCGATCGCGTGGTCGCCGAGATCAAGCGGGAGATCCAGGAGGCGCAGACGCGGATCGGGTCGGCGCGCACCGAGGATCCCACGGCTCGCGCGCTGGCGGAACAGGTCGTGCGATGGTGTCGGGACGCGTACCACCGCGGCGACTGACGAGACGACACCAGTCCGCCCGGTCTCCAACCACTTCCTGATCCCGGGACCCCGATGACGGACGAACAGCGACGACACCTCGAAGCCCGGCTCCTCGAAGAGCGCGCCCGCGTGACCGCGATCCTCGACCGGTATCGCGCCCGGTCGCGCGACACCGGCCAGGAACAGTCCGGCGATCTCAGTCAGCGCCCGTTTCACCTCGCCGACGAGGGGACCGACACCATGGATGCGGAACTCGACGCGATGGAGGGCCAGCGGGAGACCCGGGAGCTCGGCGAGATCGACGACGCGCTCCGGCGCCTCTACGAAGCTCCCGAGACGTTCGGCGTCGACGAGGAGACCGGCCGCGAGATCGCCTTCGCCCGCCTCGACATCGTCCCATGGGCACGCACGGCGGTGACGCCGGACCGGTGACCGATGCGCTCCTGATGCACGCCGGTCGAACGACCGAGCAGCCGATCACCCTCGGTGACCTCACCTTCGACCTCCTCCGCCCGACCAATGCCGATGACCTGATCAGCGAAGCGGACTTCGTCGCCGACGACCGCCTCCCGTACTGGGCCGATCTCTGGCCGTCCTCGCACGTCCTCGCGGCGCACGTGCTCGCCACCCCCGCCCCCGCAGGCGCCGGCCGCGTGATCGAGCTCGGGTGCGGGCTCGGCCTCGTCACGATCGCCGCGCTCCGCGCCGGCTGGTCCGTCCTCGCGACCGACTACTACGAAGACGCGATGGCGTTCACGCGAGAGAACGTGCGCCGCGCCCTCGGCGACGCGGGCCTCGCACGACTCACCACCCGCCACGCCGACTGGCGCGCGATGCCACCATCGGCGTCGCTCGGCGCCTTCGATCGCGTGCTCGGTGCCGACATCCTCTACGAGGCGCACTACGCGTCACTGATCGCCGACGCGATCGCCCACACCCTGGCCCCCGGCGGGACGGCGCTGATCGCCGATCCCGGCCGGCTCGCCGTCGATGCCTTCCGCGACGCGCTCCCCGAGTTCGGGCTCCGCATCGCCGGTCGGCCCGTCTTCCCGTTCGACGAGCCGCCGATCCATCAGCGCATCACGATCTTCTCGATCACCCACGACACTGCGCCGACGCCACCCGCGCCGCGTCAGCCGTCGAGTTCCGCGCGGACGTCGGCCGACGAGCGACCGTCCCAGTAGCGCCGCAAATTCTCCACCGTCATGAATGACGGAGACCACATCCGGTCCACGTACAGCGTGCCGGTCAGGTGGTCGGTCTCGTGCTGCAGGATGCGCGCATACCACCCGGACGCATCGATCACGCGCGCCTCGCCGGTCTCGTCGAGACACTCGACCCGCACGCGCCGCGCGCGCGCGACGAGCGCCGAATAGCCGGAGACGCTCAAGCACCCCTCGAAGTGCTCGACCTCGTCGTCGCCGACGGTGACGAGCCGCGGGTTCACGATCACGTGAAACGGGACCGGTCCCCGCTCCCGCTCGGCGAGGTCGGCGGCGCTCGCGGCGCGCTGATACTCGGGGCGATCCTCGATCACCGCGAGCTGCACCGCGAGACCGACCTGCGGCGCCGCGAGACCGACGCCCGGGGCATCACGCAGCGTGTCGCGCATCGAGGCGATCAGCTGCTGCACCGCCTCGCTGCGCACGTCGTCGGGCGAGAGGGGCGCCGACGGCACGCGGAGGACCGACTCCCCGGCCTGCACGATCTTGAGACGCATCGCGGGTCCTGCGGCCGTCAGTCCGCGAGCGAGCCGACGGCCGCGATGAACCGGTCGACTTCGTCGCTGGTCGTGTAGCAGGCGCACCCCGCGCGCACGAGCCCGGTCGGACCGACGCCCAGCCTGGCCACCGCCGTCGACGCGTAGAAATCGCCGTGCGACGCGAAGATGCCGTGACCGACGAGGTGGCGCGCCACATCGGCCGACGACCGGCCGGCGACCGCGAAGCTCACGGTCGACGTGCGCGGGCGATCGGGCGTCGGTCCGACGAGGCGGACGCCGGCGACCCTGGCCAGCCCGGTCCAGAGCTGCGTCGCGAGACGCGCGCCCTCGTCATGCAGGTGGTCCATCGCGGCGACGAGACGCGTGCGCCGCGTCCCGTCGGTGGCACCGGCCGGCGCGAGCGACGCGAGAAACTCGACGGCCGCGCGCGCGCCGGCGATCCCCTCGTGGTTCTGCGTCCCGGTCTCGATGCGATCGGGCGGCGTATTGGGCGCCGGGTCGAGTTTGGGGACGTCGAGCGCGGCCAGCAGGTCACGGCGCCCGTAGAGGATGCCGAGATGCGGACCGTAGAACTTGTACGCCGAGCAGGCGAGGAAGTCCGCGCCGATCGCCTGCACATCGATGCTCGCGTGCGGCGCATAGTGCACGGCGTCGATGAAGACGAGCGCGCCGGCCTCGTGGGCGTGCGCCGCGACGGCGCGCACGTCGGTGATCGTGCCGAGCGCGTTGGACGCCGCGCCGACGGCGACGAGCTTCGTGCGGGGCCCGATCAGCGAGGCGAGGTGCTCGAGGTCGAGCGCGCCGGTCGCCGGGTCGAACCGCGCCGTGCGGATCGTGATCCCGCGCTCGCGCGCCACCGCCTGCCACGGCGCGACGTTCGCCTGGTGGTCGAGTTCCGTGACGACGACCTCGTCGCCCGCAGCCCACCCGCGGCCGAGCGCGCGCGCGAGATGGAAGGTCAGGCTCGTCATGTTGTTGCCGAAGACGATCTCGTCGCTCGAGGCGGCGTGCAGCAGATCGGCCAGCGCGGCGCGCGCGCCGGCGACGATCGTGTCGGTCTCGACGCTCGTCGGAAACGCCCAGTGGGTATTGGCGTTGTGGTGCAACAGGTAGTCCGACATGACGTCGGCGACCGGCTTTGGTACCTGCGTCCCGCCGGGCCCGTCGAAGTAGGCGACCGGCAGCCCGGCCTCGCGGCGCTGGAGCGCAGGGAAGAGTGCGCGTCGATCGGCGGCAAGCATCTCCCAAGCTACACCGCCGAGCCCGCCGGCACAGCAGACGGGCGCCGGGGCGCCCGAAGCGGTCCGCATCCTGCCAATGAGTGGCATGGACGGAGTTGCGCTCGCCTGTAGTCGATCGAAAACGATGGTTGCCCGGCGGCGTTCTCGGCGGCAACATCCGGGCGCGCGGGATCGCCGCGCGGCGAGCAGGGCAGTGCCGTTCGACTCTCAACCCGAGGTAGCGAGCCCGACCGTGGCGACTCCGCGTCCTCCCGAACTTCTGACCGCCGGCTATCTGGCGATCACCGCCGCGATCGCGCTCGCGTGTGGGCCCGACCAGGTCTGGCCGCTGCTGGCCGCGCACGTCGCCGGGGTCGTGATCTTCCTCGCGATCCTCCCGCGACTCGCCGACACCGGCGTCGTCGGCTTCGCGCGCAACTGGCTCCCGGTCGTCCTGCTGCCGATCCTCTATCTCGAGGTGGGTCACCTCGACCAGCTGCTCGCGGCCGGCTACCACGACGCGGTGATCCGATCGATCGATTCGGCGCTCTTCCCCGTCGACCCGCGCACGGTCCTGCTCCGCCTCGCACCCGGCCACGCCGCCGCCGCGTACTTCGATCTCGGATATCTCGCCTTCTACGCGCTCGTGCCGGTCCTCGGGCTCGCCCTCTATACCACCGGTCGGCGCGCCGAGTATCGCGAGATCCTGACCGCGATCCTCGCGACCTTCTATACCTGCTTCCTCTGCTTCATCGTCTTCCCGGTCGCCGGCCCCTGGTACGCGCGCGCACACACGAGCGGGGTCGTCGACACGCTGCTGGCGCATGGCTCATCGAAGGGCGCCGCGTTTCCGAGCTCGCACGTCGCGGTCGCGGTCGCCGTCTGGCTCCTCGCGTGGCGACACGTCCGCCGGGTCTTCTGGGCCTACGTCGCGGTCGTCCCCGCGCTCGTCATCGGGACGGTCTACGGCGGCTATCACTACGCGCTCGATGCCCTCGTCGGCATCGCCGTCGGCGTCGCGGGCTTTGCGCTCGCGCCCCGGCTCAGCGCCGCGCTGACATCGGCCGCCGACCGCCTCTTCGGGCCACCGCCCGCCGTCCCGCGTCCTGCGAACCCGCGCCCCGTCAGCCCGTGGTCGGCGCCGGTGCCGGTTCGCCGGACGGTGCGCGCGCCGACGGCGGAGGGGCCGTCGTCGCGACCAGAGCCAGCGCGAGCAGCAGCCAGCCGGCCCCAGTGGCGTATGGTGCCCACGGACCCCACCAGTCGAACACCGCGCCAGCCCACAGAGGCCCCAGGATGAACGACAGGCTCTGAATCGCCTGCGACGCGCCAAGGACCGCGCCCTGCTCGGTCGCCGGCGCGCCACCCGATATCACAGCGGAGAGCGTCGGCGTGGAGAGCGCGCTCCCGACGCCAAAGAAGAGCAGCGCGACGTACAGCGCCCAGACCGCCGGGGCGACCGCCAGTCCCGCGAGCCCAAGCGCCATGATGACGAGGCCGACCTCGGCGAGCCGGCGGTCCGGCCATCGCCCCGAGATGCGCCGCAGCACTCCCCCCTGCATCACGACGCTGATCACGCCGGCGTACGTGAGAAAGGCGCCGGTCGAGCCGGGACCCAGGCCGTAGCGCACCGCCGTCAGGACGGCGAAGTTCGTGCGAAAGCCGCTCAACGCGAATCCGACGGCGAAGACCGCCCCGAAGATGCCGCGCAGGCCAGGTCGACGGACCGCGTCGCCGATCAGGCGGAACGGATCGAGCGATGAGAGCGAGAGCGGCGCCGTCGTCCGCCGGGCGCGCGGCAGCGATTCGGGGAGGACGAAGAAGCCGAATGCCGCGGCGGTGATCGAGAGCGCCGCCGCGCCGAACGCGGGCGCCTGCAGGCCGAAGTGGCTGAGGAGGCCGCCGAGCGCGGGGCCGATGATGAACCCGACCCCGAGGGCCGCGCCGATCAGGCCGAAGCTCTTCGCCCGCGACTCCGGCGGCGTGACGTCGGCGACGTACGCCTGCGCCGCCGTGAAGTTGGCCCCCGTGAGCCCGTCGACCAGCCGCGCGGCAAAGAGGATCCAGAGCGCATGCGCCAGTCCGAACGCGATGTAGGCGATCCCCGAGCCAAGGACGCTGAGGATCAGGATCGGGCGGCGCCCGAAGCGGTCGGAGAGAGCCCCGAGCAGCGGCCCGGCGAGGAACTGCGCGGCACTGTAGCTCGTCGCCAGCAACCCGACGGTGATCGCGCCGCCGCCGAATGACGTGACGATGTACGGCAGCACGGGGATCAGGATCCCGATGCCGACGAAGTCGAGAAAGACCGTGACGATGATGAACGTCAGCGCCCGCGTGCCGGGCGGCGCCGCGCCCGACGCGGGTCCGGCCGGTGCGGTCACGAGAGTGCGGGCATCCTCAAGCCGACGGCGGAGCGTCGATCTCGTCGATCCGACGCTGGTGCCGCCCGCCCTCGAACGGCGTCGCGAGCCACGTCTCGACGATCGGGATCAGGATCGCGCGGTCGGTGAGGCGCTCGCCGATCGAGATGACGTTCGCATTGTTGTGCTGGCGGCCGAGGCGCGCCGATTCGACCGACCAGGTGAGCGCGCAGCGGACGCCGGGGACGCGGTTGGCGACGATCGCCTCGCCGTTGCCGGAGCCCCCGAGGACGATCCCGCGCTCGGCCTCACCGCGCGCGACCGCGAGCGCGACCGGCCGGATGAAGAGCGGATAGTCGACCGCCGCCGTCGAGTCGGTGCCGAGGTCCATGACGTCATGGCCCTGCTCGCGGAGCCATGCGACAAGCACCGTCTTGTAGAGATAGCCCGCATGGTCGGACCCGATCGCAATGCGCATTGGTCTCCTCGAGGGGTAAGGCGCGTACGCCGGACGAGGCGCCGATCGCCCGCGCGCCCCCGTGACGCGTGGGGGCCAGGCGTCAGCGTCGCCGCACGTCGATCGCGCCGGCCGGCAGCTCGATCCGCGGCGCCCCGCCGACGGGGGTGACGAGCGCCGAGAGATAATAGCGACCGGGCGCCAGATCGAGCGACGGGCCGTCGCCCGCGGAGGCGAGGGTCAGCGAGGAGTCGGGCGGAAGGAGGGTGCGCACTTTCGGCACGTAGCACTCCGCGCCGCGAGCCGCATCATAGAGGGGCTCGCCCGATCGATCGGCGGTCCGATAGACGCGGATGACGGCCGCGCAGTTGCCGCTCAGCAGCTCGAGCACGGTGTCGCGCGGCAGCGTGTTCGTCACCGTCACCCGCACCTGGAAGACCGATGGCCCCCAGTCATTGACACCACCGTTTTCCGCCTCGAAGCGGATCCCGTTGAGCGTCGCCGGCGCGCCGCGCCGAGTGGGCCCGGGCCCCCCGCCCTCGGCGCGGAAGACGGCGCACCCCGTCATCGCGGCCAGCATGCTGCCGGCGACGAGCGTAACCTGAAGTCGGCGGGGGTCACGGGACCGGCGGCGGAGCACCATGGAAATTTGCGCCGCGGGACGCTCGGAGGGTACGCCGCCGACGAGGACTCCCGGACTGGGCATTTTCGCCCCCACGGCGGCATCTTGTGACCAGCTTATGGAAGACGCCGACCTCTTGGAATCCGCCGACCCATCCCGGGAATTCGCTGCCGCCGTCGGGTCCCGGCTGCGCGAGGACCGCATCGAGCTCGTCGAGCGCTGGCTCGAGCGGATCACCGAGCGCGTCTCGCTCGAGCCGAATCGCGTCTTCCCGTCGCACGCGCTGCTCGACCACGTCCCCGTTCTGCTGGTCGGGATAGCGGAATACGTCGCCGACCCGGCGCGGCCGATCACCGCCGACTCCAGGGTCGTCGCCAAGGCGATGGAGCTCGGCGAGCTCCGGCACGCGCAGGGGTTCACCGAGTACGAGATCCTCAAGGAATTCGAGATCTTCGGCGGCGTCCTCTTCAATCACCTCTCGCGACTCTCCGCGGAGATGAGCGGCGCGGGCTCCGACTGGGCCGCGTGCGCGCATCGGATGTTCCAGGCCCTCGCCGTCATCCAGGAAGCGTCGACGACGCAGTACCTCCAGCTCATGAGCGCGCGGATCCAGGAGCGCGAGGACCGGCTCCGCGCCTTCGATCGCGCGCTGACCCACGAGTTGCGCAACCGCATCGGCGCCGTGCTCGGCGCCTCGCAGCTCCTCGAGGGTCTCGATCTCCCCGAGACGGACCGCCGCCGCCTCGCTGCCGTCGTCGCCCGCAACGCGGGCGGCATGCACGTCATCCTCGAGAACCTGCTCGAGCTCTCGCGGATGGACAGCGACGCCCGCCAGCAGCGGCACGTCCTGCTGGCCGGCGCGACCGCCGAGGCGGTCCGCCACCTCCGCGAGATGGCCGCGGCCGATCGCGTCACGCTCGCGATCGAGCAGGCACTCCCCGCCGTCGAGGTCAACGCGCCGGTCGTGGAGCTCGCGATCGCGAACTTCGTCTCCAACGGCATCAAGTACGCGGACCCGTCGTCGACCGATCGATGGGTGCGGGTCACCGGCGAACTCGCCGACGACGACACCGTCGTCGTGCGCGTCCGCGACAACGGCATCGGCGTCCCGCCCGCCGCCCGCCCGCGGCTCTTCGGGCGGTTCTTCCGCGTCGACGCGCCCGGCCATGCCTCGATCGACGGCACCGGCCTGGGGCTCAGCATCGTCCGCGACGCGATCACCGCGATCGGCGGGCGCGTCTGGGCGGAGTTTCCCGAGGAGGGGGGCTCGGAGTTCTGCTTCGCCCTTCCCGTACGCCGCGCGACCGATACGTCGGACGCGGAGCCGAGCTCGGGCGCCCACCGGGCGTCCCCCCTCCGCGCCCCTGACAAACCCTGACCCACACGGCCCTTGCGTTCCGCCCCAGTGGGCATTAAAATCAGTCAGCGAGCAAGACGACGAAAGTCGTTCGGCACCAGTGAGCGGAATGGGGACCTGGCATTCGCGGGTCCCTTTTTTGTTGTACTGCTCGCAGCGCGACGGCACAGTGCCACGCGCAGGTGTTGTTGTCGGGACGTGCGGCCAGTCCTCACTCCGACTACAGCGTTCATTTCTGGAGAAGGATACGGCAATGCGTACGACCGGCACGGTCAAATGGTTCAATGACGCGAAGGGCTTCGGGTTCATCACGCCAGAGGGCGGACAGAAGGATTGCTTCGTCCACCACTCGGCGATCCAGGGCAGCGGCTTCCGCTCCCTGACCGAAGGCGAGCGTGTGGAGTTCGAGATCGTTCAGGGCCAGAAGGGCCCGGCGGCCGAGAACGTCACGAAGCTCGGCAACTAAACCGTCAGGAACCACAGTGACGGCGCGGGGCGGGCACAGTTCGCTGTGCCCGCCCCGCGTGTCGTTTCCGGTCGCCGTACTGGCGGCCGTTCTCGCTACCCTCGTCCGGATCTTCGCCTCGACGTGGCGCATCCGGCTCGTCAACGCCGCCGCACACGACCGCGTGCGGGAGAGCGGTCGACCGTTCGTCTACGCGATCTGGCACGGGTCGATGCTCCCGCTCCTCTGGCATCACCGCGGATGCGGTGCCGTCCTGCTGATCAGCCGGTCACGCGACGGCGATCTGATCGCGCGCACGATGTGGCACTTCGGCTATCAGGCGATCCGCGGGTCGACCTCTCGTGGTGCGGCGCGCGCGCTGCTCACGATCACGCGTGAGCTCGAGACGGGTCAGACGATCGCGCTCTCGCCCGATGGGCCCCGCGGCCCGGCGCGCATCTTCGCCCCCGGGGCGATCGCCGCGGCCGGTCGCGTCGGCGCCCCGATCCTCTGCGTCGGATGCGCCGTCTCGAGCGCGTGGCGCGCGCGGAGCTGGGACCGGTTCATCGTCCCGCTCCCGTTCGCGACGGTTTCGATCGCCTACGCCGAGCCCGAGGTGCCGTCCGGCGGCTCGGGCTCGGCGGTCGAGCGCGAGGCCGCCCATTTCGGCGCGCTGATCGACGACGCGACCGCCGCCGCCGAGCGTGGCATCGCCTCGGCGGCGAGCAGCGCCGACTTGAGCGCGATTCCCCAGCGATAGCCGCCAAGTCCGCCATCGGTGCGGACGACGCGGTGACAGGGGACGACGAGCGCCGCCGGATTCCGCGCGCACGCTGAGGCGACCGCACGGACCGCCGTCGGGCGTCCGATCGACGCGGCGACCTCGGCATACGTGCGCGTCTCGCCGCGCGGAATCGCCCGCAGCGCGTCCCAGACCGCGCGCTGAAACGGCGTGCCGGCGAGATCGAGGCTGACCGCGTCGCCCGCCAGCACCGCCGCCGCGGCGCCGGCGTCGCCGTCGTCATCGCGCACGAGCGTCGCCCGCGGAAACTCCGCGACCACGAGTGCGGTCAGCGCCTCGGCTGACTCCCCGAGCTGCACCGTCGCGACCCCATGCTCGGTCACGCCGACGACGAGGAATCCTGCGGGCGGCGCCGCGACGATCGCGTAGCGGATCGTGACGCCGCCCCCGCCGCGCCGGTAGCGGCCCGGTGTCATCCCGAGCGCCGACGGCGCGACGCGCGCGGCGGGGAACCCGGCATCGAGTGCCGCGCGCATCACCGTCTGGCCGTTGGCGAGCCCACGGCGGAGCGCGGCGCGCCGCAGCGCGTCGTGGTAGCGCTTCGGCGAGAGTCCGACGGCGCGGGTGAAGGCGCGCTGCAGGTGCGCGGGGCTCACCCCGACGGCGCGACCCAGTCTGGCGAGCGAGACCGGCTCGCCGGCATGGGCGTCGAGAAACTCGCGGGCAGCCGTCACGCTGCGATCGGTCGCGGACCCGTCGCTCGCGTGCGGGCGGCACCGCCGGCACGCCCGGAAGCCCGCCGCCATCGCCTCAGCGGGACCGGCGAAGAACGCGACGTTCTCGCGCCGCGGTCGACGCGACGGGCAGCTCGGCCGGCAGTAGATCCCCGTCGTCCGCACCGCGTACACGAACGCGCCATCCGCATCGACGTCACGGGCGAGGACCGACTGCCAGCGTTGGTCATCATCAGTAGCGCCCGTCTGACGTCGGTCGTCGCCGGGCCACGTCGCGGCTGGCCCCGGCTCGACTGGCCGTGGCTCGACTGGCCGTGGCTCGACTGGCCGTGGCTCGACTGGCCGTGGCTCGACTTGGCGCCGCTCGGTGCGGAAGATCGTCTGCGTCATGGAGTACAAGATGCCGACCGGCCGACCGCCGGGCCAACCGAATCATGCGCCGGAATTCGGCGACGCCAGGCGCGGTCTCCCGTGCGCCGCCCATTTGAATTGAATGCGCCAAACGGACGACCGTATGGTGCATCGAACGCAAATCCGTTGCCGAGGAGGGACTCGTCACCCGACCCGCTCGCCCCGCACGCCCCGCGCCCCCCGCACGGGCCGCGGTTACCTCGGTGCCGCCGCCTTCGGCGTCGACGTCGCCACCGCCGTCGTCGTCATGAGGGCGATCACCTGATCCGTGACGTCGAGTCCGGGGCTCGCATCGAGGATCGCCCCCGAATCGAGATCGAGGATCATTGCGTACCCCTTCTCCTTCCGGAACCGCGCCAGCACCGCCTTCACCTTCTCCGAGATCGGATCGAGCAGGGCGGCGCGGCGCTCCTGCATCCCGCCCTCCATCAGATCCTTCTGCCTCCCGAACGCCGTGTGCAACCGGTCGAGCTCCTGCCGACGCGCGAGCCGCGCGTCCGCTGACAGGCTCGACTCATCACGCCCGAACGTGGTCAGCAGCGTCGCCAGCGAGTCATCGAGCTTCTTCTCGGCGGCGTGCACCGAATCGACGACGACCGTGAAGCGCGCCTCGGCCGCGTCCCAGCCCGGGGCACCCGAAAAGAGCTTTCCGGAGCTGACGTAGACGATCGTCCGGCTCGGCACCTGCGCCGCGAGCGGCGACGCAGACCCGACCATGACCGCGACGGCGACGGCGACGGCGACCACCGGTCGGAGACAACACACCCCGCGCGCGAGCGTCATCACTGCACGACGATCGTTCCCTGCTCCCCCTTCCCCTGGTGCGGCAGGCAGTAGAAGACGTACGTCCCCTTGGGCAGCTTGGCAAAGGAGACCGTATAGGTGTCCCCTTCTTTGGGCATCATCGGGCCGATCAGCGGCCCGCTGGTGTTGCGCATGTTGGCCTGCAGCTGCGTCTTCGCGCCCGGCGGGATGCTGTCGGCAAAGAAGACGACGTT
>Ga0116229_10009475_pt1 | contig 14845 bp, 17 predicted proteins | sample S1TSphgellanicum_3_FD_87313 | JGI IMG/M metagenome (GOLD analysis project Ga0116229, IMG submission 87313) | Host-associated microbial communities from peat moss isolated from Minnesota, USA - S1T2_Fc - Sphagnum magellanicum MG | ecosystem: Host-associated > Plants > Peat moss > Unclassified... | reverse complement strand
TACAAAAGACATTAATAAAGTGAGTTTACATCATTTGTGTGAGAAAAACACAAAATTGGAGAACTGTCAGTTTTGGGGTATTTCAGAAACATGAAAGAACCAGCAGTTTTTATGAAAGAACTGCCAAAGAATCAACAGTTAGAAAAGCATTTTTTTTTTTAAATTTCAAAAGAATTGAGAACCGAAAGTTCTATACCAAAACAGGTTTTTTGATTTTTTTCACCTCCACTGGGTAAGTGTGTATACCCGGGCTGATAATCGGTAGGTATCTGTAGTAGACTCTAATACCCGCACAACAATGGTTCAAACGGGTGTTGTTTGGTTCTAGTGTAGGGGCTAATTCCCCAGTACAACTTGGAAAAAAAATCTACAACCTTAATTGGAAGTCCAATTGACTTTAGAGTGGGAATCAGAACTGGGAACTAACCTCCAGCTAGAATTCGACCTAGAACTAACCCCAATACTGGATTTATATAGGTTTTCGTTTTTTATTGTTGAGAAAATTTATGTTTTTAATTGAAATTTTTGATTAGCGACCTTAAACATGTTCTTAGTGCGAGAAAAAAATTCAGGTATCTTTTTTCTGAGTAATGAAATTGGGGGTTGGGTGGGGTGGCAATGGCATTGAGCATACAATTGTTAGGGGTGGTTTACATTAAGACTACTTGGGCTTGGGACCACAAAATTTCAAATCTCTCATTGATCCAAAGCAAGAAGGGTGGTCAATTTGGGTTTACATTAGCATAATTTGAAGCTTGTCTAGGACCAGGCAAATGGCCTTGCACAAATAAAACTTGTTGGAACCTTACATGGACTGTTGTGGAGATAATGTTGTTTGGGCCTTTGGGGGATATTTCTTAGGCTCAACTCTTGGGATAACTTTTGTTTTTTGGTCCGGAAAGTTGGTTCCCTTGCCAACTTGGTTGGAGTTGTCAATTTGTCTCTTTCTTTTTTCAGAAACTTATTCCAAAGACAACCCCAACCTGCAAGTCCCTTTTTTCCCCAAGGTAATCTCTCTCTCCCCGGGGAACTTGCTACAGGTTTAGGTATATCAGCGGTTGTATTAGTACCGTAGGCGTGAAGGCAAATTGTGGGAGGGCTGGGTTTGAAAGATGTATCCTGGGGGGTGGAGGGGGCGAGTCCCTGAGGCTGACGCAGCATTGAATTGCTCAGTTCCAGAGTGGTGCATCAAGTACGCATCAGACTGGAGTTATGCTGCAACTGTATCCGACGACTTTCATGGTTTTATACTGACAAAAATATGATGCTCAAGATTACAAAAGATTGAGTTCAGTCTGGAAAATAAGTCATGTGGCCAAACGTACATGTGAAGACTAGTCAAGGGGACTAGCAAGCTCTAATTTAGTAGAGTTGGCGGTTTTTAGAAACACGAACAGACCTCTGACGATTATCAGGTAGGCTCTGGCTTGAGTGGACCCAGCACCCAGGAATGCAGCATCCAAAAAAATCCCGCTCTGGATTTTTTGATGGGAACCTGACGGTGGGTGAGTTTGGGGTGAGTTAAGGATTTTTCTCCTTCCCCCTCTTCCTGCCCCCGAGAAGTTATTTTTTTAAAAAAAATCTTTCAGCCCCTTCTTCCAACCTACCTATCGCCCTCTACCTACCTCTCCCTATCCACCTACCTACCTTCTTCCTACCTCCTTCCCTCCTACCTACCCCCATTCCTCATCCTCATTCCTGCCCTCTTGTCACCTCCATTGCACTGCTACCATCACTAATGTGTTTTCACTCCTTGCATATGGTGCTCTTGCTCCTAGTGCTCCTACTCTAATTGCTTTTCGCTTTGGCTCTTGTTGCTCCTGCTGGTATTGCTTTTTATTCTCACTTTTGATGTTCCTAATGTTCTTACTCTTGTTGTTTTTTGCTCTCATTCCTAGTGCTCTTACTCCTATTGCTCTTCACTTTCGTTCCTGCTACTCCTGTTCTTGTTACACTTCGCTCTCACTCCTAGTGCACCTCATTTTTGCTCATGGTGTTTTTGCTGTTGTTGTTCCTCACTCTTGTTCCTAGTGTTTTCCAGTTTCGCTCTTGCTCCTAATGTTTTTTGCTCTTGCTCTTGGTGTTCTTCGCTCTCACTCCTAGTGTTTTTAACTATTGCTCCTCATTCCTTGATCCTAGCTTTCGCACTTGGTGATCCTGGTTTTGCCATCGCCCGCCCCCCCCCTCCCTTCTCCTTGTTCTACCATTGCCACCCCTCTCTCTTAATTTTGTCATCACCACCTTCTTTCCTTATTCTACCACTGATGCCCTTCTCTTTTAGTTTCGCTACCATTGCCCCCCCTTTTTCCTTGTTCTGCCATTGCCCCACCCTCCTTTAGTTCTATTAGCATCTCCTTCCCTCTCTTAATGCTACCATCACCCTCTTTGTCTTTCCTGGTCTTACTGCCATTGCCTTCCATATCTCCTGTTCTTCCATCACCCTAAACCCTAAAACCCTCCTAGAAGCACTTTTTCCTACTATTGTCTACCCCTTTTTTTCTTGGTCTTCACCTCTCTCCTTGTGTTTTTTTCTGCTTTTTTATGTTGTTAAATTTTTTGGGTTATTGTTTGGTGCATTAGGTTGTTTAGTTGAAGATGGCCCCTTTCACGAAGTTGAAAAGGATGCAAGTTCCACGCATCAAACTTTTAGCCATTGATGATAGCAACAAAGTCGATGATTCAACAAATGCACTAATTGTGGTGGTTAAAGGTCAAGATATTCCAAATGAAATAGTGCCTCATGATACATCAATTGTACCTTCAAGATTAGTGGTTGAAGGTGAAAATCTTCAAAGTGCAAAACACTAGTAAAAAACCCCCCTTTTTCAACCAAAATATTTTCAACTGCAAGTCATTTTCAACTACATTTCAATTACAATTTTTGAATTATTTAATTAAATAATTTGGTGCTACCAAGCCAGTTGAATCGTCAACCCTTTTGGTAAGCAGTTGAACCCAAATCTCAACTAAAAGGATAATCACGAAATATTATTTATATCCGCAAGTGTTACAATTGAATTATTATTGAAACTTCAACTAAGAAAATGATGACATTTCAAAATGAGTCCCATGTCCAACTACTTTGGTCAATCACAAACATAAACATGGATGATAAATGCCAATTGAATAGATGAAATGTACTTTTGGACTAATGTATTAGTTACAACTTTGCCACAACTATCTTTCAATTATAAAAACTATTTTGTAAATATAGTAGGTCATACTTATATTAGGTACCTATTAATTACTAGTAAGTAGATACATACCCAGTTACTTACCTATTAATAATTAGGTATTTAATTGGTGTGTACTTAAAACATTAAGTAACTAAGTCTTTAATAGGTAATTAATAAATAATTATTAACTAGGTAAGTTTAAGTTTTAATTAATTAATAGGTACCTACTTACTAGGTACCAACATATATATATGTTATTATCTCTCACCTAAATTATTATAATTTAGGTATATATCATTATTATGCACAATATTAATCATCATATTTACAATTAATGTTTAACAAGATATTGTAAATTGAATATTTATTTTTGAATATCAAATTTATGTATTGTTTATATGATTATTACTATCAATTATATAACTAATTATAAATAGAAATTTAAATTATAATTAAATATTTATTGAATAGTAATAATATTATTTGAAATTTTTGATTAATACAATTATAGTTAATATCTAGTAATATAAACTATAATAACATCAATATTAGTAGTTATTATTATTATAAATATTTAATAATGATGATAATAGGTTTATTAATTTGTTAGATATTTTTATGTTTAATATTTAGTATAACTAGTAGGTGGATTAACTTAATATAACATAATTATTGGATAGGGTAGACACACCTATCACCAAACCTTTACCAAATTTTTGAAATTTTTTGTTCTTTTTTCAGAAATCATTTCATGACCATGGGTGAACCTAGTGAAAATTTAGAATATTTCTTGAAACTCCAAAAGCAAAGAAGCAAGAAAAGGATAAGCTTCTTCAAAGAGAAAAAAAAACATTTAGACCCCCTTACTTTCAAATTTCATTTCATCTTCATTTCTTCTTTGTTTTAAACAATTTTAAAAGCTATGGAAGCATTATTTGAAGTTTTACAAACCTTTTTGAAGTGCAAAGATAATAAGGTGATGTCCAAAGATTTTAAGCTCCAAAATGCAAACTAGTCATATATGCCAACCCACATCCCCATGACCCCCTTCACTTGGAAAACACATATCTCGCTCAAACCTTCATCAATTTGAACAAATTTTGTTGCATTAAATGCACCATCTAAAGCTTTACAAAACCTTTGAAAATAATAAAATGACATCCAAAGATCTTAAGATCCAAAATGTAAATTGGTCATATGTGGCAACCCACATCATGCCCATGACCCCATATGCCAAAGGCATAACTTGTTCAAACCTTTATTGATTTGAACATTTTTTGTTGCATTGGATGCACCATCTAAAGTCTTATAAAATATTTTCGAATTTTAAAGACAATAAATTCAAATTCAAATATCTTAAGCTCCAAAATGCAAATTGGTCATATCTGCCAACCTACATCATGCCCATGACTCCCTTCACTTGGAGAAAGCATATCTTGCTCAAACCTCCATTGCTTTGAACGATTTTTGTTGCATTAAATGCACCAAGTACAGGGCTAAAAAAAAATTTGGAGCTTCAAAAGAAACAGAACAATGTACAAAGATTTATAAGTCTTTATCCTTAAATTATCAACATGTGTATCCTGCTAGTTGCAATTAAGATGTAATTATAATGTTTGACCCATATTTTCATGAGTGTGCACTAAAGGTAATGGCTTATTATGATGCAAAACCCTATGACCATTGGACTTCCAATCCCAATTTTCACACATTCAAAAATTGTGCATATTTTATTTGTGATTTTTCCACTAAAAAGTGCATTAAAATGCATACATGCAATATGATTAAACATCAAGAGCTCTTGAGGTATTAGCAAATTTGTGTGCAACCATCCGTTCATGCCAATCTTTCCTCCATTTGACAAAACAACCCATGTTGTTTTCCACCCAATTAAGGATTGTGCCTAGATGCAAGGATTCATAACCCTTAATTAAATAATTTTTGTCAACATTGGCACATACCACTTTTAGGAATGATGTTGCATGGACGCAAAGTGCAACCCCACCTTCTACACTCCTTCATGATGTCTTGCATGGTTTCCTTTGATTACTCCATTACTCATTCCATAGGAGCATTTGACACTTGGGCCTTAGGCACCTTCACATCATCGAAGGTTGAAATGTCATCACCTAGAGAAATAAGCCCACCAATATCAACAACCCCCTCCCCGTTAGTAACTCGTTCCAACCTTTCATCATCATCAAATGCATTGTAATTGTTGTCCAACAAATGAGGGTCTATGAACATGGCTTTGAATCCTCCTCAATCAGTTTCGTACCATGTCCCACAATGGTAAAAGATGATCTCCACAATGACATCTATGTAAGCCAAAATAAAATTGCAATTTGGTGCTTACATAAATTTCCACACAATGACCATTCACATGTGCAGTTGACATACTATTTAAATGGGTGTTTAACTTCATACATGTGGTTGGGAGTCCCTTGGCTCATCATGGTCCAAACACTCCCAGATTCCAATGACAACCGCTTCACATTGGCATTCAAAATCAACAATGCCTTTTCCACACTTGCCTTTGTGATGTGCTCCAAAACTTTGTTCTTTAGGAACCTGTGTTTCTTCATTTCAAATGTGTGCATATAATGCCAAGCCACAATAATTGTTAATTGTCACACCAATTACTCAATATGTCAACTTTTGAGCCTTTTTGTCTTAAGAAAAAAACATTGTTTCAATGCATTGTGGTAGGACTCAATCAATGCTTGTGTATAATGGTTGGAATGCAACACCTGTTGAAGTCCAACCATCCACAAATCTAAAACCAAAAACCAATGACATATTTAAATAAGTAAACCTAGAACATTATGGACTTAACTATGAACAAATAATAATAATGACATGGATAACTAAATACATGATGAACACTTGCCAAGGGGGTTCATTCACAATGAAAGGAACCAAATCACTTATTGATTGCAATGAAAACTACACTTTTAGACTATTTTGAAAATTCACCAATAATTATATATAATGAATTATTTGTTCATATTTTGGGGTTTCGCTTGTTTATTCATGAAATTGATATCCTACAAATTTGGAGTCATTTCATTATGTTATTAGAGTCTTTTGTCATACATAGAACACTTGTTGACAAGGTTCTTTTAAGGACTATAAAATTTGAACGTGATTTTTGTTCCTCAAGCATTCACCAAATATTTTCAATTTTATTATGGGCTCTAATGTATTTCATAAGAAGGGCCACATGTGTTTATCTTTTTAAATGCACATGTATTGAATCATTTGAATGAATGTTGTTAATTATGATTTTGAATCTCTTTAATGGTTAAAAAGGTTCAAAATTTATAATTATGGTTAAAAACAAAAGTGTACATTTGACTATAATCTAGGTTCTCGTGCAAAAGATAATAATTTTTATTATAATTTGGGTCATGTTTGGTCACAATATTGATATTTAGTTTTAGAAATTAATTTAAAAATATAGTTTTGGTATTTAATAAACTAATCCATGTAGGACACATGTAAAATGCAGTCCTTGGTAAGGATTTTGACCTTAACACCCGTGGCTCCTTTTATTATGAATGGACCCAAAGATGGAATAGTACACCCAAAAATATCTTGTCCAAGCATCTCCTGACTTATGTTATTCAAAATTGGTTGTGCCCTTCTCTCTCCCATGTGCCTTGAAGTCTTTAACTTTTTTGCCAAGGTTAATCATCACATACAAAATAGCATGGAGGTCATCCAAGATTGCCCAATGCACTATCACATCCTTAATATTCTTTAATGCACACACCCACCATGCCTTTAAAACATGCCACACACATAGGTAAATTGGGACCATCTCCTAGCTCCAAACAATTTTATACAACCCAAGAACACATCTATTAGCAAAATCTCATGGTTACAAGTTGTACGCCATGAGTAACAATAGAAGTCATTAAGGTGTATTTGGAATGTAATTAGGAAATGTGTTGGTACTCATCACAATGCCACCAATTCTTGTGGGGCGTCATCAATAATAAAACACGCAAGCTTCCATCCGAGCATCCTTAAAAAAAGCTTAACTTTTAATGGGGCTAACCATTCTATCAAATCATTTCATGTTTGTTACGAAATGGCAATCCATGCAACCAAGATCCTAGTCCAATGTGAATCAAACAACATTAAAATGAAGAGGTGAAACTTCACATCATTAGCTCCAAAAGTTGCATCCATTGAAATTGGCTCATTGTGCCCCCATGTAAACATTGATTCCAATTGGGTGGGTGTTTGGATCCCAATGGTGAATGGTGCTTGAATCCAACCAATATTTGTCACTTCCTAGAAAAAAACACATCATCCTAATGATTATACACCCAAGTTTGAATTGAGATGGCGAGGTTGGCATGCAATCACCAACTTCTCTCCTTATGCTTCTAGTCAATATAGGGGATGTCATTTTGTTGAATGAAATAATCTTTCATCATGGGCTCCCCCATGTTGACCCATGCCCACCAAATCGCCTTGGGTTTGTTGTATATTTGTTTCACTGTGTGCCCCAAGTTCAATTGGGTCCAAATGTGGTTCGTAAGAACTTTAGACATTTAGGGAACATATAATGACATCCAAACTACAAATTCCAAATCATCTTGGCCATGTGCAGGTTCACCCTTAGTGTGAATATGGGCATGATGATAAAAGGATATCTCAACCACCTTTAGTTGTACATATAATCACTTGACCAAAAATGCCACCAAACAACCATGTTTGATAGAACTAGTATGATTCAAATCACCATGATGATCTCCAAACCATACTCGCATTTATACTTACATCACATTCAATCAATTAAGGAAAGGCTACATTTCAATTTTGTGTACTACAATTTGAGTAAAAAACAAGCAAATGAAGGCAATATCTTCATGTGATACATACCAAGTATGCTCAAGGTGGTGCTGAATTGTGGGGTTTTTGACATCTTTTTGTGTAGGCATGTTCTTGTGGATGTTCCATTCCATTGGGGTACGTAGATCGCTTCGTTCGCCCTATAGGAAGTCTTGGACACATGAATATAAGATGTATGCCACATCAATGGATTTCTTGTTTGAACCCCCATGGTGTTCACCCTCAACCCACACCAAGTCCACATTGGAAAATGGTGGCTTGGTTGGGTTTTGGACTTGTATACTTTGGCCTTGGGAGCTCGACCCATGTCTTTGACCTTCCTAGAAATGCTTCCAATATTCTATCCCAACAATAAACATGAAAAAGGTTGATTGCATGGTATATGCATGGTTGTCATTAAATAAATGAATGATAAAAAAAAATCTCTAATTTGAATTGTTTTTATGACACCCATTATACTATAAATTACAATATCTTCATTATCATAGTCATGACGTTTAGGGTTTTCTATACACAAATCACACAATTAAAACCACCAATACCATGGTGCTTAATGTTCAACTTCTAAACCCTATAGGAAAATCATGACATTTTTTGGCCATCCAATTTTGCACTCACAAAACAAAACCTATTGGAATAAAAAATATGAAAAAGATGTATAATAAGTTTTAATGGTACATGTTATGTGAGGTATGGCATTGTGTTAGGATAGCCAGCTAGGCTTGCATCTCTTTGGGTTATACACCTAAAACCTTCAACCCTAAACCCCCAAATGTTTGATGAGCAATAGGCATTATGGACCCCATCAAACATGTGATTACATTTAAAACAAAAAATATAAATTAAAAAATTATCTTGATGTAAATCTCCATACCCTATGCCCTAAAGTCGCCGTATGCAATGGGGGTGGATGGTTAATGGTGAAGAGGGGGAAAGATATAAATAGACAAACATTAATGGAAAAATACAATTTAATGCATAAATATAAAACAATCATATAATTAATTCATTGGGCAAACACAATGAAAAAATACAAATACTTTACCCTAAGGTCAAATTCGTTATTAAATAATCATGAAAATGGTGAAATGAATTTTTGTGAAAATATGAAGTTGACATGTTGAAAATCATCATAACTATCATAGGTTACACTTTAAATAATTTCACTACTCATATGACAACATCATAATAGATCATGAAAAAATTCAATAATTTCAAATTTTAAAGGCGAATTAATTTTTTGAATTTTTATTTTTTTTGTTTATTTGGAAATTGACCCTAGGCTATTGTATTATAATTAAAATTTGTTAAGGGGGTAAGATGATTACATGGTTTTGGATGAACAAGTCATTTAGGATAGGGATTGATTGTGGAACATGGTAGGTTTGAATTTTGAATTCTTGTTGGTTTTGAATCATGATGATGTGACTTGGGACTCCCCAAAGATGGGAGTTTTGTGGAAAAAAAATTCATTATTAAATATAGTTTTGGGGAGTAAATATAGTTGTAAGTACTTTGTAGTAGAAAACCACAAATTTTATTTTGCTGTTCAAAATTCATTTCAATAGAACATGGAATTTTGTTATAATTCTAATTGAATTTTCAATAAAACAAAGTACATACTTTTGCAATGATTTCCATATCCATATTGTTGTGTGAATTTTTTATAGTATCGAAAATGTAATGTAATGAACTATAATATTATCTCTGAATTTTTCTACATTATATTATAAAATGTAGATTTTGGTTATATGAAATAACCATGAATCTAGTGTTTTAATGAACTGCAGAGTCAAGTCTATTTAAAATTAAGGTAAAAATTATGAATGTGTGCATATTGTAGTGCAATCTATTGTTATAGTAGTGTGGAATAATTCTACAAAAATTAAATCCACTTCTAACAAAAAATCATCAAAAGCTAAGGAAAAGATATCATTCATACCTCTTTTAAGTTAAGAATGGGCTTGGTTTTCCTTGAAATGAAACAGAATGAAATGATCTTGATCCATAGATGTGGAGGTGAAGGGTTTGATATAAAATAAAATCATACCTAAATTTTTTTGGTCCATATTTTATAAAAATTGAGGTGCCCCAAATATTTAGTAAACCCAAAGGCCCAAGATTAAGTACACATTTGGGGATTAAAATTAAATAAACTCTACTTGGATTTGTACAATATGCATTTAATTAGGCCAAAATGGAATAAACTAGTAAGGGAAATCATGTTAATGGACATTGCTCGAATTTTCAATACCTGCATTTTTTGCATTCAAATTGAACATTGGTTAAATGAAATCCCACAATTGTTCGTGCCTTCAATAGAATATTCTTTTAACACAATGCCTTTATTTAGGTAGGTGCAATTATTTTCATCTGGGCATTACAATTGGATTGTGTGAACAAAATCCAAGGGAAATGTAATACCTACATTTTTTTCATTTGAACATCACAATGGGCAAATGGGGGGGTCAATCATATTAATGACCAAGCAAGTAGGTATGGTTGGGTAGTGTCTAGTAGGTACCTACCTAGGTGGCCAATAGGTATGAAAATGAAATGATGGCTATTGTTTGATGCAAGCAATAGTTGAATCAAGGTAGCTACAATCATCTTCATCTGAACATTACATGTGGCTTGTGTGAACACATCCAAGGGAAATGCAATACCTACATTTTTTTCATTTGAACATCGCAATGGGCAAATGGTGGGGTTAGTCATATTGATGACCAAACAAACAAGTAGGTATGATTAGATGGTGTTTGGTAGGTGATGGTTATTATTTGATGCAAGCAATACCTATATCTAAATAGCTACAATTATCTTCATTTAGGCATTATAGGTGGCTTGCATGAACAACTCCAAAGGAAATGCAATACTTTCATTTTTGAACATTACGATGGGAAAATGGCAGGTTAGTAATATTGATACTAAGCAAGTAGGTATGGTTGGATGGTGTCTGGTAGATACTTATTTGGGGTGGCTAGTAGGTATGAAAGTGGAAAGATGACACAGTCATTTACATGATGAAATGCAATACCTTCCTCAAATTTTGTCCTTTGATGGTGCCACATGGATTGCAATACCCACATCTAATTTCATCAACATTTCTTCATGCTTGTGTGGTGTGTAGGGCGTTGGTAGGTGTGTACGAGTAGATGGGTAGGTAGGTAGGTATATGAATGTCACTTGGTAACTAGATGGGTGGGCATGTAGGTAGGTGGGGATGAAACTAGTCATTTGAAATATGTAGGTGAGAAGGTAAGTGAGAAAAAAAATAGGCTAGGGTTGGTGGTTGGGAGGTAGGTTAATGGGTGGGAAGGTGTAGTGTTGATGTGGTCAAGTGGGTCCCAAAAAAATTCCCAACATTTTTTCTTGGGAAATCTAGGGGTTGAAAAGGTGGAAAAAATAAGTCAAATTATCCTAACCACCTTGGTCCAAGTTCATTAACATAGAAATAAGAGAGGACAAAAAATCAACGACCATCCATTGGACCATCCATCCAAATGTTGTGTTCTTGGGTGTTAGTTCATGTTAGCCCAATGAACCTATGGGATGAAAAGAAGTGAAATAAAATCATCTTGGATGAAGACCTAATGAATGGGCATATCAAGTGTTGAATTCTGAAAACAACAAGACAAGGATTATTTGAATGTTTTTGCACTTTTGGATTTTTGGAATTTTTCTATGCGTTGTCTATTACAATTTAATTAGGTCAGGATCTTCTCAAAGGAGATCCAAGATATCAAACTAATACAAGAGATGGGGGTGCAAACATGGATTGGGAGAAAAAACATTTGAAGCCCAACCTTGCCTAACCTATTCATGACAAAACCTATTCTAAAATATACTACTACAAACCAAGATAAACCCATTAATTATGAAGAGAAAATACCAAGGGGTGAAGAGGTAGATGATTTTTTGATTTTAAAGAAAAGAAGGCGACTTCCTATAAACAAGATCACATGTTGGGAGTTGGTGGCAGAAGTTCAAATGATGGTAAATGTTGAATTGGTTTGTGAAACAAAGGTGACCACTAATGATGACAATGTTGGTGAAGGTGGTGAAAAGTGGAAGGATATTTAGAATGATATGAATTGTTTACAATTGATACAAATTAAACAAACACCTTTTAGTGACTGGAAAAGAAATTTTGTGGATCAAAAAGCAAGCACAAAACTAAATTTGAAAGGCATTGGACCAATTATGTTTCTAGGACATGATGGTGCTTAAGCCTAATGAAAGGAAGGACATTGTTTTGGAAATGCATATGGAGATTGGGCATTTTGGAAAACAACACACACTTGTTGAAATCTGTAAGCGATATTATTGGTAAAATAGAAGTGAACAAGTTAGGGCCATTGTCAAGGCTTGTAAGGAATGTCACTAGTTAGACAAACAGGAAGTATCAAGTTGAATGTGCAAGACCTAAAAAAATTCCAATATGTGATCTATTTTATAAAGTCGCACTTGATACTACAGGACTACTACCAAAGACCAATAAGGGAAATAAGTATATTTTTGTTGCATTTACCATTACTTTAAATGGTGCAAAGTAGTAGTTATATTGGATCACACTATAGCCACTTCCACTAAATTTTTGGAAAAATATATCATTTACAAACATGGAGTGCCTAATTTTATTCTTATTGACAATGGTGGTGAATGGTCTATTGAATTTGACAACCTACACAAGGTTTATGGCATTCACCATCAATACACAATGCCATAATGGCCTAGGTGTAACAAGATGGCTGAAAGGCTAATCAAAACCACCAAACATAGGATCACTGTGATGTCCACTTTTCATAAAAATGTAAGCAACTGGGATGTGTAATTACTTACGGTGCTATTTGGTTACAAATGTGGGATCTAAGCAAGCACAAGGTTTTTTCCTTTTATGGTGCTAATTGGACATATTCTTAGACTAAAAGTTGATAATCAACTTTGCATGTTGATTCAAACATTTGATGAGGAGATGAACTTCGAACAATTAACTAAACAAATGATTTCCAAAAGTGCAATTCATTTCTGAGCTGCATAAGTTAATATTAAACAATAATGCATAGGTTCAGGTACAATAGAAAAATACGTATGCGCTATGGAAAAGGAATCAAACGTTTCCTTCTATTAAGCTGGGAATGACTTGGTGAAGATGAAAAAACCAAGTAAGAAGAAGGTTTTAACAAGAAGTTTGTAAAGACCTTATTTGTTTATGGGATATGTGGATGAGCAAGGAGGTTTGGAGCAAGATGATGGGAAAAGAAAATGTATCATCAAGGGTAAGGATGAACAACAATGGGAGTGTCCTAAAAATATATTTGTAATTGTACTACCCAAAAGCATGACTAACAATAGTTGTGGGGATTCAGCTAAATCTATAAGGATGCTATTACATATGTGGGATGAAAAGAGGTGAAATAAAATCATCTTGGATGAAGACTTAATGAATGGGCATATTAGGTGTTGAATTCTAAAAGCGATAAAAGAAGGATTAGTTGAATGTTTTCAGACTTGTGGATTTTGGAAATTTTTCTTTGTGTTATTTGTTGCAATTTATTTAGGTTAGGAGCTACGTGGTGTGCACTTGCTGTGTGAAAAGTTAAAGCAATGGAATTGATGAAGGTTGTTTGGAATTTTTCATGGTTTTTGGAAATGGCAGGCTTTGCATGGGACATTGGTGAATAAAAATAACCAGTTGTTGAAAGCTAAGTAGGTTTTTTTTAAAAAAAATTATGATGAAACTTGTGATTTGTGAAATGATGAATGAGCCCTAAACCATAATTTTTTGTGTATCCGAACTCCAAGTCTTCTTCTGTTGTGTTTTGGAGTAGGGATTGAAAATAGAAGTATTAGAAAATAATGAGTAAAGAATGTAGAAATGTTGGAATTGATGAAATTCCTTAAGGGACAATGTTGCAACCTTAGCCTTGGGCTTGTAACCAAGGCAAGGGCTTGTAAAGGTGCGGGCCAAAAGTGAGTTCGAAAGTCACATTTCATGCTCCAAGGAGTGCAAGAGGTATGAGGGATTAAACCCCCACACTCCCAAATGAACACCCACTTTGTGAGTTTGAGTTCTAATGGATTTCCAAATTTTCAAAGGGTGAATTGCAGGGGTCAAAATTAATGGGATTAAAAATTTCCTTATATCATTGGAAAACTCTTGGAATGTAGATGTATAAAATGAACTTGCATGACCCATTTGGACACTTAAAACATAAGTTATGGCCAAAAGAAGGGCCAGGAGTCAAATGGGCAATTTGATTCTCGACCACTAAAAGTAAAAAATTGCCCCAATTTCCTTACGTGCAGGTGGTGTGCAACATACTCTTGGAAAGTTCTTAATGAGGGCTACAATTTTTTTTAAAACCTCACCTCAATCAAAGGTCTTCACTCAAAGTTATGGGCCTCTTGAAATCGTGGGAGTCCTAATTTTGGGGATTTTAGGATTCCCACTTGGGAATCCCAGGACAAAATGACATTTGGGTGTTGGTCTTGTGGCCAAGCATAAAGTATACTATAAGGGGGAAGGTGATGGCTTCCCCCAAGTCCAAGCCATGGTGAGTTTTATGAGTTCATGTTTGTTCATGGCTCATTAGTGCACCAAAAGTGTTCTAGCTATGCACTAACCAATTTGTTGTTTAGTTTGTGCAAGCATGTGTGAGTAATTAAGTTGCTTGTTAATCTTCATAGTCCCCATTTCAGAGTTCCAGCATGCCCTTCTACCCCCAATGTCGCAACCTTAGCTTTGGGCTCGTGACCAAGGCAAAGGGAATTGCAAGGGTGCGGGCCAAGAGGAAGCCCAG
>Ga0116229_10009474_pt1 | contig 14845 bp, 11 predicted proteins | sample S1TSphgellanicum_3_FD_87313 | JGI IMG/M metagenome (GOLD analysis project Ga0116229, IMG submission 87313) | Host-associated microbial communities from peat moss isolated from Minnesota, USA - S1T2_Fc - Sphagnum magellanicum MG | ecosystem: Host-associated > Plants > Peat moss > Unclassified... | reverse complement strand
TAAAAATGACATTCACCACATGAAATCATTCATCTATGGACGTATTCATCCATGTAAGTGGGTTAAAATCACATTAAACTTTAAGTTCTAAGCTCAAAGCTCTAAGTTTAAGCTTCACCCTCATGCACAAGCCATCCTTTCCAAATTTTTCCCAACAAAATAAATTGGGTACAACAACAATTTCCTTGATGAAGGAGCCACAAGGGTAGCGGGTGCTAGTGGCGGATACCACAGTGGGTACCATGGGTTCCAAAGGGAACCTAGCCAGGGAGCACCCAAAAGGCACACCTACGATTCCAATTGGAAATCCACCACCACCTCTCTTAGGGGTCCTCCATCGCTTGGGGGTTTGCCTCCACTTGGGGGTCTGCCTTCGCTTGGAGGTCCACCACATCCTCCCAAAGGTTTGCTTCTCCCTCCTAGTAGTCCCCCACTCCCATGAAAACTACCACTGCCTCCCACAAACATCCCACCCCCAAAATTATTAAATCTTGATGGTGGGTTTCATGTGGGCAATTGGAAATAGGGCACCAGATTTCTAGTAGAAAACCTACCAATGGGAGCATTTACTTGGAGCCATCACATATGCTTGGACACCTTGACTTCCTTTAGTTGCAGCAATTCTAGTAAACACCACATTTGGGAAAGGGTATGTCACAAGTCTAGGTGTGTTCAAGAAAGTGAATGGAGGGTTCTTGGGTAATAAGGATTAGGAATCATTGTCCATGGGTTGGGAATATTGTCGTTGCCTACATAGGATGGTTCATAGTTCCCAAGGTATGCTGGTAAAATACTATTTCTAGTAGGATTCATCGTCAGGTACTGGTCATTCAACACTTGAGTAATAAAGTAATTAGGGGCAATTGTGAAAGAAAAGTTATGTCCAGGTACTGCAAAGAACATGAATCATTAAAATTTGGGAGCTAACTAAAATGGCAAGTTGGGTGGTATCGAAAATGTATTCCATCACAAAAATTGGTACTTGGTTGGGTCTATAAGGGCAATTTCCAACTATGTGTTAGAGACCTTCACAAAAAGAGTAGATCTGGCTTGTGGGTGTGGAATCGATAGCAAAAGTAGGCATTATCGATATTTTCTGACATGAGTCATGCTCACCACAAAGATTGATTGTTGAAGAGTGGTCATTGTCATCAATTTTGGAAATAGCCTTCTTCAGAAACTTTGTTAGATCTTTGATATCTTCTGGAGTTGAAAATTTTAAATCTCATAGGTACAACAGTCTCTTAGTACCAAAAACATCATTTTCAATAAGGGTCCAAATGTCGCAACCCCACTTTGGGCAAAGTGGGAGAATGCAACTCCCACTCCCAAAAGTGGGAGACTTGGAGTCCTCCGGGACTCCCGAAAATTTAGAAGACGATTTGAGGGGTCAAATCTCCTTGCATTGGTGCGCTCTTTAGGACATTAGAAAGATCTCGAAGTGTAGTTATCCAAAATGGCCTCGCATGAGCCATTTGGACATCTGCAGCCCAAGTTATGGGCAAAAGAAGGGCTAGGAATCAAACTGGCAGTTTGACTCCCGACCATTAAAAGTCAGGAATCGACCTCTTCCCGACATCCGATTCTAGAGTGCAACATGCAGTTGAAAAGCTCTCGAGGAGAGCTACAACTTTGGTTTAGACCTTGTCTTGATCGGACTCTACAGTCGAGAGTTATGAGCTCCCAAAGTCCCGGGACTCCAACTCGGGACAGTTTCGGAACTCCTCCTTGGGAGTCCCGGGAAAAAGAGCCATTTGGATGTAGCCTCGGCGGAGAGCTTCAGAGAATACTATATGAGGGAAGGTGGTGGCTTCCCCCGAGTCCGGGCCGTGGTGAGTCTTGTGTGTCAAAGTGCCTGTGGCTTGTCCCAACACCCAAGGGTGTTCCCGAATGCTAACTAACCTTCTTGTGGTTGGTTTTTGGATGCAGATTCAAGCTTGATAATCTAGTCCCTCTTCCTAATCTAATCTCGGGACTTCTAGCACGCCCCTCTACCCCCTTTTTAGTGCTGGAAGTCGGGAGCGCCCCTCAAGTCCCAACTTTCCGCAACTCTACATAGTGGAACCCTCAAGTGGGTTCAACAAGGGACTTGGGAGTGCGTCACCAAACATGGCCCCGCAAAGGTTCCACAACCGTAGTCATGACTAACTGCACCCTCAAGTAAATTCCAATGTCAATTTGTATTTTCAGTTCTCCTCTTTCAATGATTCCAACCTCATGTCGCTCTGCCATATGTAAAGTAACAAGGCCTTCCCAATCCATTGTGTGAACTGTCCTCCCTGATCAACATAAGGTACATCCCCACCTTCTTGCTGCAACACCTCGTTCATTTGCTTCTCCATAATCCTTATCAATATAATTGTCATTTTTCACAAACAAAAGTGGTTAACATGTACAATAAAGATTTTTTATGTTTTTTTTGTTTTGAACAAAAGAATGAATTGCAAAAAGAATGAATCTTTGGAAGAAATAGTACCCGTTTTTTTAATGAAGAAAAATAACTTCTATTGAATCTCTCAACAATTGAACTACTGAACCAAAAATTTTGGTCATGTATTCGTGGAATGGTCACCAAATGTTAAGCCCACTTGGTGAATTTTTAGGTGTTTTTGGATACTTGATTGAAAATTGGTACAAACTTGAACACCTCAAATCTACTAATGGTTAGTGATAAATAGCCTAGAACTTCCTCTTAAGAAAAAATAAATAAATTGTAATGAACAATTCTATGACATTTCCAAAGTTAACAGTCAAAACAACAAGTAGGAAAAACAACTTCCACGCAACATAACAAATACTCCTTGAGTAGAAACAAGACTCTTTTTCATTACAAGGGCTTCAAAGTGCAAAAATTACTTTACATTTGCATAAGAAAACAAGGGTCAGAAAAAAGACCCTTTGAGCCTCCCAAAAGAAGACTTCAAGCTCATAAGAAAATAATGGGGGCTTTTTTAAAAAACGAAAATCCTTTGAAATCTTCCTAAATTCCAAGTTACCCAACCTTATCCTACATTTAGAATCTAGAACTCAAGTAAGGGTTTCAGGTTTAGGGTGGGTTTTTTTAGGGTTTAAGGTTTTGAGATGAACCATGGCTAAAATATTTATGGCTAAACTATTTACAATCAAATGAAGCATGGTTTTTTTAACCATGCTTCATTTAATTGTAATTAGTTTAACTAATTTATGGTTAAATGAGACATGATTAAACAAACCATGCTTAAACTACTTGTGATTCAATGAACGATGATTGTCATTGTGGCTCAATGAAGTCAAAAGCATAATCACACTCCCATGTCATAAAAAATCTTGTGTCATTTTATGGATATGGGTACTAACACCTTGGGTTAAATGGTAGTGATCACAAAGGCTTTTGAAAAGGTGCACTTAAATAATGGATTAACCTCATTATAATTTCAAACTAATTATTCTACAACTTTGATTATTTAACTTTCGATTTGATTTTGGAATTCTTTCAATTTTTTGAATTGTAATACATGCATACATCATGGGGATCCTTCATTGAATCAATTGTACTATTTAAACAAAACTCTTAAGTCCTACATGAAACAATTAAGACCTATATTAATTTAATATTAAAACATGGTTCCCAAGATACATTTAATTTTATAAACACCTAAGCCAAAAATTCCAAAAAAAATCATAAATTCCAAAAAAAGCCTTTGTGATGGTTGTAATCCCAAAATTGATTTGACATTTTCACAAAACTTTTGCACAAAAAAAAAACATTGCACCTAGTGCCAATATATGAACCATATGAATTTAAGCTAAGTATAACATCATTAACCTAAACTTACATAAGTACACTATCATAGTTAACCTATGTATATTAACTTAAGTAGGTATATTAAATGTAATAACATAATTATACTAACTGAAACTACCTATCACAATAACAAAATGTGGCATCAACATGATTAAAAAAAATTGCAACTAATGTCTAAACCTAATCATGCAATCATATTCACCATGTGATAACCAATTTAATAACTACATTCATGGTTTCATTTAAATGATTAGTAGTCATTTTGTGAAAATTATTTAAATGATTACATATGACCAATTTAAAAGATTTGCAAAAATATGAAGGGGCCTATTAGTTAGCATATCTAAGATGAAGTAAATTAATTTAACCTAGTATAGCCAAAACAATTTAATTGAATATTAAGTGGCCTAAACAAACTTGGGCTTTGCACTACTTTGCAATCCCAATGATGATCACCTTTTCCCTCCTTTTCATATGTTCTCATATGATTTCCAATAGTTCATAATTATTTGTGTCAAAATGTTTTTTAAAAAATTTACATAAATATCATGAAAAAGGCACATGTTAATGTGTATTTTCATCATGTATCCATTTTGGTGGTAAGGGGAAAAGAGTGAAGTAGTTATTAGTTTTGGTCATTGATGGTGGAAAAGGGAAAATTTTGGAAACACGAAATCAATATTTAAATGATGAAACATTAAGGTTTTATTTATGTCCAACTTAAATTGATTTCAATTATAGTTATCATTATAGAATAAAAAGATGAATTCTAGGTTTTGCTAATGATAGGCTTAACAATAGTGTAGGTTATGTAAGATTGGTCATGAAAAAATATAAGTTTGGCTAATAAATGGATGTTTAGCTAAAAGAAAAAAAGGTTTTGTTGATATATGTAAAGGTTTTTTCAAGACATATGGTTTAGCCATGAAATAGAAAGGTTTTGCTAAGAAATAAAGATTTATCCATGACAGAATAACCATTTTGCAAAGAAGTAAAGATTAAAAAACTACAAAATTTTTGCCAAAGGTAAAGGTGTACCCATGAAGGAGAGAAATTTTGTAAGGAGGTGGAGGTTTAACTAAAAGAAGAGGTTTTTTGAAGAGGCAAAGGTTTTACCAATACATAGAAGTTTAGTTAGCAATGTATAAATGTTTTGTGAACAGTCAAAAGTTTAGTCAAGAAGTAAAGAGGTTTTGTAAATTAAACGTTTAATTAAAAATTGGAGGTTTAATCATTAAATGGAAAGGTTTTGCCAAGTGGTAGAGGTTTAGCCATGGAATCATAGTAGTCAAAATTGATGTGACGCACCAAAATTATGTTTGTCCATCTTGACACATCTAGACGAATAGATGCATTCAAACATTAATCATTTATTTTGACGATTGAATTTTTTTGGTTTGACTAGTTGTAGTGATTAAAAGCAACTAAAAATTTTCAATCGCCCAATTTCCTTATTGATGAACTAGGTAACCAAATGTTTTCAATCACCAACTTTTGGTCACCAAATCCAAAGACTTCGATCTGCCGAATTTTTTTAGTTGTTCGATTGATAATGGCCATTGATCCAATGACTGATTTTTTTTTATTGATGCCCATTTAAAAAAATTATAGCCCAAATTATTTTGGGCAATTTTCAAAAAAATTGGTTACCTTTAGTTGCTAGATTGGGTGACAAAAAAATTGGCATCCCAATTTTTCAGGAAATGCCCAAATGTTTTTCAATCACCTTCCAAAATTTTTAAGTTTTGCCCAAAAACATTTTGATGATTGTTTGAAAAGATTTCAATCGCCACCCAATTTTGTTTTTAATCATCGCAAGAGTGTGGCCATTGAAAGTTGTTTTAGTCGCCATAAGGTTTAGGGTGATGGAATGACAAAATTTTCAATTGCCCCTAATTGTATTTCGGGAAGCCCAAGTTTGTTTTGACCTAGGTTGACCATTGGTTGACTTGACGTAAGGTTATGTCTACATCCAAATGCGTTCGTCACATTGTGACAGATGCATGGATGCGATGACAACCCTATATGAAGTAAAGAAATTTTGCTAAGAGGTAAAGGCTTAATCATGAAGTAAAAAGGTTTTGTCAAAAGGTTGAACTTTAATAATGAAGAATAGAGGTTTTGCCAAGAGATAAAATTCTAGTTAGGAATATAAAGGTTTTGCTAATAGCTAGAACTTTAGCAATGAAATAAAAAGGTATTGCCAAAAAAAAAGGTTTTAGCCATGAAATAAAGAGGTTTGCCAAAAGGTAGAGGTTTAACTACACAAATATAAATGTTTGGCCAAAAGGTAAAAATCTAATTAAAACATTGAGAGGTTTTGCCAAAAAGTAGTGGTTTACATAGGATCTAGAGAGATTTTGTCAAAAGATGAAAGTTTAATAAGAAGTTAAAAGGTTTTGTAAAGGGGTGAAGGTTTGGCCAATAAGTAAAGAGGTTTTACTAGTGGGTAGAAGGTTAGAAGTTAAGCCATGAAGTAAAAAGGTTTTGCCAAAAGGTAGAAGTTTAGCCATGAAGTAGAAAGGTTTTAGGTGCAGTCATAGTGACATGTACCACAATAAATATAATAAATGCTTGATGTTCCATGTTATTGGGAACTTGTGAATAAATCTGAAATTAATAAAATGAATAAAAAATATGAAAAACATTAATAAAACATTGTAACCAATGCTTTTAAACAATAAAAGGACATGTTTAATAACTTTAATTTTTTTCTAAACACTACAAAAAATCCTAGTTTTTTTTATTAGGAATTTTGAACAGAAAATACCCCCATATGGTTTTTTTTGCCCCCATGTCCAACTTGACCAAAGTGACATTTTGGACAAGTTGATTTAGACTTGACCATTTTGTAGCAAACTTTTCCTTGGGTGGTACCACTAAAAACCACCTTACCAAGATCATAGGAAAGTTGGACCCAATTCAAGAAATAAAATTCCATCTACTTATACATTAATTTGTTTGATTGGACTAGGTGGGCTATGTGTTCCCCACCTATGCACACACTCATGAAAAATAATGAACACCCAAAACATATAATATGCATTAACATTTTGACTTTGAACCGTTTTTGACCCAATTCCTAACCTTTTTTTAAAAAAATGTCCTTACATTTACACAATAGATATTTTTTCTTGTTTATTTAGTACATGCACGAGGGAATGATCCAAACTAGTCAAAAAAACAACAAAAGGTGAAAATAGTTATTTTTTGTGTTCTTGACATCAATGGCCTTTCAATGCTTTAGAATCTTGATTTCAAAAAGTCATAATTAAATCAAAATTGATTCAATCAATTATTTATAAATGACATCAAGTAGTTGGCATTTGAAGTATTCTCAAAAATTAACATTCAAGAAAAATTCCCAAAAAATAGATTCATTTTGTGTTCTTGATCAAAAAAATCCTTTGTGTGACATTCCCAAAACTTTTTCTTATGCATTCATTTTTCCACATCAAAACACATTCTTTTGTAAATTTAATTACAATTTTGAATTCTACATGACTTGGATAACCTTTTGATAAATAATTTGGAATGATACCACCCAAGGATAAGTTTGCCTTTTGATTGGGTCTTTTTGGTTGATGTTTTTTATTGGGTTTTTAAACTAAACCATCATGACAATAATATAATTTGGGCAACAACTAAAAATGTATATTATTTAAATTGTATTATTTAACATTAATATGAAAATATTAATTAATTAATTAATTAATTACCCTACCTACCCTAGCCTACCTAATTAATAAAACTAATAATTAATGCCAAAAATTATTTATTTATTTACCTACTAACCCTATGTCCTAAGCCTAGGTTAAACCACCTAATTTAACCACCTAGGCTTGACCAAACCATTTGGGTTAAGCCAAGTGCCCTAGGTTAAACCAAGTAACCTAGGCTACCTAATTAGGTCACTTAAGTAGCCAAGGTAACCTAGGTTACGAGTGTGGGGACTTGAACTTTTCACCTCCACACTAAGAAGTCAAGTCTTTAACCATTGCACCATCACCCCATAAGGTGATTTTTTTTGGACAAAATATTGTAATAAACATGAATTTGGACTAACATATTAGGTAGGTTAAACTACCTACCTAATATTAGGTTAGGCTACCTACTTAGTAGCCTAGGTGACCTAGCTTAGGTTATGTTATGTACCTACTTAATAGGCCTAGGTTTGGTTACGTACTTACCTAGTAGGCTTAGGTTAAGCTAACCTAGGCTACCTAGGTTAGGCTATGTACCTACTTAATAAGCCTAGATAGGTTAGGTTCAACTACATACCTACCTAATAGTCTAGGTTAGGCTACATACCTACTTAGTAGGCCTAGGTGGTTTAAGTTAGGTTACATATGTACTTAATAAGTTTAAATGGCCTAGGTTAAGCTACTTACCTTATAGGCTTAAGTGGCCTACATTATGTACATAGCTACCAAATAGACTTCGATAGCCTAGGTTAAATTACTTTATACCTAGTAGGCTTAGGTGGCTTAAGCTACTTACTTAGCTAATAGAATAGGCTACCTAGCTACCAAGCTTAGGTGGCCTACGTTATTTACTTAATAAGCCAAAACTACATACCTATAGTAGGCTTAAGGTAGTAGGCTACCTACATGGCTAATAGGTCTACTTAGTAAGCCTATGTCACCTAGATTACCTACTTAAAAGGCTTACACTACCTAGTTATAAGCTACTTAATTGTCTTAGGCAATGCCTTAAATAACTTATTAGATAGGTTTAGGTTAGGTTACCTAGCTAGGTTACTTGTTAGGTTAATATTTAACAAATAACCTACTAGCCTATTAATTATGTTAGGTTAAATAGGTAGTCTAAACCTAGTTTAACCTATTAGTTATGTTAAGTTAGGTATGTAGCCTAAGCTTAAACAAGCTAAGTCATCAAATGAGTATGGTTCATTTGATCAAATATCAAATCATAATGGTTAATTTGACTAAGGGTCAAATTAAGATGGTCAATTTGATTGAACCCAATTTATTCAATGTGGCTAATTTGATTAAACCATGGTTATTTTTATGTTTGACTAAATTTTCGACTTGACACTTGGTCAAAAAGGTCACTTTAATCAAATGTACTGGTCAAATGTAACATGTGTTTTCCATGCCCCAATTTTTTTTTAAAAATGGACATACCCTTGGGTTAATGTGGACATTTCGGTCAAGTTGGCCTTTTGAAAAGTTGCGTTTTTTTGTAATGACATGACATATTTTGACAAATTTTTAATACAAGGCTTATCAAAATACTATAAAAAAAATTATCATGATTTTTTTTTTAAAATTTGAAAAAAATTCAAGAATATTCTAAAATATTTTAAGAATATTTCCCCAAAAATAGTAATAAAGCAAGTAGATGTGGCTCATGTTATCATGTTTTCACCTTTTTACCAAGAAGTATAGGTTTAACCATGAAGCAAAAAGGTTCCACCAAGAAGTAGAAGTTTAGTCGTGAAATAAAAGCTTTTGTCAAAAGGCAAATGTTTAGCCATGAAATAAAAAAGTTTTGTTAAAAGGTAGAGGTTTAGCCACAAGTGCAAAGGTTTTGCTAAAAGGTAGAGGTTTACAATGAAGTAGAAAGGTTTTTCCAAGAGGTATAGGTTTACCATGAAGTAAAAAGCTTTTGCCAATAGGTAGAGGTTTTGCCATGAAATAAAAAGGTTTTGCCAAGAAATAGAGGTTTGGCCATGAAGTAGAAAGTTTTGCCAAGAGGGAAAAAGTTAACCATGAAGTAGAAAGGTTTTGCCAAGAAGGAGAAATTTAGCCATGAAGTAGAAAGGTTTTGCCAAAAAGTAGAGGTTTAGCCATGAAGTAAAAAGGTTTTACCAAAAGGTAAAGGTTTAGCCATGAAGTATAAATATTTTGCCAAAAGGTAGAGGTTTAGTCATGAAGGAGAAAGGTTTTGCCAATAGGTTGAAGTTTAACCATGAAGGAGAAAGGTTTTGCCAAGAAGAAAAGGTTTAGTCATGAAGTAGAAAATTTTTGTTATGAAGGAGAGGTTTAGCCATGAAGGAGAAAGATTTTGCTAATAGGTAAAAGTTTAACCATGAAGGAGAAAGGTTTGCTAAAAGGTAGAGGTTTAACCATGGAGTATAAAAGTTTTGCCAAGAGGTAGAAGTTTAGCCATGAAGTAGAAAGGTTTTGCAAAGAGGTAGAGGTTTAGCCATCAAAGAGAAAGGTTTTGCCAAAAAGTAAATGTTTAGCCATGAAGTAGAAAGGTTTTGCCAAGAAGGAGAAATTTAACCATGAAGGAGAAATTAAAGGCTTTGCCATGAAGGAAAATGGTTTTGTGAAGAGGTAGAACTTTTAACCATGAAGCATAATGGTTTTGCCAAAAGGTAAAAATTTAGCCATGAAGTAAAAAGGTTTTGCCTATAAAGAAAAGTTGAGCGAGGAACGAAAAAGGTTTTGCCAAGGGGGAAAGGTATAGCTATGAAGGAGAAAGGTTTTACCAAGAAGGAGAGGTTTAGCCATAAAGGAGAAAGGATTTTGCCAAGAGGTAGAGGTTTAGGCATGAAATTGAAAGGTTTTGCAAGGAGGTAGAGGTTTAGCCATGAAATAGAAAGGTTTTGCCAAGAGGTAAGGGTCTAACCATGAAGTAAATGGTTCTGCCAAGAGGTAGAGGTTTAGGCATGAAGTTGAAAGGTTTTTACCAAGTGGCGAAAGTTTAGCCATGGAGTGGAAATGTTTTGTCAAGAACTAAAGGTGTAACCATGAAAGATAAAGGTTTTGCCAAGAGGTAGAAGTTTAGCCATGAATAAAATAGGTTTTGCCAATAGATAAAGGTTTAGTTAAAAAATAAAAAGGTTTTGGCAAGAGGTAAAAGTTTAGCTATAAATTATAGAGGTTTTACTAATACGTGAAGGTTTAACCAAAAAATAAAAAGGTTTTGTGAAAAACTAAAGGTTTTGCTAATAAGTAGAGAAGTTTTGTTAAGAGATAAAGATTTGACCATGAAGTATAAAGGTTTAGCCAAAACAAAATACAATGTAGGAAAGTAAAAATAGTAGGGGGATAAACATGTGAATTGTATTTTATATGGAGTTGGGGGTTCATTTGATTTAAAGGTGAAAAACCAAACAACTGAGGTAGGTAGTGGGTTCATGGGTGCTAGTTTTCCCATGTTGCGTCATGGGTTCTTTCCTAAATGGATTAACCTACAAAGGTTTTTTCTAGGTTACCTATACATTTTTTTCCTTGTGTAGCCTTCAAATTAGGGGGGCTTTTTTTTAGGATGTCTAGGCTTTTGTATAGCAAGCCTAAGATCTTTCCTAGGTTGCTTATTTAAGTTTTTTCATAGGCATCTTGGGGTTTTTTTGAAAGTTGCCTAAGCTTTTTCATAAGCATCTTGGGGTTTTTCTTAAGTTGCCTAGGCTTTTTCATATGCATCTTGGGGTTTTTACTAGGTTGCTTAAGCTTTTTCATAAGCATCTTGGGGTTTTTCCCTAGGTTGCCTAGGCTTTTTCATAAGCGTCTTGGGGTTTTCCCTAAGTTGTTCATGTTTTTTCATAAGCATCTTGGGATTTTTCCAAGTTGCCTAGGTTTTTTCATAGGCATTTTGGGGTTTTTCCTAGGTTGCCTAGGCTTTTTCATAGGCATCTTGGGGTTTTCCTTAGGTTGCCCATGCTTTTTCATAGGCATCTTGGGGTTTTCCTAGGTTGCTTGGGTTTTTTCATAAGCATTTTGGGGTTTTCCCTAAGTTGCCTAGGCTTTTTCATAAGCATCTTGGGGTTTTTCCTAGGTTGCCGAGGCTTTTTTATAGGCATCTTAGGGTTTTTCCTAGGTTGTCGAAACTTTTTTATAGGCATTTTGGGCTTTTTCCTAAGTTGCCTGGGCTTTTTCATCAGCATCTTGAAGTTTTTCTTAGGTTGCCCCTGTTTTTTCAAAGGCATCTTGGGGTTTTTCCTAGGTTGCCTGGGCTTTTTCATCGGCATCTTGGGGTTTTTCCTAGGTTGCCCATGTTTCCATAGGCACCTTGGGGTTTTCCTAGGTTGTCGAGGTTTTTTTATAGGCATCTTAGGGTTTTTCCTAGGTTGTTTAGGCTTTTTCATAGGCATGTTGGGGTTTTTCCTAGGTTGCTTAAGCTTTTTCATAGGCATGTTGGGGTTTTTCCTAGGTTACTTAAGCTTTTTCATAGGCATGTTGGGGTTTTTCCTAAGTTGCCCATGTTTTTCCAAAAGGTGTCTGGCCTTTTCTTAAGGTGATTAGGTTTTTAAAAAAAATTTAAAGGTTTTTTATAAGTTGACTTGGGTTTTCCCCATAGGTTACTTGGGCTCTTTCCTAAGGTGCCTAGGCTTTTTCAAAAGATATTTAACTTTTTCCATAGGTTGCCTTATGTCACGACCCTAGCCTTGGGTTCATGACCAAGGCAAGGTCATGGAAAGGTGCAGGTTGAGAATGCAACCCGAAAATCACATTCGCACTCCTAGGAATGTGAAAGAGTGTGAGGGAATGAACCTACACACTCCCAAATGGACTGCCGCTTTGGGAATTGGAGTCCCAATGGATTCCTGAAACTTCAAAGAACGGTTTGAGGGGTCAAAACTAATTGGATTGAGGATTTTCATATACCATTGGAAAGTTCTTAAGATGTAGATGTCTAAAATGAGTTCATATTATCCATTTGAGTACTCACAAGTTATAGCCAAAAGAAGGGCCTGAAATCAAAGTGTTAATTTGACTCCCGACCACTAAAAGTCAAGAATTGCTTTGAATTGCATGTGTGTAGGAAACGTGCCACATATCATTGGAAAGCTCTGAACAAGGGCTACAACTTTGCTTTAGACCTCGCTTCAATTTAAGGTGAATTTTGTGAGTCTTGTGAGTCCGTGTATGCCCGTGTATGCCCATGTTTCAAAAATGTTCTAATTATGCATTAAACAATTTATTATTTGGTTTGTATAGATTGATATGAATAATTGACACGCTTGTCACTCATCCTAGTCCCCATCTTGGAATTCCAACACACCCTTCTTACTCCAAAAGTGTTGTGAGCTAGGGAACGTGCCCAAACTCCTTTTTCTTCCATTGTTTTCACTTTGGGATTTGCATTTGAATATTTCAAGGAGTTTGGGGGTGCGTTACCTAGGTTCCTTCTTAAGATGTTTAGGTTTTTTTTAAACATGCCTACACTTTTTCATAGGTCACTTGAGTTTTTGCCTAGTGTACTTACCCATTTTAAAGGTCCCCTAAACCTTTTTCATAATATGCATTGGGTTTTTAATAGGTTGAGTAGGCTCAAACTAAGGTTCCAAGGGTTTTTCATAGGCTTGATGGGTATTTTCTCAGGCCTTTGTTTAGGCGTTTCCATAGGTTGCTTGATGAATTCCTAGGCTACATTTTTCTATCAAGAGGCTAGGGCTTTTTACCCCTAGGTTACGTATAGGCTTTCCATTTAGCAAAGGCCTTTGTACATAACATGACCCTTTTGCTTCTTTGGGCATTAGGCTTTCTTTAATATATGTAGGTGGTTTAAGCCTCTTAGGCATGGGCTTGGTTTTTTTGGATTAGGTATGGGCTTGTTTAGGATTTTATGGTGAGGCCTAATCTTTTTGGACATAGGGTCAAGGTGATTCTTGCCTTGGCATGGGCTTGGGCTTCTTGGATAGGGAATGGATTCATCTAAGTCTTTTTGGTGAGGTTTCATGTTTTTTGAACATAGGATCAATGCAATTAGGGCTTCTTAGGTGTGGGCTTGTGTTTCTTTATTTGGATAGGGGTTTGTCGAAGTCTTTTGGTGAAATTTCAAACTTCTTGAACATGGGCCTAGGCTTCTTAAACATAGGCTTAGACATTGTCCCTAGGTTCTTGGATAAGAGGATGGGCAACCATGAATCTTTTGAACTCAAGAAGCTATGTCAATTCTAACACTCTACACTTGGACCAAAATTTTAGAGCATATGCATCAAGGTGGCCCAAACATGTTGGGTATGGGCTAAAGCTTCTTGGACATTAACATGGGCTACTCCAGTCTGATCGAAATCATAGCCTTATTTTAATTGTAAGCATGGCCTTCTTGGACATGGGCCTAGGCTCTCGGAACACATGCCATTTTCAAGACTATTAAGTTAGGCCAAAGCTTTATAGTTAGATGAAAGCCCCAATATGGATGAAAACATCTGAAATATATTTTTAAAAATACATAAACATGATGAACAAAATTGTGAATAACCGAAGTCCAAATATGCGTAGATTTTTAGACCTAGGGGCAACTATGCATGAACTTTATAACCCAAGGTCAATATTCATGAAATTTTAGACAAAGGCCAAGTATTGCATGCATTGTTATACCCAAGGTCTATTCGGGTGGTTGAAAAACCCTTATAGAACAACGTCACCTTTGAAATCACCTAGCATATTGATATGTGTGTTCCTAGGGTTTTTGGGATTCCAAGTATTTAGATGAGATATTCCACTTTGATTGGATGAAAATCAATGGCCAAGGCTTGTTATAAGCATGGCCTTTTTGTTATTCCATATTAGGCCTACCTTAAGAAGAGGAGAGTAGCTTAGTGGTAATGCCCACACCTTTCATCCTAGTGGATATAAATTCAATTCCTAGATGTAAGATGCAAAACATAACATATTTTTGTGCGTAAAACTTTTAAACATAAATCAAATGTTTTGGAACATGGACCATGAAAGGCACAAAATGACAACATTCATGATGTTTAATAGGGGGAGGTCTTGCTAATCAATGGGACTTTGATGAAGTAAATTTAGGTTTAGTTACCATCCTTGCTCATTTTAACATTTGTTCTATCTTATTGTCCCTTTCTTTAATTAATAATTTTCATGTGGATTGATGGGACCCCTAGTCCTTTCCTCTTGTATTCTTTTCTCTCCCTTCTTTTGGGTGAATTGTTTTAATGGATTGGCAAGGTTTCATCAACACATTTGCATGCTAAATTGACTTGACTGACCCAACACCCACCAGTGCACCATCCAAAGAATCTTGTTCTATGATTCAATGGATGGGATGAAATTGTCCTCTAGGGGTCAATTTACTTGGTTAGTATATATATTTTTTCTTCTACTCCTTTTTTTCCTAGCT
>Ga0116229_10009472_pt1 | contig 14846 bp, 11 predicted proteins | sample S1TSphgellanicum_3_FD_87313 | JGI IMG/M metagenome (GOLD analysis project Ga0116229, IMG submission 87313) | Host-associated microbial communities from peat moss isolated from Minnesota, USA - S1T2_Fc - Sphagnum magellanicum MG | ecosystem: Host-associated > Plants > Peat moss > Unclassified... | reverse complement strand
GAAAAAAAAAAAAAAAAAAAAAAGCCAAACTTGGTGTTTAAGGGGTTATAAGTTTTTTCTACTACCAAGTGTGAAAGAACACTATTAACAATTCTTGGTTTCTCTTTCACTTTAAATCCCACAAACAGATCCCAAGGAATTTAGCAACATACTGCAAAAAAAAAGTTTCCTGGAAAAGAAAGATGTCTCCTGGAAAAAAGTCACCTATTTACCTCTCCTCTCCTATTCATTAGATGGGCTGCCTCTCAAGTTTTATTTTTTTGTTTGTTTTGTTTTTGTGTGGAAATGGGCCATTTTGATTGGTCCATCACCCAAACAACTGAAACTTGAGAGGCTCCTCAGAATAACGACTTCTATGTGAGGATGGAGTGCCTATATGTGAGAAGGGGAGAGCTTTGGGCAAAGAATATGGGATAAAGTGAGGTGCTATTGAGAACACCCTTGGGGAACCATTGTAAACTTGAGGAACATCATGAGGAACATGATGGGAACACAAGAATAAAAAAATTCCATCTCTCACTATGTCTCTCACACATCCTTCCTCCCCCCCTCCAAAAAAAAAAGCCCCCCATAATATGCTTTCCCTCTCCACCATATTAGTATGAGCTGTAAATGAAGGGATGGCAGATAGATGCTGGCAAGTTGTTGCTACATATGCATGCTGCTTAGGATAGGAATCTCTGGCATCCCCTTCCTTCCTCCAAACACATGGCAGCAGGCAAGCTCAAAAAACCAACCAACTAATTTGCATAGATGCTTCTTCATGGCTCAGATTTGGGGGGAAGGGGGGAAAGCTAGCCTAGTCAGTTTTATTCTCCAGACAGTTGGGAGATCATGGTGGGCATACCTAACCTGTTGAATCAAACTTGTTGGAAATGAAGTACCTAGGCTACTGTTTTTCATACACAGACAAGAGAAGAGAAGCAAGGGTAGCCTAACACAGATGTGGCAGGGGATGTGTTGTTGCAGCAGAGGCAAGCCTTCTGTGTCACATGGGAAGTGCATATTGCCAGCAGTGTGTAACTGGGTCAGACAACAACAGCCAGCTCCTCATGGGATTGAATGATCTAGAAAGCTCTCCCCTTGCAGGCCCTTCAACTTTTTGGTCTTGCCTTGGTAGGCAAGGATATTGTGTTTAGATTCATTATAGAGTATAGTAGCTTAAGGGATTTCAGTCCCTAGGTAGTAGGTCTATTCTTATACGAGGATTTTCAAAACATGGTATTTTGGTTTGTGTTGAAATTTGAGATTAGTTATAGAGTTATGTTATCTTGAAGGATTTTGGTTTCATTTAGAGGATTTTTTTGACGATTATATTTTTGCATGGTGAAATATTTGAATTTCCATAATTCTTCTTTTTCCATAAGATACTTTTTAATATAAATGGCAAAGCCGCAGTGTGACACACCCCTTGTTTCTTCTGGCCTCCAACTCAGCCAACCAATTGGCCACTATTCACATAGGGGCCACTTGGTTGGCCAATATATGGTGTGTGTGAGAGAGAGAGAGAGAGAGAAATGCGTCGGTCAGCATTCCTAAATGATAGCCTCCTCTTCCCAAATAAGAGACTCTTCCTATAGAGCATCTCCACCAGTGCTCAGTATGTGGCCCTACACTTAAAATCATGGATGAGGTGCAGGAGTCATATCTAGTAAATCCACTGGAAGACTGATGTGACCCTGGGAAAATGAAAAGCTTCCAGGGCCCCTGGAAAGAGTCTAATAAGTACAATCGAGTCATATTTATTGACTGCTTCCTGTTTCTGATTGGCTAGATAGTTTCATCGGTCCAGGTGGCTCGCTATTAGTAGTCTCTCACCTATTTGTTTGCAGTCCTAGTTTTAGTTTTATAGATGGGGTTGGAAAAAACTAAAAAACTGAAACTTAGATGTGACAAATACAAACAAGGTCACAGACTCAGCACCTCTAGAGATGCTCTAAGGTTACTGCACCTTGTCAGAGGTGAGCTCTATTATAAGAGCCTCCTCTTCCCAAAGAAGAGTATGGGAGAGTCTCTTCACCCACCTTAAGGTAGAGAGGGTTGAAATGAAAATGATAAGTGAGGGAGCTTTTTATGAAATGCGTGCCTCCACATACATTTTTTGAAAGGCTTGTCAACTTTTTACACTTTATAAGGTGTCCTCTTGCTACACTGAAAAAACCAAGAAGGTTTTCACTTGCCCTCAAAATACACTTAGGAAATGTCTCCCAAGCGCTTAATGGTTGTTAACTCCCTATAACTGAAGGGGTAAAACCTTATCTTGTGTAAAACTCTAGTGAACTAGGTAGTAAAAAGATGGAAAACCCGGTTGTCAAGGGGCCTTACAAGCATAATGCCCCCTACATAAGGCTCAAGTTACATAGTGGACGCCTCCATCTGAATTGTTCACAATGAGCCAAACTTACCCCTGCAACTGCCGTATCTAGATTACCACTCTTTCAGTGCTTGACAATGTTTGACAGTGAAGTTGTTTTGGACATGTTCTACCACCAATGATCATGTGCACTGCCATGTGTGGGAGGTGGTGAGGCAATGCTCACTCGAGTGCTTTTAGTTCATGAGCTATGGTTGTTGACTCAGGCTCTCAGAACTTGTGTTTGGATTCAAGTTAGGCTTACTTATACTACCCTAATCTAGGGTCAGCTTATAGCTTGCCCTAGGGTCAGTTTAGTCAATAAATAAAATTTTGCAATATTCGACAAGCTTTTTTTTAAAAAAAATTTAAGAAGCTGAAGTGTTCAAAATTATTAAAATTTATCAGGGGCAATGATGATCTGAATAATTCACTACTCATATGGACAATATCATAGTAGACTAGTGTAAAAATCATGTAAAGATTAATTGATTTTTTAAAATGATTAATTATTTGTTTTGTCAATGCGCATTGTGCACAAAAGGCCTTCTTTTGTGGGTTTATGAGAGAGAGCCTTGTTGCTTCTCTACAGATATGGCAATTCTACTCAAACAAGAAATGAGGTTCACTTCCAGAGAATAGTTCAAAAGCCTGGACATGACTCAAAAGATTTGGAATCCCTTGATGACAGAGATAGATAGGTGAATGGGATGCTTGTTCTGTAGGCCCCATACTGAACTAAGTCCCAAACATGATGAGACATGATCCGCAGGTTTTTTTTTTCCCCCCCTTTTTCCTTATCCTTTAATTTTTTTGATATTTAAAGTTTGACCAAAATTTCCAAAACATTAGCAAAATTGGTCAAATTTACACTATGGAAAAAAAATCTCAATTTTTTGGTTGAAAAATGACAAAATTTGTCAGGAAAAAAATCCACTGATGATCACTGCATCAGGATAACTTGAACACAAGCTCAGGTGCAAAAGAGTATCATGTTGGAGAGGAAAATTTTCCAGCACAAAACTGTCTCCTCACCCACAAGACCTCTCAAAGAGGATGACATTAAATCAGCAATGGGTCCTTATTGCAGGCAGTACAAAAGTATTGTTCGTCCCCTTTTTCCCTGACTGACTGCCCAATTTCCCTACCAAGTTGTGCCTGGTGATGAATAGACAGAGATGTCTTGGTGCTGCCCAGACATAAATTTTGTGTCTTATTATTATATTTATGTTACACGCTTTGGTTGGCTGTGTAATATGGTATCACAATCCTCCTCCAAAATGAAAGGAGCACTCCCCTGCATTTCGACGACCGTTGAGACGCTAAGTGTTTTACCAAAGGCATGTTTATGGTACTGTCTGCAATAAGGACCCATTGCTAATTGCTTCATCTGTAGAGTAACAACTGAGGGTGGCGGGCATTGTCAAAATAAGGGGCTTAGGATTCAACAACTGTCAGTTTTGCCTCACATTTTGGGAATGGTGGCCTAATTCATAAACTTTACCCATTGTAAAGCACAAAGCAAAACTATCAATAACCTAAAGGGATGTAAATCACGCAGCACAGGACATGGAGGGTTTTTTAACCTACTCCTTATGAGTGGGAGGGCCCTTAGGCATAAGGTCCCTCCCACCATTAAAGAGTAGGCATAATATCCTTCTTCTTTCTAGGTGAGAAACTATGGATATAAGGTACCCTCCAAATACACTTGGGAATTTTCTCTGAGTTCTTTAGGATCAAGTTTGAGAGCCAGGGATCTGGTAGGCTACTGCCACTGTCCTATGGCCACCAGCAGCCCACTTGACATACAGGTGATCCAGATTCCATAGGCTTCATGCTTCCCTCTTCATGCCTTCTGGAATCTGGCAGCATACTACTATCTGACCAGAATGGACCATCATCCATTAGTGTACCATGAGGGATGGATGGTGCATGGACAGGTATTTGCTATCAAAAGGTAAATTTTCATTGGATTTATTGTGTTGTTGGAATTAGGTTCAATGTGATTAGGGTTTTGATTTTTGATTTTTTTTTTGGGGCTGTTTGGGGGGGTTTATTTCAGTTTGAGATGTGTATTAGAAATTTCTGATAGTAGTCGGTTTTGGGTTTAAGTTTGTTGTAATAAAAAGAACAGGCCAGGTCCGGGTTTATCAAAATTGGAAATGTCAAAAAATAGGCCAGTTCTGGGTTTTTTTTATCCCAACAACAAGCTAACATGAGGTGAGGCCAAGGGTTGGATACATTTGAAGATGGGTATACATTCACGACTTTTAACAAAAAAAACTTAATTAATATCATACTAAGTTCTTTGAATTTTTTTTAGAGAAACCTGACTGGGTATAGTTAATCATTCTTTACCTAAGTCTTTAGATGCAAGCTCCAATATTTCCTATTGCATTCACAAAGCCTAACTTTGCTTTGTATGAAACATTGCAACAATGGGGAAACCAACAACAAGCATTCATGCAACAAAAGACAAACCAACAACAAACATGCACAAAGTTTCCAAACTTCATTGTAACTAATAAAACTACAAAATCATTGTCTGGTTCTCAACTTTTAAACCTAATTGAAAAGAGGTAATGGCAACATGAATCATTCTAAGAATTTTTAATTTTAGATTGGTTCTACTACAAACCACTCTTCCACGCTCCATGGTTCTAGATGGCCCTTCAAAAGACTTCAGTCACATAATCCAAACTTCCTTTGAAGATGGATAAATAGACTTCAAAAAAACAAACATACCTCAAAGAGATATAGACATACCTCAAAGACAAACAAACTTCAAAAATTAAGGTAGACCTTCACCAAAAAAAAATGGACATTCAAAGACAAAAACAAAACCTCACAATCAAAGGTACAAACTCAAAAACAAAAACCTTCAAAGAGATATTCCCTTCAAAAACAAACCTTACCATCAATCCCAAACTCCCTTCAAAAAGAAACAAAGCTTAAAAATTAAGGTAGACCCTAAAAATAAACAAACAACAAACCTTCAATCCCCCAAACTCCCTTCAAAGAAATTGTCATGTATTCACTCCTATGTTAGTGCTTACAACCATCGTTGTCAATCCACATATTATAAATAACACAAAAATACCCTAAATGACACAACGCATTCAAACTAGCCCCCAGTTTAGGGCTCAAGTGCCCTTAAGCCAAATAGTAACATAAGAAATATTGTATGGAAATACACCATGAATAAACCACTTTGATTTTAAAGTGACTAGACCAATAGGTCATGTGCAAATATGAGCCCCATCGTTAGTTGTTTGGTTACAATCCTTCCATAACAAAATGTGAATCATCCTAAAAAATAATTTAAATTACATCCTATTATTTAACAAGAAGAATAGGCATCTATGTCTATCATGTGCACTGAAGGCAAAACCATTTTCTGACCAACATTTCTTCCAATGGTGGTGTGAAACATCCCATATGCCAACCTCTAAAACATTGATCACAAATCAACATAGTGACAACTCTCATAGCCTACCCACGCAACATAGAACGAAGTCTTGTAGGGACAATCACCAAGGATGGGTCAATTCAACCATCCACATTAAGAAGATGACATGGTGCACAATTATGTACATGATCCTTCCATGTTTAATTATCTTATACCCCCAACATCAACACACCAAAAGGTAACACCTTCTGTACATGCAAAATGATACGTCTCACAATCATATCCAACATAGTTGGTGTTGAATGCTACAAATAAAAATAATCCCCTAGCTTGAATCTACAAACTTGAGGTTGTTAACTACCTTCCCAAATATTAGCATATTGAAATGTATCTCAATATTGAATGATTATCAAATTCTCCATAGCCATTGGCATAACATGTTGGGGTGTATGCTACAATTTACACACTTTGTTTCAAAATTGGAACTACATTAGTATCAAAAGTAACAACACATAAGATTTCATTCATTTTGAATCACTTTAAATATCACACATAAATTATTTGTGCTTCAAAATAAAAAGAAGTCACAAGAATCATGAATATAAAATTGAATCATAATTGTGCATTTGTGTAAATGTACACCAATAATTTAATAAAGGTTTTTTGAAAACCCTTATTTGACAATAATGCTCCATTTTTAAAAAAAATCAAAACTTCATCTTATTTTTGTCAAATGATTAAAAAAGAAATTAACCCAAGTCAATTTTCAATGGAAAAACATTTTTCAACCTTAAAAAATCATAATCATCATCATTATCATACCATAATGTACTAATGAACATTTTTAAATCATGTAATTTAAGTTCCACAAACTCACCTTAAATTGAAAACTTTGATGGGGAAGAATTTTCTTTCTGGTTTCTTTTTTGTATGTGTAAAATTTCATGGGAAAATTCTCATTAAATGTATAGTACTTATTTGTTTATTTGTTGGAATTGCAAAAATGTTTCAAGGTTCCACAAATCATGTATGTGCATTGTTTTCACAACATAATGTTGGATTGAAACATGAACCATCATCTATTACAAAATTTTAATGAAAAATATTGTCCAAATTTTCACCATGATGCATGAAACTCAACTAAATACTAAAAAATCTCAAATTGATACAATTTTTTGTGTACACCATAGCATGCAAACCCTTGTTGGAACAAAGTTGTTCGTTGCTCACATGTTTGAAGCTAAATGTTTGGATCATCCAAATTGATGATCATCATCACATCTCATCACATTGAGGTAGTAGCTTGAGTTCATAATCAAATAGTAGAAAATATGGCAACAAAAATGTAAGAAAAGTTTGTCAGTTGAACCAATACCCCATATTCACTATGGTAGTTATAAATCCCAATCTTTAATATGGTTTTTTTGAAGCCCATACTTTGCACAAACTGCATTTCACCATTTACTCAGTTAACCCATCTACCTCAAGATGGTCTCATGAATAATGTAATGATCTATTAGTGTTTTCTCACAGAACTTTTGGAATTCTTCACAAAATTTCATATTGTGGTCAATGGGTACTTCAACTAGAGCGCCAAGCCTTTTGAACATTTTATCCATAAATGCATATGCTACTTATTCATTATTACAATCTAACAATGACATCAACTCCAACCACTTGGAAAAATGTTTAATCATAACCAAGACATAATGGTGATGTTACATCATTATAAGAAATCATGGTTTATTTGACTAGAAAATTAAACCAAAAACCAGTCATTTTGAAATTTGGTTAATGTGGCCACTTATGTTAAAGGCGGAACTATGTTGTCCCTATTAAACAAACTAGACAAAAGTGGAACATCAATGTCTAACAAGGTGGACAAAGGAGTAGCAAGATAGAATAGGTGAATTGATTAAAATCCATGAGGAGTTTTGAATTCAAGTTATGGTAAGAACTTGAAGAGGATTTTTAGAGAAGTTTTGTAGATGTGGGGTAGATGCCTAGACATTAGAACATGAAGGAATCATGATTCAAAAGAATAGAGAATAGTTTTTGAAATATGGAAAATCTCCTATTAGAATTAGAAATCAGTTTTGATGGAGAAAAACATTGATCTTACAATGTAATTTTGTTTCATGTTTATGTTTTAAACCCAATATGATATGGTTTGATTTAGTTTTCAAATCACTACATAGGCAATGATTGTGCATATATGTATTTTGTAATGCATTTTTGGTTGAATGTCACCTCTAATATCTATAGTTGTTATTAAATAAACTATGTGTGTTTGAAAATAAAATGTTAAATACAAAATTCCAAAATGAAACAATGTTAGAATATTAGTATTTGCCATTTGGTGACCATCCCTAGGAATGAATTTGGGGTAGAAAATTCAAATTTCTATGAATTGTTTTTATTCTAGTTTTTTTTTTTTGAAAAGCATAAAAAGGTTATTGTGAAAGTTTTTTTTGGTTTCTTCTTTGGTTTTATAGTTTTAAATTTTGTTAAATTTTTTTTGGGATTTGTATCTAAATAAAAGAATTGTTGTAAGGATTTCAATTTGTGATAAAAAAAACATTCCAAAAAAATAAATGGTAAAATGGCGACAAACATGAATTGCATGGTGACCCAAAGTCTACAAAAATAATTAGATAAAGTTGCAATCCAATAGAATGAAAAAGAAAATTTAGTAGAAGAAGAAATGTTGTTGCTAAATAATGCAACAAAATTTCAAACTCCAAAAATAATATAGTATACCATGTCATGAACACCTAGGATAAAGGAACGGCCTGTAAAGTACAAGATGCTATCTACAACAATTATGGAATCTTGGGAAACATTTACTAATAGAGCAATGAAGCAACCCAATATCCAAATGAGGCTATTGATGAAGGCAATAGTTCTAGATGTTGAATCAAAAGGATGGGGAAACAATGCAAATAGGGTTACCTTTGTAGATTTGCAATGAAAGGTATATGAAAAAAAAAAGATGAATCTATCATCTTGAAAACATTATAATTTGTACAAATCAAAAGAGATATACATGTCCATGAAAAAGTATAGGAAGGGTTAGAAATAAAATTCAGAAATAGAGGTTCTACTTGACAATTTGTTTCACCTTAATACCATCAATCCCATGAGGAATGGGATGAAGACTTGGACAATGATGAAGTTGAACATGCACTTCCATAGTATGTCAAAATTCCACCTCATAAAGGATATGGAGGAATAAGCTTTTACAACTGAAATAGTTTACCAATCAAGGATGGAAAATAGAGTTGAATGCAACACTCCACCAATGACATTAATCCATACAAAAATGAGGACAACAACTAGAGCAAATGTCTTGCAAACTAGTACATGAATCCAAGGTTAAGTAAAGTCGGCAAAACATATTTATACCTGGATAATGGGTATGGACTAGATCTAACCAAGGTGAAGATCAAAAACCTAGACCTTCACCCAGTCACTATAATTTTTGCAAACAAAAAGGCCATGCTCTTACACTATAATATCCTTTCATTGAGAAAGATGTACATAATGCAATGATCAATCACTTTTAAACCAAAGTGTAGATGAAATCGAACTTCCAAGAGGAAAAACATAATCCAATGACCATGCAATGGAACATTGTGAACCCGATATAGTCACATAACTATAAATAAACACATGACCTTAAATGAAAGGTGTGAAGTATGGAGGATTGATGCTAGGGTACTTCAACCCCCTTAGACCCCATTCTATTTCAGAAAGAATAAGGATGATTACAACCCATCCTGCTTTAAGTAATGTAAGAATTACAACCTTTAAAAGTATTAAATTTGTGCTTGGAATGAGGAACAATGAATATTAAACATTACAACTAAACATTATGATAGTGTATCATTTCATGATGGAGTGGTTGATATAATTCCATAATTTTTTATAGTAGTTAATAATGAAATGCATGGTATAACCACAACAATTGCATATTAAAATAGGTTCATGCCTATTAATGAAATCAAATATCCAATATCTATAAGGAACTAAGGAATTTCTATAGTACCAATAAATAATTTTCATTTGCACAAATTAGTATATAGTAAATTTATTGAGACCACATGAAGAAATTATTCACATGGCCTTAAAATAATACCAACTAGTTTTGGACTAAATAGATCTATAGTAGTTGAACCTAATGTAGAGGTACCTATATGAATACCATCACAATATAATTACTACTAAATCAATACCACCAAATTTAGGAGGTGATTCTCAAAACCCATAGGAGGTACTATAATAACATTTATGCAACCCGTAGTACCTTATTTTAAGCCTTATAAAAAACCTCTTAACTATCCTAAATACAAGAAAGACTCTTATCTAGATGCTCATGTATGAGTATTCAAAGCCATCATCAAAGCTAATGGTGAAATAGTAGATGAGGAAATAGCCAATTTGTTCAACTTTACATTGATAAACAATGCATTAAAATGGTGCAATAACTACATGCAAGATCATCCAAACTATAGATTTGTAGAGTTAAAGAAGGTTTTTTGTCAACGACACTAAACAAGGTAGAACAATGAACATGTGTATTTACAACTAAAGAATTTGAAGTAGGAATCAACAAAATAAGTAGAAGTGTATTATGAAATACTACTAAAATTGGGTAATAATCCATAAACTCCTACTAGTGACAATTATTTTTATGACCATGTTCCAATTTGGACTATAGTTTTATTTGCGTATTGCTATAGCAAGGATGAAATGAAAAACTCTACAACAACATGAGGAATCTACACTAATGTGTGAAAAAGGTATTTTTGTATTAGAAGCATAGAGTTCTTTATCTATGCCACAAACTTTAAGAACAATGATTGTGACTGTGGGAAACCAAATAGTTGCAAAGCTGAGTATGTATTGTACAAACTATCATCGTATAAACCATGATGTGGAGATGTGTAGAAACAAAAAGAAAGAGGTAATTATTGTAACTTTGCTAAAGCCACTATGTAGGCTAGTAAACCTCCAAGACCATTAAACTATCATTGTCATATTTGTGGGATAGTGAAAGACAAATCAACGAATTTTCCAAAGTTTGGCAAAATGTAGACCATGTTCAAGGACAAAGGAGGTAAAATTGCAAAAACCAAGCTTGTAGTTGAAGTAAAAATTGTTAATGCTTTCATTAACATGGTTCATGTTCATGTGACCACTCAAAAGTAAGGCAAATGAAGAATAGGTGTTCAAATATTGAAAACCACAAAAGAACAAAACTATAGTTGACTAAGAAAAAGAAGAAAAAAAGTTGAAGAAGTCTATGGTGGAAACCATATAACAAATGTAAGCAACTAGTCCACCACCTAACATACCTACCATTATAGCAAGAGAATGGATACTACTAAAAAAACTTTGTTTTTTTTACTTGCAATCCTAATTAAAAAATACCCAATTTGAACATGCATAAAAAGACCATTTAGTCATCTTGGACAAGTTGATTTCGACATATTTGTTGTGACTGGGGTGGTTTTTTTGACTGGCAAAGTATGGACCATTTGACTAGTCATTTTACTATTCAAAGTTTTACATGTATCAAAAAAACATTGTGGCAAGTAGGTAGGTCATAAAAAGGCAAGTAGGCAGGCAAGTAGGTCATAAAAGGAAGGAAGGTAGGTAGGTAGGTATGTAGGTGGTACCCCACCCCACCTTATCCTACGTGACCTACCTTAACCTAACCTAGTATATCTTACTTAGCCTACTTTATCTACTTTAACCCCTTAAGCATGTACATAGGTTATAATGTTAGGAATTAAACCTTTGACCTCCCCAATGATAAACCAAATCCTTAACCAATGGACCACACCATCAAAAGGTGTTCAACTTTTGTCAATTTTTTTATTTCACATGTTTATTTTGACACATCATTACAAAACTATGTGGTATGAAGTAGGTAGGTTGCAAGAGACAGGTGGGTGGGTGGGTAGGTAGGTAGGTAGGTAGGTAGGTAGGTAGGTAGGTAGGTGGTGGGTGTATAGTAAAGTAGGTAGGTGGGTGAGTAGGTAACTAGGTGTTAATGATATAATTTTGTAGGTGTTAATTCAAATTTTCCCTGAATAAATTAACTACCTATATATCAATACTAAGTCCTTGTCCTACTCTATTAGAATGAATACCATGTAAACACCCTAACTAGGACAACATTTAATCCATTCTAAATATGGGGATTCATTCAATTAATTCCACATACAACATTCAAACACTAAGAAAGGATAAAAAAACATCCTTTATATTTCCATAAACCATGAAGCTCTACAATGTTTATCTCCCTTCCTTCCTCTCATCACTCCTTTGCTTAATTCCTCTCCTAAAAGAATAGCAATCACCTCTAGACAACAAGCATTCAAACCCCTTGAAAATTAGTCGAAATGTTTTTTATACTTCCCAAAAAATAATTATGATTGCTTAATTGTTTGGTGAATCAACATAGCGATCTATTAACATAGTGATCTGTTGCCATATCGATTTGCCTATATTGTCATACCGATTTGCTTACTTTGTCACATTGTTTTGCCTATTTTGTCATCTCAACTTGTCTATGCTTACCAACTTGCCTATATGCTTACTACATTAGCTCCATTTTTTAACATTATTCCCCTTTTACCTATAGTAGTAGCAAAACTTGTTTCCTTGTCTAAAAGATATAATCTCCATCAATGCTTCCAATCTAGCTACCTCTTATTTGCCATATGTTTTGGCAATTAGATAACATGAGTATGGTATGTAATGTTCATGTTCATCTCCAATGAAATAAGTTGCAATAATTGGGTTGTAATTTTCCTTTTCAATTGGTACAATCCGTTTATAGGATAGGCCAAAAATCCTTGCCACTCCTTCTCCTACGTTGATTTATCTTCCTTTCAGCTTGACATATTGATTAACATGGTTATAACTACTGATCATTTCCTTCACTACTAGCTCATCAACTAAAGTCCAGTCTAACTTTTTGAATCTGACAAGCCCTATTTTCTTTGCCCAATTTGCTTCTTCCTTCATTAGGTTCCACATGCTACCATGTGTACAACCCAAGAAATTTATTTTTCCTAATATTTTTGGGAGTTGGCAACTTCTCCAATTCCTTGATTTTGTGTTGTTTTAAAGCAATGCCCCCACTATTCTCTTCCATCTCATGCTTCATTCTACCCACTACCAACTTATGTTATTTATACAAATTGAACTCCCAGTTCCAAAAGACTATAATGTAGGTTTTGTAAGGTGGCTTCTAAGGTTTTTTGTATATCCCGACAAAGAAATAGTTGAACCCTAGAAAAATCACCTCCTTTTCTAATTGTTCTTGCTTCTAGGAATTGTAAAGAACAAACCTCTCTTCTTGTTTTGCCTTTGTGTACTCCCAAATTCATAATAAACTTGATTCCAAAGTGTAATTGTAATTGTCGCGCTCCTCTTCTTGGAAAACTCAAAATGTTCCTTTCTCAACAAGCACCTCCATTCAATGTAATTTCTCCCAATGTTCTTTCACACTCAGATGGGGGTGATTAAAACTCCACATGTTTTCGAAGTCCGAACTTGTAGGTGTTGTCACTCTAGAAATACTATCCTCCTCACTTCTAGTTTCTTCTTCCTTATTTTTTTTTACTCTTTGGTTTAGTGGTTTATAAAAAGTTCTTCACTTATCTACGATTATAGACCGAAAAGAATGTCGTTTCTACACATATTCTTTTACAAACTTCTCTCCACTAAACTTCCTAATCACTACAAAAAAATGTGTCTTAGTTCATTATAGGTTTCACTATATTTTGAATGAATTTGGACATTTTTACCATGGTGAAATTGGTCAACCCCTTAGTGAACAGGGATTAGTTGTTACAGATAGTGAATTGGTCTATTAATACCTATTGAAATACAAATTTACCAAGCCATTTCACTTGTTAGTTAATTAATTAAACAACATGGAAATCAATTAAATTTAAATTATTTAATATTTAATATTGTTGATAATTTCATGATTTTCAACCTATGAATTATTAACATGTGTCACTATCTATGTTAGGTTTAAAACCTAGCCTAGGTATATAGGCCATGTAATCAACTTAAGTAGGCACCCACTTTAGGAATCACATAGGAAAATATTCGGTCAACTTACCACTATTAACCACAAACACACCATTTGTGAAATTTGATCCCTTGACCTTTAAGATGGAAGCAAACACCCATACCATCGAACCACCACATTTGTGATAATGTGTAACATTGCATTCTATTTATTTATACTTCATTTCAAACATTACAAAAACATAAACATTAAAATTTCATATCTTATTGAGATTTTGTCCAAATGAAATGATTAAAATTTAATTTAAATTTTTTTCAATAATTTACATAATTAAATTTATTTCCTTTTGAAAGTGTAAAATCATTTGAACAAATTTTTTTGTGAATATCACTATTCAATAACATTTCAATAACCATTTTTTTGAAAAAGAAAATGTTTAATAAATGGATAAGATTTGTGTTAATATAATACTACTACTTATGTTAGGCTACTTTTCATTGTTCTAAGTTATTTCATCCTACATTATTTATGGTTATTCTAAGTTATTTTTTATTATTTTAGGCTATTTCACCTTAGGTTATTTTCAACTATTGTAAGTTATTTTTAGCTATTGTAGGTTATTTCAATTTAGGTTATTGAAGGCTATTATAAATTATTTTGGGTTATTCTAAGTTATTTCATCTTAGGCTATTTTTAGCTATGTGAGGTTATTATTGGTTACTTTTGGCTATTTCACCTTATGTTATTATTGGTTATTATAGGTTATATTACCATAGGCTATTTGTGGCTATTGTTTTGGTGGCTATTGTTGGTTATTCTATCAGTGGTTATTGGTGCTTATATATTTGATTAGTGGCTATTATTTTAGTGGCTATTGTTGGTTATTCTATTAGTGATTATTGGTGCCTATATATTTTATTGGTGGCTATTGTTGGTTATTTTATTTTTGATTATTGGTGCCTATATATTTTATCAATGGTTTTTTTTTTGGTGGCTATTGTTGGTTATTCTATTAGTGGTTATTGGTG
>Ga0116229_10009470_pt1 | contig 14846 bp, 17 predicted proteins | sample S1TSphgellanicum_3_FD_87313 | JGI IMG/M metagenome (GOLD analysis project Ga0116229, IMG submission 87313) | Host-associated microbial communities from peat moss isolated from Minnesota, USA - S1T2_Fc - Sphagnum magellanicum MG | ecosystem: Host-associated > Plants > Peat moss > Unclassified... | reverse complement strand
ACTCCTCATACGATCCGCAAATACGGTCAGATGGAGTATATCCGTTAAGAAGAGCCCGCGGTGTAGGGTATCTTACGGTCACGGAGGTCCGCGAGACTTGGAGATCGGGGAAACGTTCGAGCGGCGCGTCCGGCTCACGAAGGACGACATTCGTCGCTTCGCCGCGGACGTCGGCGACACGAATCCGTTGCATCACGACGAGGCTTACGCCGACTCCACGCGGTTCGGCGGGCTCATCGCGTCGGGGGCACACAGCGTCGCGATCGCGATTGCCATGTGCGGCGCCCGCGCCACGCCGGAGGCGCCCGGCGTCGGGCTCGAATTCGGCTTCACGCTCCTCGGCGCCGCAAAGCCCGACGACGAAATCACGTTCCGCTGGACCGTCGAGTCGCTCGAACCGAGCGAACGCCCCCGTGGGACCATCGTTCGCATGAACGGCGAAGCAGTGGCCGAGGGCGATCGGCCACTGCTCCGCGCGACGGCGAAACTCTTGATGTTCTAGGCCGCGAGGCCTCGACTACAACGAGTTGGCGGCGTTGTTGAGCGTGTTGCTGGCCTTGCCGCCGAGGAACTTCAACGCCGCGATGGCGACGATCGAGACGAGCGCGACGATGAGCGCGTATTCGACGAGCCCTTGACCGCGTTCGTCGCGCAAGAGGCGGCGAAGGCTGGAGAACATGGCGTTATGCGTGATCATAAACTTAGAATACCTACTTCTTGTGGTTTCGTGCATCGGCCATCCGGTGGCCGTCCGCTCGGCTGAGCAAGGGAGGGAGTGTGCGCCGGCGCACTAGAGCGAATTGGCGGCGTTGTTGAGCGTGTTGCTGGCTTTCGAGCCAAGGAATTTTAGGGCGCTGATCGCGACGAGGGACACGAGCGCGACGATCAGCGCGTACTCGACGAGCCCCTGGCCGCGCTCGTCGCGCAAGACGCCGATAAAGCTCGAACGGAGATCGTACGGGGTTGTCATGAACGCAGCTTACCGCTTCGGCGTTCGCGCGTGCATCGTCCGTCCGGCGGCCGTCCGGGTGGCTCAAGGGACCCTGGGCGATTCCCGATACGTTTAGGGTGACGTCGTCCTTGGCGGCCCTCGGATCTCGCTTCCGACTCGGGTCGCTCTCACCGATGCAGATCTCGCTGCTCGCGTACGTGTTGATCGCGGGCGTCTTTCTCTTCGATCTGGTCACGCCGCAAGCGCTCGACGCCGCCGTGATGTATTGCATCCCGATCCTTGTCGCCGGTTTCAGCCCCGACGAGCGCCTGACGCACCGGCTCGTCAAAATTACGATCCTCGCCGACGAACTCGGCGCCACGAGCGACGCCGCCTTCGACGGCAACTGGAACATGATCGGGCTGGAGAATCGCTTCCTCTCGCTCATCGCGCTGGCGGTCGTCGCGATCCTCACGCTGGAGGTGCAGAAGGCGGCCGCGCGCCTCGGTCGCCTCAACGCGATCGAGATCCAGCGACGGCAGCACGCCGCGCTCAGCCAAGCGGCCGATCATATTATGGCGTCGCTCGGAAACGGGCGACTCGATGCGGCGATCGTCGAGGGAGCGGCGCGCGTTCTCGAGCAGCCCGGTGTGGTGTGGTGCCCGGCGGGAGACCGAGCGGCGTGCTGGGTTTTCGAGAACGACGAAGCGCGGCCGATCTCGCGAGACGATCTTCCCGCACGGCTCGCGGCCGCTGTAGCCGCCGCGCCCGAAGCCCACGATCCGGAGTTGCTCCGGCACGACGACGTGCTCTCCATTCCGATCGCGGACAAGGATGGCTTCATGGGCGTGCTGGTCGCCACCATCGACGATGCGTCGAAGTCGCCCGGCCTCGTCGTCGTAGCGGCCAGCCTCGCGAATCTCGTGGTCTCGTCGCTTCAGCAGGTCCGCTTGATCGTCGACCTCGCGAAGCAAAACCACCGTTTGAATGAGAAACAAGGCGTCATTCAGGGACTCATCGATGCGATCTCCCACGACTTGCGTACGCCCCTCGCGGCGCTTTCGGTCACGTTAAAGCAAGCCGGGGAAGGCGCGTACGGCGACCTACCGACGGAATATGTCGGCGTCTTACGCGAAAGCAAGAACTCGATCGACGAGATCGGCAACCTCGCGGAAACGCTGCTTCTCGTCGCGCGCCTCGAAAGCGGCGGGATCCGTGAGGTGCGCTCGCGCGTACGCCTCGATGCGATCGTGCGCGAACTCGCGGCGGAATTCGGCGCCATGGCATCGTCGCGCGGCATCGACATCGTCACGCGCGGTTCCGACGACGCCGTGGCGCTCGGCGCTCGCGGCGACGTGCGGCGCGCGATCGCCAACCTCTTCGCAAACGCGATCACCCACACGCCGAGCGGCGGCACGGTCGAGGTCTGCGCGCGCCGCGGCCATCGTACCGTGGAGGTGAGCGTCGCCGATGATGGCTACGGCATCGATGAAGAATACCGCGCGAGCCTCTTCGAGCGCTTCTCGCGCGCCGCGCAAGCCGGAACGGGCACGGGCCTCGGACTGCATATCGTACGGCGCGTCGCCGAGGAGATGGGCGGCACCGTGCGCTACGAGCCGCGCGATCCTCGCGGCTCGTGCTTCACGCTCACGTTCCCGGTGGCGGCATGACGGCCGGTCAACGCGTCGCGATCGTCGAGGACCACGCACTCGTACGCACCGGGCTGCGCACGTCGCTCCGCACCGGCGGCTTCGACGTGGTGTGCGAAGCCGGCGACGGAATTCTCGGAGCGGAATTGATCGCGGAGTTCCGGCCGGACATCGCCGTGATCGACCTCGGCATCCCCGGAAAGGACGGCATCTCGCTCACGCGCGATCTCAAAGCGTTACCGAATCCGCCACGCATCGTGGTCTTGACCATGCGCGAAGAGCGGACGACGGTCGACGCGGTGCTACGCGCCGGCGCCGATGCCTACTGCGTCAAATCGTCGCCGCCGGAGACGATCGTCGATGCGGTGCGAACCGTCGCGGCAGGTGGAGCATACTTCGATCCGCGCATCGCGGGATTCGTGCTTTCGCGTTTGGCCGGCAACGGCCGCGAAAAGAGCGAATCGTCACCGCTGACCGCACGCGAAACCGAGATCTTGACGTTGATCTCCCAAGGCGCGGGAAATACCGAGATCGCCGAGCAGCTGTTCATCAGCCTCGGCACCGTGAAAACGTACGTCGCCGAGATACTTCGCAAACTCGTCGCATCCGATCGCGCGAATGCGACCGCGATCGCGATTCGTACCGGCTATATTTCGTAAGCGTCTGTAAGAGAAAACGAGGCCCGCATCGCTGCGGGCCTCGCGTCTTGCGTTCGTTACGAAGCGGCTACTTCAGCAACGCCGCGCTTTGCGGCAGCTTGAAGGTGTAGACGTACGAACCGGGCTTGACCGGAATGAGCCACGGCGTCGCCTTGATGAAGAACAGCGGGAACACGCCGCCGATTCCGCTCTCCACGGAGACGTACTGTTGCCCGTCTTCCGAGAACGTCATCGGCGGTGAGTTGATACCGCTCGCCGTCTTCGTCGACCAGACTTTCTTACCGGTCAGCTCGTTGAACGCATCGAACTCGCCTTCCATCTGACCGACGAACACGAGTCCGCCGCCGGTTGCGAGAATGCCGCCGAAGGCGGGCGAATGGAAGTGATTCTTCCACACCATCTTACCCGTGGTGAGATCCCACGCCGAGACGCTTCCCGCGAAGGACGGCTTGGCGAATCCCGTTTGGCCGCCATTCCAGGTACCCGGCTTGGGATGCAGATCCGTCTTCTGCACGGTCTGCATCTCGATCGAGCTTTCGATCGCCGGAATGAACAGCAGATGATGCTGCGGATCGTAACCGGTGGGCTCCCAATTCTTGCCACCGATGATCGCCGGATACACCACGTAAGGCTTGCGCGCGTTCGCGGCGGCTTGGATCGCCGGATTGAAGGTGACCTTACCCGTGGTGCGATCGACCTTGCCCCACGTGATCTTATCGAGATACGGGACGACGTAGATCAGTTTGCCGGTGTCGCGATTGAGAAGGTACAGGTACCCGTTACGATCGGCATGCGCGATCGCGGCGGTGTCGACGCCGTTGACCGGGACCGTTACGAGCATCGCTTCCGCGACCGAATCGTAATCCCAGATGTCGTGCGGCGTGTACTGATAATACCATTTCATCTTGCCCGTATCGGCGTCGAGCGCGAGGGTCGAACTCGAGTAGAGCAGCGTGCCCTTGATACCGGGCGCGTCCCAGTCGGGATTCGGATTTCCCGTTCCCCAATAAACGGTGTTCCGCGAGGGGTCGTACGTGCCGGGGAGCCAGGTCGGCGCTCCGCCGCGAGCCGCCCCGCCGGGAACCTTCCACGAGTCGTAGCCGGGTTCGCCCGGGCCAGGAATCGTGTAGTGCTTCCAGACGAGCTTACCCGTTTCGGCGTTGTACGCCGCGATAAAGCCGCGCGTCGGATACTCTCCACCGCCGACGCCCGTGAGGACCATGTTCTTGACGGGAAGCGGCGGGCTCGTGATGCTATAGGCATCGGCGTTGCTCGCAACGATCACGTTCCAGACGGGCTTACCCGTCTTCGCATCGAGTGCGACCAAATGCGCGTCGAGCGTGCCGAAATAAACTTTGTCGCCCGAGAGCGTAACGCCGCGATTGTCGATGTTACAGCATGCCTTCGCGTACGACGAAACCGGCAACGGATAAACGTACGACCAAATCGTCTTGCCGGTCTTCGCATCGAGAGCGAAGATCGCGGACTTGCCGGTCGTCACGTATTCGACGCCGTTGTTGACGATCGGCGTACCTTCCATCGTCGTCGGCGCGCCGAGCGACTTCTTCCACGCGAGTCCGAGACCGGACGCGTTCGCCGTCGTGATTTGCGAGAGCGGGCTATAGCGCGTCGCGCTCAGGTCGCGACCGTACGTGAGCCAAGGGTTTGGATCTTGTTGCGCGTTCGCGAGTTGGTCGGGCGTCACGCCCGTTGAGGTATCGGGCACCATTGCGGGCGCACCGGCCGGCATAGCAGAAGCGGCCCCAGCCGAAGCTGGAGCCGCTGCCGGCGATGCCTGGGTCGATTGCGCGCGCGTGCCGCTAGCGGGGAGGATCAGCATCGCTGCGGCGACTGCCGCAGCGATCGATCGTGATGCGTATCGTATCACGCTTTGCCTTTCGATTATTCCAGGTGAATCGTGTTGCTTTGGTCTTTCTCTAGTGCTTGATGAACTTGTTGAAGTCGATGTGGAAGTCGAGCGCCGCCGTGTACGACACGAGGTGGATCGCTCCCGGTGGAGGGAACGGGCTACCCTGTTGCTCTTGCCAAACGTTCGCGGCGCCGAGCTTCAGTGCGACGTTCGGCGTGAAGTGCTTCTCCGCGCCGAAGATCCAGATCTGATAACGATCTGGATACGGGAATGCTTCGAAGTAGTCGCCCGCACCGTTGACGTACGTCGCCGTCATCACGAAGCCGCCGCGCGGATCGAGCGGAAGCACGAACGTTCCGGCCTCGCTCATCTGAAGCGTCGTCACCGCCTTGTAATTGTTACAAGAGAACGGTGTCGTGGTGAAGTTGACCGACGAGCACGAGATGTCGAGACCGCCGTATGCGGCCGCGTTCGTCGCGCCGGGATTGTGGTAGTTCGCGTGGCCGGTCACGTTGAAGACGAAGAGTCCCTTGATCGGCTTGATGTACGGCGTCGTGAACGTCGCACCGAAACTTCCGATGTGCCATTGCACGCCGGAAACCGAAGCGGCCGGGCAGCAAATGCGCTGACGGGTCGATTCGGCGAGTTCGAGGCTCACGTAACGATTGAGCTCGTAATCGAAACGATAGTTCTGAACGACGTCGTTATACGAACCCGGAACGATCGTGCCGCCGCCGGGACCCGGCAACGGAACGGTGGTCAACGTGTTGTAGAACACGTCGCCGTTGATGCGATCGTACGAAAACGACAGACCCTTGAAGAGGGGCAGCGTCGCCGTACCGTTGAGGGTGATGGGGCCGCTAACGAGGCCCGGGTCGCCGCCGGGGACCACGCGCGCATCCGATGCGCCGGCCCACGTGGCTTCTGGGGTGATGTCGATGATCGGTAGGTGTGGATCCGCGAAGGCGGCTCGGGCGCTCGATACGACCCCGAGTGCAGCAACGAGGAACACTCCTAACACGCGGAGTGATGGTAATTTCATTCCTATAGTGCCTCTCTATTACTCGCGCAGGTATCGTCCTCACGCGGCAAATGGCTCTCAAAGTGGAGTCTGCGGAAAACAAATCTCCACCACTTCGGGCTATTATTAGGGATTTCGAGCGAGTTGACTAGGGGGAAAACACACCGAAGAACTTCTCGCCCGGCCTACGCCCGTCGACATGGGAATTGTTTCCAGCTACAAAAGTCCCTAGAGGCTTTCGTTAAGGAAACTTTACAAATTAGGTCGATAGTCCCGGTTTTACGAAGGAATTACCCGAGAAAGCTCCTCGAGGGTCGATTCGACGGAGCGACCGGCCGTATCGATGGTCGCGTCTGCCTTGCTATACAAGGCTTCCCGGCCCGCGAGGATGCGCTCGAGGTCGGCCATCGCCTCCGCGTTATCGGCCATCGGGCGCAGGTCGCCTTGGGCGATAACGCGCTGCATATGCTCCGCGGGGCGCGCACGGATCCACACGGTGAAGCAGCCCAGGAGTAGTTCCGCGAACGTGTCGGGCTGCGAGACGATGCTTCCACCGGCCGCCACCACGAACCGCGACGTCGTGCCGAGAATGCGGTCGAGCGCCTGACGCTCCAGCCGCCGGAATCCCGCCTGGCCGTAGAGATCGAAGATCTCGCTCAGCGTCATGCCGCTCGCCGTCTCGACCTCGCGGTCCAGTTCGATGAAGGGGACGTCGCGCTGCGCGGCAAGCCGCTTGCCGAGCGTCGACTTCCCGGCGCCGCGAAGGCCGATGAGCGCGATGCGACCGAGCCGCAAACCGCCGTCCGGCGCGCCGAAGCGAGCCGTCAGCATCTTGCGGGCCTCGATCACCTCGCTCGGCGCCAAGCGCCCGAGGAGCGCGTTGACCTCGGCGATCTCGAGGGCGGCCTCCGGACCGTCGCGGACGATCGAATCGAGCGGCACGTCGAGGGCGCGCGCGAGTGCGCGCAAGAGGACGATCGAGATATTGCCGGCGCCCGATTCGAGCTGCGCCAGATACCGCTCCGAGACACCCGAATCGCGCGCGAGAATGCGCCGCGTCATGCCCCGGCGAGCGCGTAACTCTTTGACGCGGTCGCCGAGCCGCAGCAAGAAGGCCGACGCCCCCGCGTCGTCCGAAACGCTCTCACGCATCCACGATCACCGCCGTAGATGCATTATTACGCTTGCCGCCCAACATGTACTGCATTATAATGCCACGATAAAGCGGGGAGGTCGCGTTGTCCACGAGAGTTTCCATCCTGGTCGGCACGATGACGGGCACCGCGGAGCTTGTTGCGAGCGAGGTCGAGGCGGCGCTCGCAGGCACGGGACTCGACGTCGACGTTCGCCTGATGGACGACCTCGGCGTCGATGCGTTCGCCGAGGACGCCGTCTACCTCATCTGCACGTCGACGTACGGCAACGGCGACGTGCCCGATAACGCGCAGGCCTTCTTCTCGGCGCTCGAAACCGAGCGCCCGGATCTGAGCGCCGTACGATACGGACTGATCTCGCTCGGGGACCGCACCTACAAAGCCACGTTCTGTCAGGGCGGCTTGCGTTTCGACGCGCTGCTTTCGGAGCTCGGGGCAACGCGGATCGGCGACGCCCTCCTCCACGACGCGGGCTCGGGCACGTTACCCGAAGACGTGGCCGCCGAGTGGAGCGTCGCCTGGGCGCAAGGCATCGAAAAGGGCCGCAACGTCGCGGCCTAATCGGCAAAGTTCTTGGGCCCGGGAGTCCGGGCCCGGAGGGGATCGGGGGGGCTTCGCCGCCCCGATGTCAGAGAGGCATCTGTGACTGCAATCGCACCTGAAGTCTCCGTGGCGCCGGCAACGCGCGCGACGTATAATGCGGCCGTCGACCTCATCGCGCGGAATCTTACCACTCCCGAGCGCGCGCACAAGATCGCGATCGTCGATCAAAGCGGAAGCTACACCTACGAAGAACTCGCGGCGCGCGTCGATCGCGCGGCGAACGCCTTTCGCGCGCTCGGCATCGCACCCGAGCAGCGCATCGCGCTCGCGATTCTCGACGGAATCGATTTCACGGCATCGTTTCTCGGCGCGATCAAGGCCGGCATCGTACCGATCCCGCTCAACACGCTCTTCCAGGCACCCGACTTCGCCTATATCTTGAGCGACAGTCGCGCGAAGGCGCTCGTCGTTTCGCACGAACTCGCGGACACGCTCGCGGAAGCGGCGCGTTTGGCCGATTGGCACGGACTCGTGCTCGTCTCGGGCGCACAACCCGCGAACGGTGCGCTTTCGCTCGCGCGGGAACTCGAACGCGCGGATCCGATCGCGACGGCGGAGGCGACGTGCGGTGACGACGTGTGCTTCTGGTTGTATTCGTCGGGCTCGACGGGACGGCCGAAAGGGACCGTCCACGTTCAGACGAGTCTGATCCAAACGGCCGATGCGTTCGCGCGAGACGTGCTCGGATTTCGCGAAACCGACGTCGTGTATTCGGCGGCGAAACTCTTCTTCGCATACGGCCTCGGCAACGCACTGACGTTTCCGATGTCGGTCGGCGCGACGAGCGTGCTCTTTCCCGGGCGCCCGACGCCGCAGGCGGTCAGCGCGATCTTGCGCGACCACGCGCCGACCGTGTTTTGCGGCGTTCCGACGCTCTACAATTCGCTGCTCGCCTACGAGGATTTTCCGAAGCCGAGCGAGCTCGCCCTACGCTTGTGCACGTCCGCCGGTGAAGCGCTTCCCGAAGAGGTCGCGCGCGCGTGGACCGCGCGCACGGGCGTCGACGTCGTGGACGGCATCGGCTCGACCGAGATGCTGCACATCTTCGTTTCGAATCGTCCGGGCGACGTGCGTTTCGGCACCACCGGTACCGCCGTTCCCGGCTACCGCGTCCGCATCGTCGACGAACGCGGCGCCGATGTCGAACCGGGTGCGCTCGGCGAACTGATCGTCTCGGGTCCCACGTCGGCCATTCACTACTGGAACAATCGCGAGAAGACGCGCGCGACGTTCGTCGGCGAATGGACGCACACGGGCGACAAGTTCGTGCAACGGGAAGACGGCGCGTACGTCCATTGCGGACGCGTGGACGACATGCTCAAGGTCGGCGGCATTTGGGTTTCGCCGATGGAAGTCGAAGGTGCGCTCATCGGCCATCCGGCGGTCCTCGAAGCCGCCGTCATCGGCGTTCCCGACGAAGGCGATCTCATCAAACCGAAAGCCTTCATCGTCCTGCGCGACGGTTTCACGGGCGACGATGCGCTGCGCGACGAGCTGAAGGCGTTCGTGAAATCGCGCCTCGCGCCGTACAAATATCCGCGCTGGTTCGCGTTCGAGAGCGAACTTCCGAAAACGGCGACGGGAAAAATTCAGCGCCACATCCTCCGCAAGCGCGAGAGCGACGCGCGGGAAAACGTCTGAGCGAACGCGTCATCGCGGGAAAACGTCTCGAAACGTTCGAGGCGCCGGTCGCCGGGAAGCCGACGATCGTGTTCTTGCACGAAGGCCTCGGTTCCGTATCGCTCTGGAGAGATTTCCCAACGCGCGTCGCCGAGCGCACGGGCTGCGGCATCTTCGCGTATTCGCGGTACGGATACGGTGCCTCCGAGCCGCTCGCGGAGAAACGCGAGCCCGATTACATGCATCGTGAAGCCGACGTCGTGCTCCCCGCGCTTCTTTCTGCGGCGAACATCGAACGCCCGATTCTCCTCGGGCACAGCGACGGTGCGTCGATCGCGCTCTTGTTCGCAGCCGCGTTTCCGGGACGTGCGAGGGCGCTGATTCTCGAAGCGCCGCACGTGTTCGTCGAAGACGTTTCGGTCGCGAGCATCGCCGCGGCGAAAGTTGCGTTCGAAACCACGGACCTTCCGCGCAAACTCGCGCGCCATCACGCCGACGTGGAGGGCACGTTTCGCGGCTGGAACGACATTTGGCTCGACCCGCGATTTCGCGCGTGGAATCTCGAAGACGAGCTCGCGAACATCACCGAGCCCATCCTCTTGTTACAAGGCGAGGACGACGAGTACGGCACGCAGGCGCAGTTACGTGCGATCGAAACGCGCGTGCGCGACGTCACGACGGTGCTCTTGGAACGCTGCGGTCACTCGCCGCACCGCGACCGCACGGACGCGGTGCTCGATGCGATCGCGGCGTTCGTCGCCGGAATCGGCGCCTAGAGCGCTAAATCATCGTGTCGACGTTTTTTTCCGCGCCGCCGGCCGTGAGCGGCTTCGTTCCGGGCTCGTGGCCGTTCTTCTGCAACAGGTACGCCATGATCGATACGTACGTTGCCTTCGGAAGCGCGCCAGGATTATTCATCGGCATCTGCACGGAGATGTAATCGAACACTTGCGCGACGCTCTGCGTGCCGTGATACGGCGCGTCGGTGCCGCGGAGCGGCGGCCCCGCAGCGCCGGAAAGATCGACCGCATGACACGCGGAGCAGTTCTTGATGTAGAGCGCCTTCCCGGCCTTCGCTTGTTCCGCCGTGTAGAGACCCGTACTGGAAGCGCGAGCCGGATGGGGAAGGGTCGCGAGCGACGCGAGGATACCGAGCGCGCAGAGCGCGGCAAACTTTTTCATCATTTCGTCGTCCGTTTTGGGCACGCGCGAACGCGCGTCCTACGACTCCTAGATATCGACGCCGTGATCGTGCGCGTACTCGCGTAGCTCGACACTTACGGACTCACCCGGTTGCAGATGCCAACCCGGGAGCGGCATCGCGAGCGGCTTGTCTTGCCGAGAGGTTCCGGTAAACGGATCGTCGTTCGGCGGAAAGCGCACGGGCCACGGCACGTCTTGGCGTTGGAAGGTGCCGTCGGAGAAGCGAACGTTGCACGCCACGTAGTAATAGTCCCAACCGCCGTCTTGCCAATCTTTGATCGGATCGCACAGCCCGTGGTGCGAGAGCGAGCCGGCCGTGAGGTCGCCGAGGTCCATCGCAAAGCGCTTCATCGTCGGCGCCGGTTCGGGTTTGACGGCGAGGAGGCCGTGGGCGCCGCGATCCGCATCGATCTCGCCTTGTAGTTCCTGCGTGATCGCAGCGATCTTCGCCGCGCTGAACTTCGTGCGCGTCGAGTTCGTCACGCCCGCGACGGGCTGCTTCGGCACGGCACGCGCGTGCGCGCCGCCGCCATGCTTCGCGAGCTCTTGCGGATGCGGGATCACGCGTGGCGGCGGCACGGGCGGCGTAATTTTCTGCGCCGTGGCAGGCGGCGCGGCGGCCGCGGCCGCGACCGGATGCTGCTTCTGCGGGACCGGGACGGGACGCTGAACGACCTTCGGCGGTACCTTGACCGGGACGGCGGGTGGTTTCTTCGTGATCGAGATGACCTCGACGGGTGAGTGCACGTCGGGCGGTTCGTGCCGGAGCCCGAGGACGTGCCAAAACACGGCCAGCCCGATGAGGTTGAGCACGATGGAAATGACGAGACCGAGTCGGGTGCGCCGGGCACGGTCGGTCGAATTGTCGTCTTCAACGACGATACTGGGATCGATCACACGTCTCTACGGGATATCGCGCCGCGCCGAGCGGCCAGCCTTCATCGATAGCACAAGCATCTGTTAGACGCCTGGGAACCGAGGGGGCTAACGGCGCTGATGCACGGGAGGACACGGCCGGGCGTGCCGCTCTTGGAAGTAGAGATAGCCACAGGCGAGCGCGGCCGCGATCGCCACGACGAGGAAGGCCGTTAGCACGTTCGTGAGCCGCTTCGGCGGGATGCGAAGGATGCCGAAGACGTCGCTCGCGACCACGAGCACGACCCAGCCCCCGAAAACGCCGAGCCCGGCGAGCGGAAGGTCCATACCGGTCGGGTTCGTCGCGGCGTCGCGATCGCGCCTCTTCGTAATGCAGCGTCGATTCGAAGCGCATAACGACGGCCGACGCGCGGCGCACGCGAGGCGCACGCCGGCGCGGTAGCCTGAGGGCACACTTCGTCTTCGGGAGAGCTATGATTCAAACGTCTCCGCCGGCTCGTCGCCGTCACGGCCTCACGTGGCTGTTGCTTTTGATCGCGCTCGTCGAGGCGGCGGTCATCATCGCGTTTGCCACGGATCGGGCGCTTGCGACCGCCGCTTGCGGAGCGGTCGGCGCGATCGCTCCCGCCGCGCTACCAGCCGTCGGAGCAGCCGCCGGCGCGCCTGTCGATGCGCCGCAAGGCACGTTACCGTCGACCGTCGACAACGCGACGGCCCCGGCCGATGCGGGGACCGCGGCGCCCGTCAGCGCAGCGCCCGAGACTGCCGCGCCTACAACCGCCGCGCCCGCGCTATCGAACGCCGCGCCCGCGTCGGCCGCGCCGCTGCAGGGCGACACCAATCAGATCGTCGATCCGAAGTGCGTCGCGAAAGCCACGGTCGCGTTGCTGCAAGCGAGCCCGCCCGCCGCCACACCCAGTTGCGGTCCGATGAATCAGCCCGCGGCGCTCAAGGCCGCCGAGAAGCAGGTCGCGCCGTGATGCGCGCTCTTCTCGGCGCGGCGATCGCCGTGCTCGTTGCCTCGCCGGCGCTCGCGGAAGGCACGTTGACGGCGCAGTACTTCGTCTTGCCTTCGGCACATCCCGACGTCGGCAAAGGCGCCGATGGGACGATCGTGCGCGGTCTCTTCGCGAACCGCCTCGATCGTAACGATCTTCCCGTCGTCACCGCGCTCGGCCGATCGTACGCCGGCCCTTCCGGCCCCATTCACGACGTCGACGCAACCGGCGAAGTGCAATGGTATGGTACGCACGGCACGTACGGCGCGCGACGCGTGAGAAACGGTACGGATCGTCTGCCGTTCCAGTTCGAAACGATGTTCCCACCCGGCAAGAGCGGCGACGGCCCCGGCAACGGTTATCTGACCGCGCATTGGTTCGGCACGTTCGTTCTCCCCAAGACGCGCTCGATCGGCTTCAAACTCGGCTCGGACGACGACTCGTGGGTCTACATCGACGGTCGACTCGTCGTCGACAACGGTGGCGTCAAGCCGATCGCATACGCGCCGTATACCGTCGCAAATCTTTCGGCAGGCTCGCACCGCTTCGACGTGTTCTACGCCGATCGGCACGGTGTGGGCGCGAAGATGGAGTTATCTCTCGCTTTCGACGTGCGTCCGACGATCCCGAAAACGAGCGGCGCATCGGCCATGCATTCGATCGCGGCTCAATTGCGCACGTCGGGCCGCGTGGCCGTCTATGGAATCCACTTCGCCTTCGACCGAGACACGATCGAAAAAGACTCCGACGGCGTGATCGCCGAGATCGCTGCCGTGCTGCGCGACGATCCGCACCTGCGCGTTCGCATCGAAGGGCACACCGACGGCGCCGGCGATGCCGCGTACAATCGCGATCTCTCGCGTCGGCGCGCACAGAGCGTCAAAGCGTATCTCGTGTCGCGATTCGCTATCTCGGCCGCGAGGCTCGAGACGCAAGGCTACGGGCCCGATCGTCCGATCGCAACGAACGCAACGGCGAAAGGGCGCGCGCTGAACCGACGGGTCGAAGTCGTCCGACTGTAACGCGCACGGCACGCGCACGGCTCGATGTTACATTCGCGCCATGATGAATATTCGACACTACAACGGCCTTCGGGCTTTCACCATTCTCCTCACCTTCGGCGCGTGCGCCGCGACGGCGAGCGCCGCGACCGATCGAGCGACGGGGTTGCCGCTCTATGCCGGCACCACGCAGCCGATGGACGCGAGCGATCCCGACTTCTGCGGAAGCGCGAAGACCGGAATGAATTACACCCTCAACACCAACGCGCCGGACGTTCTCGAGTGGTACAAGGGAAAGCTGCACGGCTTTCGCTACGAACACGTGAAGTTGCCGGACGGTCACAACCTCGACGCCTTCGTTTCGAACGACGGCAAGCAGATCGTCGAAGTGTCCCAGGGGACCGGCGACGGGAATCACAAATTTTTCGATAACCTCTTCTACTTCGAACTGACGCCCGCCGTCGATCCGAACAGGCTGATGACGGAGCTGAAAAAAGAGCTGCCGTGCTCGTAACCGGGTTCCCGGACCGCAAGACTAAAGCTGCGTGAGGGTGACCTGCGAGAAGTTGATGTTGAGGGAGGTCTCGACGTTGGCGATCGCCTGATTCAGCACGTCGAAGAGAACGGCTCGTTGCGTCGGATTGCTGACGTCGAGCGTCGTCGACGCGCCTTCTTGCTTTGCGGCCGCGTCGAACGCCGCTTGTGCCGTACCGGACGGAATGTAGATCGACTCTCCGCCGTTTGCGAACGAGAGGGTCGACATCGCGTTCGCAAAGACCGTCGCGAGTGACGCCACGCTCATCACGTCGTGGTTTGCGGTCTGCGGAACGATCGACGATCGATTGTACAGCTCGTCGAGATAGAAGCGCACCTGGTACGGATACGCGTTGTAGCTACTGCCGGGCGCGCTCGCGTAGCTGTTGGCCTGGGCGACGAACGCCGAGGGGTTCGCCGCGCACTGCGCCGTCGATTGCGCCACCAGGCCGCCGTAGTAGCCCTGATTGTATGCGTAGTTGACGATAACGTCGAGCGGCGCGTTCGGAACCGATTTGAGGTTATTCAGGCAGGCGTTGAATTCGGGAGCCGGACTATAGCCCGTTTGGCCGAGCGCGTAGAGCGAGCGCAGATCGTTGAGATGAAAGTACGCCGTCAGCATCGGGCCGTAGTATTTGTTGTTGAACGACGCCGGCGTCGGGTCTTCGAATTGCATGGTCGCCTGCGAGAACGTGAAGCCGATGTTCTTCTGCACGGCGACGTAGTT
>Ga0116229_10009468_pt1 | contig 14848 bp, 10 predicted proteins | sample S1TSphgellanicum_3_FD_87313 | JGI IMG/M metagenome (GOLD analysis project Ga0116229, IMG submission 87313) | Host-associated microbial communities from peat moss isolated from Minnesota, USA - S1T2_Fc - Sphagnum magellanicum MG | ecosystem: Host-associated > Plants > Peat moss > Unclassified... | reverse complement strand
GACACTCCCTGTTGGGAGCTGATGAAGTCAGTCTGGAGTAAGAGCAGCTAGTTGCCTACTGCCATTCATGTTGAAGGCAATGGTCTGATACTTTGTGAGTGACAATCTCACAGTTATGGCTGCACTCATTCTTGCTGTTTTTGTTTGGTTTGGCACAACAATTACCTTTTAAGTGTTGATGTGGAGTTTTCTTTATAAGCTAATGCATTTTTTGTTATCATAAGGTAATATCTACCAACAATTGTCCAAAGTGTCAGCTGTTTTTAAGCCATCAAAATGTTAGCTTCCAGAAATGGTTGGTGAGTCACAGAAGGAGCCTGTGATTTACAACCAATGACTAATTGTGATATCTTGATTGGACTGATCCACATGGTGTCAAGGAATGTACCAGATGGTTTTGTGTTTAACAGGAAGTCTGTTAATCTGTTTCATGTGTCTAGTTGCTGATGTATGCTAGCCAGACATGGGATGGTGCAGGTGACTTACCGTTTCTTCCACTGGAAGAAGGGAACACCATTTGCTGAAGATCAAGGGGATTATGCAAAACTGACTTGGTGGGAACAAGTAGACAATGGCCGCCAGCACACGCGCAACCGCAAGTTTCTTATTGTTGTCCCAGTTCTCCTGTATTTGCTTCTCTACTCTTCCTCCCTTCCTGAATTGTTTGCATGGACATCCTTTATCCTTGTTTTTTGTTTTTTGTATTCCTACTTTCCCTTCCTCGCCATGTGTGTTTAATATACATTCATGATTAACCCTTCCCATTAGCTGAAACACTTTCCTTGGTGTACGAATTGCATAGCCAGAAGAGGTTACTGGAATGCAATCTGAGAACTTCCTCTGTTCACTTCCATGAAAATCTTTATAATGTGTAGCTGGTAGGAAATTTTGAGCAACGGATTTTAGGTTATCTGGAACTCGGGCACTCTTGTAAGATCCCTCTGAAGTTCTAGCAATTATTGAACCTTGCTCCCATTTATCCCACATTAGAGCTAGTCGTTGTAGGACTGGGATGCAAGATGATGTATCTGAACAGGCTGAATTTTGGATTCTCACTTGAGTTTGATTTTGACTGGGTGTGGTGTGGGATTACAGGTACCTTGTAGCATCACATACTACAGACTACAAGAATCCAGTATTGATACTGAATACTATTGCTGTTTTTTGGCTGGTCATTGCCAAGTTCCCAAACATGCACAAGGTTCGCCTCTTTGGAATCAACTCAGATTATGACACTTGATGCTTCATATCCAGCTTGGAAACTCTGCTGCCTGATGCAAGTTCTCACCTGGCATGTGTCTCCCTCTTCTTTTTTTTCCCTTTCCCATATATATGCTATTAGTATGGCCTGTGCCACTGGCCCTGGTATGAATAGGACCTTGAAGATAGACCTCAATAGTGAAAAAATTACTTTCAATTTTAAATTAGTTTCCAGTGGTGAAAATTACTCAAAATTCAATGTCTCCTCCACTTTAGTTCTAAAAATTATGAAATCACCTTGAAGAACTCCCACCTATCAATGGCTTTCCAACAGTACCAAGAACACAACGAGAGGCACCATGGTTTGGTATTTCTCACTGTGCCAAACAAAAAGCACAACTTCTCTAATAGGTATATTATGTATTCTTCAGCTTCTTGTGGTAATATAAGTCTCTAGATCCTTTCTTATCCAAGGATCTATAGGCTTATCCAAGGAAGTAGACCTTGGATAACCAAGCATCTGGAGGCATTGAGGATAAACCTTGGATAATATCTATAGATGCTTGGTTATTGCACTGTTAGGCAATTTGGATGGCTGGGAACAATGTGTTTCTTGTCAATTTTGTGATGTAGCCAAAGTGGTGCTCATCCACATGAAGATTTAGCTAAATTTGTCTACAAGCTGAAGTTTTGAACATCCTTTTACATATTTGGCTACTTAGTTCCACCATGTATAGAAATATGGTGATTTTTCTTAAATTTTGGTCATATTGAAAATCTTTGATTGATTCTAGCATACTTTTTAATTTCGCTTTTTGGCTATATACAGCCAACTGACAAAAGGCTGGTTGGGAATAGTAGCTTGTCTGACTCTGGTGATGGCAACTTGTAGATTTCATTCTGCAACTAAGCATCATGTACAACTTCTGTGTTGGGAAAAGAGTTCGAGTGCTGTTGGAGGGAGAAATGCAGTTTCTGCACTTAGTAATGTGGGTCAAACAAAACATTGTGGCATGTTCTCGTTACAAGGTGAATAGTGTAACTGGTATTCATATTCAATGTCACTTCAACCAAGATCTTCAACACTTTTGTTGTGGTTTTTAGGTGGTTGAATAGATCAGGCTATTACACCATAGGAAGAAACTCATGTGTAATGGAAATAAATCCTCCTTTTGGAGTTGAATATAAGCACATTCAGAATGCGTATAAAAGACCAATAACAATTTCCCACTCACCATGTCAACACTTCATACTGACGTCTTCTTGTGCATCTCCAAGTACAGTGTAGAGAAGGAAGACCAAACAACACAGCAACCCATTATCAAGCCCACTAAACTACATATCCGCCTGTACACTACAATCTCAAACCCACTACCAAGCTTATCCTAGAATTGACACTCCAGTATTCAAAGAGGTCGCAAAAGAGGATAATCCCGGAGAAGCTCCCTTTCACTGAGTGTATCATTCTCATCTTGAGGTGTCCAAAGAACTTCGACAGCCTGCCAAATACACAGTTTCTGGTGCTCAGCTCTGCAGCTTTTTCCCCCTTTTAAACCATGGATATCATGAACCTCTATTGTGCTTATTATGCTTTCAGATAACTTCAATAGGATTTGGACACAATAGCACAGTTTTCTTTGTCCTCTGTATATATTATAGAAGCACAAACTTCCACAAACACACAGTTTTGAATGAGGACCAGCAGTATGGAACAATGTGATAAGAGAAGTGGACCTGCACCTGGATGGAATCTACTGGTATGGAACCAAGCTTCCTCAAAGCATCTTTCAAATCTGCATTGCTGTTAATTGTTGGTAGCTTGTACTCTCCTTCAGCTGCCACCAGAATTGTCACCTGTTGTGACAAAAATCAACATATGGTCATTTCAAAAGCTTGCCTTCACATCCACCTCTAACTGCCTTATGTAGAAGCACCTACACAAAAAAAACCCACATAACTTATTGCCAGAGTTGTGGTTGATGTGAAAACACTTCCTTACCACAATGTATTCATTGTTAAACCGATCTGCCTTTGGTGCAGCCATCATTCGCCTCCGTAAATTGTTCACATTCACTAATGTTTCTTCATCAAACTTGCCCCTTTCCTCTAACGACAGCTGATTGAAACGCTCTTCTCCATTGCTGATGGAGCGCTTGATATCAGACTGCAAATACAGAAGACATGACAAAGAGGCTGATCCCAGGAGAAATGCAGCAGGATTGTATAATTGGAGAACTGACCATTTGAGGGGATCATAAAACTGAGACTAGAATGTAATATCACACAGCATCCATCAGCTACAGGACATGCAAAGAGGATGCAAAGGAACAGCAATTTGATGTATAACCACCAGCTGGGCAAAGAAGGCAGCATACCAGTGAAACACCTGAGATACAGTAGTCTGGATGCCGCATCAAGGCCAAACAAGTCTCTGCACATAATTCACCATACACACATGAATCAGTAAATTTGTGGAATCATTACCTGCTCCACAGAAACCTCAAAGATCTCATTAGTCCTATTATTATACACACATAGAAATCCCTCTATGTATGCCAAGTTGTATACCAAGTTCAAAGTCAGGGCGGCACATGAGTCTCTCAGATGATAACTGCTATGAGCTTGTTGCTGGTAACTTGACAAACTCTAACAACAAACAGGCTTAAAAGATACTAGACAAAACTCAATTGATGGAAGTGAAAAACCTGCCCTACACACCTGTGAGTACATAGTGAAGGCCTTCTTCTGTTGTCGTGTCAGCTCGCTGTGCAATTCTGTCCAAATCCCTTTGCAGAGTGCGAGCCATGCCCAACAACCCAACCTGAATTTCCATCCAGTCCACCGAGTCTCTCAGTTTCTCTGATAGCTAGCTATGCCTAGCATCATTGGAGCAACCACTGGACAAGGATTGTCTGTTCAGGATTGTCTTCCACATGGTCAGTGTTGCCTTCCACATGGTGGACACCATCAAAACAACATTGGTGGATGAGAAGTAGAAGAGACAATCAATCTTGAGCCACAGCTTGAACAATCAATCAATCAATCAATCAATCAATCCCTGTGAAACTACTGACTGATCCGTGAATAGAAGCAAAGAATTGGAAGAAGAAAAGGAAAAACCTGCATGTACCTGTAGTTTCAGCACACTGTACTTTTGTATGCCTGATAGCAATGATCCTCCTCCTCCCTCGCGCTCAGAGAGGAAGCCATAGATGGCTTGCCATATGATGAATCCCAACAACATGAGGAAGAAGATGCTGCCTCCTCCCAATCCGATTCCATAAGCAGGCCCCACATACAAGCCCCCGCCGAGTGCTGGTCCGAAAAAGGGCGATGGAACTGCATAGGGCACTGAGTAAGAGAATCCTGGAACTGGAGCAGAGTACCCTCGCGGTATAGAATAGCCAGAAGACGGGGCGGAATATGTCCTTGACGACTTCGGCGCAGAGAAGCCTCCTCCGACTTTGCCCCCCACTCTGCCTCCCCCTGCTGCATTTGCCATATCCGGACTCTGCGTCAACAACAATCCCATCATCATTGCTACCATTGCAGGCTTCTGCCATGCCTTCCCTGACTCCACTACCGCTTCCGCTACAGTCCTCGTCATCGCCTTCACCCACGTCCCTAAGAAATTCTCCTCCTGCTCCTTTTCCTCCTCCTCTTGCACAGCCGTGAGACTTGCCTTTTCCCGATCCCCATCGTCGTCGCCACCCCCGCTCCTCACCCGACAACAGTACCGAAGAAAATCCTTCGCAGGTTCACCCCTCCTGCTGCTGGACTGTAATCCAGACGACAACTTCGAACCCAGAAACTGGCACCTCCGACTCCGCTGCTGCACTCGTCTCAAGGAAGAAGCTGAAAGCGGATTCCACACTGCAGCAATATTGCGGCAAGAAGACGAAGGAGATTGCGACGCAGATGTCGCTGCAACCAGCAAACGGCCCACCACTACCTGACTGCTACCACTCATCAAAACCGCCTCCAACGCCATCACAACTCTCTCCTCCTTCCACGGACCTTCAAAGCTCCTTCTTCCTTCCTTCAACTCTCAAAATCCAACACCGCTACAACGCCACTCCAATTGCCTCGCCTCCTCCTCCTCCTCCCGCCACTCCAATGCAGAAGAAGAGCTCTTCAAAGAAATGGCAAGTATCCCCCAAATCCCACGCAAATCCTGGGCATATACTACTACTGCCAATGGTGATTCAGCAGCGCGAGGTACAGGCTACCTGGACATACACTACTATACACCCGTTCGTCGAGGAGCTTCTAGTAGTTGTAGTTGCAGATTTGACAAGTTTGTTTTATCGACTGACTCCCTCGATCAGATGATTCTTCTGTTGCTGCTGCTGCAGCAGCTGCGGCTCATCGTGCTCGCCCTTCCGGCTGTCGATGATGATGATGATGATGATGGAGAGAGAGAGAGAGAGAGAGAAGAAGAAGAAGAAGCAGTTGCTATGAAGTCGACGACTTGCCTTTGGGCATTGCCGCCTCGTTCCTCCGGCCACTGGTCTTTGGATCAGCCGCTTGTGGTTGTGGCGGATGACGCGCGACGGACATCGGCCAACCAGGCCGTGGCCGGAGATTACGTACTCCCAATCTTGGTCCGCCACGTATCGCAGATCCGATTCGTCACTTTTCTCGATGTTCGCTTTTCTTGTGTCGATCGATACTGTTGTTGTTCCTTTCGAGCTTTCGAGCTTTCGAGCTTTCTCGCGTTTTGCTCCGCATCTTCTTCTTCTTCTTCTTCCTCTGTTGTCTCTCTTTCTGTTCTTCTTATCTGCATTTTGCTTTGGTTTGGGTTTTCTTTTCTCCAGAGGGCTTCGTAGGTTCTCATCAGTTTTGCTTTTGCAGCTGTAGTATGCTAGGAAGAATTGAAATCTGACTCTCACAGTGAGCATACTGTTGATACCATTCTAATCAAATGTGTCTCTTGAGTGCTAGTCGACAGCATCAATTCAAACTTCTTGCTGCTTCTGGAAATGTGATAGAAACTCAGGCTTCAGTTTCTGTACAATTGTTTGCTTAGGATTTTGGCCAGATTATCATGTAGTTATCCAGGATTTTGGGTGTGGATTGATCATCTACACCCACTGTCAGGAGCTGATGAAGAAGTCAATGTGATCTCACAGCAGTTAGTCACTGATATTCATGATGAAGGTGATTGTCTCATACTTCATGAGTGGACACTCTTAAGGTTAAGACTAAGATCTGCATGTGGGTTTCAGATTAGACTAGCTTCAGATTGGCAGTGTGGGTTTTTTTCTCTCTGCAACTCTCTTAGATACGAGATTCCAGCTCTCTAAGCATGAGTTAGTATTTTTGGTGTCATGTCACAACTGTGAATAATGACAAAAGTAGCACACCTTGGCTCCTCATGTGTAAACTGAAATGGACTAAAAAAATGTTGATGCTTCCCCAGGACCTTGTTCTAGTTGTGAGAGGTTGATGCACAGTCTGCAACAAGTTGACCATTCATATGTAGGGCTGTGAGTAGATAAACCGATGAGGAATACAGAACTGTTATGTTGCTCCTAGTTCAACAGATTCAGTGATACAGAGTAGCATTTGCATTGAGTAGTTGTACTAGTTTCATATTGGACAATCAAAGAAGTGAATCTCCTATATGAGACTAACTGGATGAGGATGCAGGGAGAAGCTCATTAGCAAGGTGCTGCTGCATACCAACAGCTTGTGTGTTATCATCAATCATGAAGGTATTCATATCTCTTGAGTAAGATTTTCCCTTTTCTTCATGGGAAGAATAGGCAATGCATTGTGTGCCAGTGTACCTCAATCTGGACTTCCCTGCAAATCATGTGCAAACTGAAAAGTGGGTTACCCATATTAGATAGGTCTCATCTATGATGATCATGAGTCCAACTTTCACAATTCACATATTGTTCATTAACATATTCACCATGAAATTGCATATCAAAATTTGCAGCCATGACTTGCATCTGCAAATTCTTTGCCAAAGTGTAATTCTGCTGCAGAAGTAGCAACCTCTAGCACCGTAATTGCTGGATTATATATCTCTGTTATTGGATGAACCCCCTCCTATCACTTTGCTATATACAAAAACAGTTCTGCCTGTGTCAGATGGTAATCCAGACTGTTATTCACATGACAATCGCTGCAGCTCTAGAGTCCAAATCTGATGTTGGCTGGTTCGTGAATAAGCTGAATGGGTTTTTGCCACCAATCACTGTCAGGCTCTTTCTCTACTTTGTAGAAAGGTCTGAGCTGCTTGGCTATCCCTTCCTGAGCATGGCTTGAGGTAAGCTCCATGATCTCCATAACCCCCCCCCCTACAAGAATCCACAGAATTCCATGGTTCATATTCAGGTAGCAGGAGTGTTTGATGTATTCACTAAGAGAAAGAGTTTTCCGAAAGAAAAAAAGCACTGGCATGATATGAATGTCAGAGACAGTCACAGAACGTTGCAAACATTGGAGGGTTAGGGGTTGTCATAGAATGTCCTTAGACTCAAAGAATTGAATGTGCTGCTCAAATTCTGTAGCAGCTGCAACCTGTTTACTTGTAAATTGCTTGGACTCTTGGATTTGTGCACAATATGATAGAGAAAGTTATAAGCAATGGATACACACACAACACACAAAGAAACCATCTCAATGGTAGTTTGAGGAATTGAGACTAGATTGTATTTTAGTTTTTCTATCCAAACACAGTAATCTATTTCCTCCTCTCAGGCAACTAGTTTCAGGATCATTTGTTATGACCAAATTATGAAATTCATTATTTGATCTCGATGTTGACAAGTTCTTGCTTTATTATTTTTATGGCATTTGTGCTGACCTGTATTGAAGCAGTTCTTTACTTTCTCCACTTTTTTGGAGGGCTTCATGTCTTCATGTTACTGATTATTACACCTTGACATTGGCATGATGCTGTGAGTGACCAAGTGGACAAAGGTTCTGTACATGTGAGTGTAATGTGATACAAGTTGTGGCCAACTTGAAGACCTAACTCTCATATTTGAAGTGTGGAACATAGGAACCAAGCTCTCAATCCTACACTTGGAAAGAAACTTGAAGGCAAACTTCACTTCAGACATCAAATTAAAAAGGAAAAACTAACCATCTTTTGTAATCTCTATAGCCAGCAGTTTTGTGGAAAGTACTCCACAGATAAAAGAATTGGATCATGGGACAAATTTCTCTGCATAGAAAAAGACATAGGAAGACAATGAGGAGCACAACTCAGAGGGAGGGATTGAACTTTGGGCTTCCAACCTTGACATCCAAGCTGAAGAATTCAAGGTTACCTTGTCTGCATAACATTGGAGTGAGCTTACAGATTCTAAGAGGCTTCTTGGTCACTTCCTATTATTAGACTTACTTTCTAGACAATTTCTTTAGGAAAGATCAGAGAATTTTTAGCTTGTAACACAACACTAGACAGGAATGGTAGCAAGCTCAAACTTCCTACTATGTAGTTTTACCACTCAAATCTACAAAGTCTCCAACAATGTTTCCAAAAGAGAAGATCACAAAGGAATGATAATCCTCTTTGGCAATGGTGGCATACCAAGGTTTTAACTCGAAGAAGAACTAGTGGCCTGTCAACAATCATTTGGCTTCTCTTATATGTTCTTGTAATCATTAGAAGGATCATTTACAGATTTGGCCAACAGAAAGGTTGACCAGCAATTGACCTGAGCCAACATGACAAATGACTTAGATCATGCCTCTTATCTGAAACAGGACAAAGGCTGACACATGTTTTGAAGTGCTCAATTTCAATGATGCATGCAGCTACAGAAGCTTGCTGAGCTCTTGATAGGTTGCTGACATTGCCAGTGTCCTATTGAGAAAGATTAAGCATATGGTACAGCTAGCAATGTCAAGCAAAGAGAAAGTGCAGAAATTCTTGCTTACCTATTGAAATCGTATGGCAAATTGAGTCATACTAGAGAAGTATTCAACTCCAGGACTGTAGTGAATTTGTTCACTAGCATGACACCTGCACAGCTGTAGAATAACCAACAGTTTTACTGTCATGCAAATATTGCACTTTTTTATTGGTGCAAATCTCTTTCCTGTATTCACCTGGAATACAATCACATCAAAGAATTGGACGGACCTTGTAAGGATTCTCACTCTCTGTGTAATCAGTTTCAGCTTATCAATCTAAATGGAACCCAATCACATGCTGCCAATATAACCACCTACCTGTGTTTCTACCTGAAATCTGTCAGGGGGGTCTTCATAGTGTGGGAGCCATTCTGCTGGTGTATTGGTGCCATTCTTCACAGATGTGGTTGTGAATGGCTGACTATCTATTTCAAGCTAGCCATGTTTTCAAATGCTAGCTAATTCCTCCCTTGAAGACAATAAATGTGTTAAACTTATCTATATTTTCAGGCTTCAAGCCAGAGCCATACCTATGAGATTGCGGAGAACACTCTATAATAACAATTTGAAGGTAAAATGACAATGGGTGCCACCATACCATATGAGTATTGCTCACAATCTGTCAGGCCAACCTCTTCATCATGAATAGCATTGACACACTGCCATGACTCCCCACTCAGATCCTGACAGGAGGTGTAGAAGAACATATAATAATTTGCCCAAAGTTCTGGGCAAACCATTGTATGAACATCTGTGTCATGAGTTTGTATCACATCCTCAGAAGCAACAGGAAACTCAATTGTGATGTTGGCAAGCACCTAAGCGACAGGTCTCACTGGAACCTGAGCCTGTGGTTTTGAGAGCTTCACTTCTATAAGCACTAGGTCAAATTAGTTAGAAAACCATCACATCTATGTCTTAGTGTCGCTGCATCTCACGAAACGTTGCAGCAGCTGATGCAGATAGTCTTGTCAGATAGCGGAATACCTGTGCAAAAAAGACCGAACAAGTCATCCACTAACAATACCACAGACATGTGCTGCTTCACCACAAAGCTCAAGGAGACCTAATAATACACAAGCTGCAGAGTAGCACCCAAGATACTACCACAAGTCTGCATAAGCAAGCCAAGAATGTTTCGTGGAACAATCAGATGCAAGGATGTCTGTGTATTATTAGCAGAAGCTCAAACAGATACTGCATCTTTGCAATAAATTACAATTTTGATGAGATTAGTTTTTCTTTGCATGTGATAAGACAACACCATCAAAAGCAGACAGGTGGTTCAGGAGTTGCACCCATAGCTTGAAGCACGCATCTATTGTCACAGGCACAATTGCCACAAATATGTATATGGATGCCTGGTCTGCCTGAAGCCCATAATGATCTAGCACCATCTCAATTACTGTTTCCCAGCCTAACTCGGAGTGATACCTGCAGCAGAAAAATCCACATTCCATTCAGTTTCTATCATGTTTCTTGATGTCTTATTCACCACTTCAGTAACCTTCACCAGCCAACAAATCATGTATTTTGAACTGACAAAACTGGGAAATCATTGTGGACATCTACCATCACAAAATGTTGAAAAGAAGAGGTCATTCCAAGAATAAAAGGTTCAATTGACTACCCAAGAAAAATGTCACTCAAAAGAATAATGATGAATGCCTTGCCAGTATCTGAAACATTAGTGACTAATCGATCACCTGTCATCCTCATTATAGCAACCTGGATTCAAAATACAATCACAGGATAAAACATCAAGTGGCCAGCCAACAGAAGAACATGAAATAGCACCAACCAGCCAAGTCTTCAGAAATACCAAGTACATGTAGCAGCCTAGGCAAATACTGAGCATATGTAGCACAAATGGAACAAAGCAGTCTCTGCATTACAATCATAAAGTGGGTGAATGTATATACCTAAGTTATAAACACTCCAACATATGTTTTGTGCCACTGTGAAAACCTCTCACATTAACCTACTACATGCAATGTGTAGAATGTTACTTGCACAGACTACATGAGCTGCACCTGCTTTGGATTAAGCACCAGCAGAAGTAACACTGTGAAACCAGCCACCAAGTCTGACCAGATATTTGCAAAAGCTTGCCTATTCTCTAATCTCAACTCCTCACGCAAATGCAACCTGCACACCACACAATATAAGCCCTTAAGGCTGAAGTGTAGATGAATACCATGAATTTTTTTCTGTGGCACATAAGAAGTTACATTAAGTTGGTTTCAGATCTCCAAGCAGCTAAGACAATCCGCACACTGCAAAAGCAACTGAGAAATTTCCACTAAGGTAGCTTACGCTTCATGTCGTATATGCTCTGCAAGCTCTTGATCAGAAAGAGGAGGGGCTTGACCAATCTGTGCCTGAAACCGCACTCTTTGGCGCTCCAATTTCAGGTGCTCTATCATCTGCAGTTTCTGCGACTCCCTCACATCCAGCACCTTTGCTGCAAGTGGTACAACCTCCACATACCTGGACGAAAACTCCAACTTATATCACAATTTTTCTTAGAGAGTACATATTCTGGCACAAATGAGCTGTGGTAGAAAGGCTGATGATGGTCCTAAGCATATAACCTGCTTGGAGTGTCTTAATTAGGAGTTGCTTCAAGTACCAGCTACATATCTCCTTGAGAGATGAGCCCTGTCATCAACTTAACATGGGAAAAGGGGCTGATAGAAAAATTTGAATAAGCAGTTGCCAATATCCAAGATAACTCCTACAAGCACAGTAAGCACAGATTTCTGGTGACATCTAGCCAGTCCACTAGGACAAGTACATGACTAATTTTCTTGGCTAAGACTTGCAGACACTAAATCAAGTAGAATGTGAGGGAAGGAGAAGTAAAACAGAACAGAGGTCAAATCTTCATGAGCTACTTCAGAATTGGGATTGATTGTGCTAAAATGAACCTACCTATTGCATAAACCTAATTATCCCAAGAATCAGCAGAAGGTTGCACATAACAGAACAATTTGGAGACTTGGGATTCTTGCAAACTAGGTCTCTACAATCACATATGAACCCTCATTTACAATTAAGACCCAGAAAGTTCTGCACTTTTAGTGGTGTCTCAAGACCTTCCAGTTTGAGCAAAGATGCAGTGACAACAAATCATTAATACAGATCCAGACTCAGGTTAGTTGCCATGTGGCATGCTTCTTGTTCAAATCAATCTCAGATACTAAGTCACAATGTTTCTATTGTGGTGACATACATGATTGAGAAATGTTACTAGAAAAAGTGGCTTACCTTGCTAGAAATGGAACCATCACAAAGTCGTGGACAACAAAATCCACCAACCAAGGTACCAAAATCAGGCATGCCACAAATTTAGCCTGCATGCAGGAAGAGCAGGAGTCTCAAAGAACCACCCCTGTTGCAATCATCATAAGTAGGACAACATGGCTGACCCTCACAGTCATAAGCAAACAACGTGGTCACTTCCAGCCGTGAAGTAGACTTTGGTTATCATCCACAGTCACTAATTGAGTTAGAAGGTAAATCAAGTTCAATTTTTTCAAATTTGGAGCTCATAACCACCACCATAAGCACAGAAGCTCCAACTTTTGTATCACAACCTAGGGCTTTAAATCCTCCACAAGGTTGAAAGATCATTTCAGCATAGTCTACTGCAAACTTTTAAACACTAGATAGGTATCATATCTGGCATACTCTCAAAGAAATCGACCAAGCTACTGGAATCTCAATGCAGAGATTCACTGGAAAAGAAACAACCATATGATATGAACCCATCTAATGGCCAAACCTTATGCTTGCCCAATGCAAGTGAATTATGTTCGTGAAAGAAATTATCGACATTAGTTGCATAACAGATTGGAAAAGTGAAAAGGTTTAACCAGCACACTCAATAATAGACTTAGCAAGTTTGAAGTCGCTGGTCAATAGACCTCATCACAATCTTAGGGTTTCAGCACTTTATAAATACAAAGCTTCAAAATCCAGATTTCACTGTTCAAATTACACACTCCTAACCCCAAAAAAAGAAAGGAAACATAAAAGCAACTCAGAGAAACAGCTTGTTCTTACTAACATGCTTCTCTCTGTTCCAGCACAAAGAAAAGAAGAGAGAGATGCATAACATACTGTTGACTGAGATGTGTAGCGGAAAACTCTTTGCTCAAAAAGAAGGTCCTCTTCAACCTCCTCTTCCCTCTCAAAGAAGCGGAATAGTATCTCCTTGATGTTCCTTCTCATTCCACGTTCTGGTTTTGTTGGAGGATCCCGTGGTAATCCCCCTCTCTCCCAGTCAGGCTGAGGTTGAAACCAACCTCCATCTTTTGCTCCAACCGAACCAGTGTAGTCATCATCCCACGTATCATCTAACCAATCCTCCCAACCTCTACTACTGTCTGAAGTCTCACCAGTTTCCTCAAATTTTCGAAAATCCTTCTTAGTAGAGGCATCTCTATTCCTCTTCCGAACTGTGAACTTCTTACCATCATCAGCAGGCATGATCCTTTTATTAACATCATCTATGTCTCCTACATCTTCTAATTCAAACTTATCATCTTCAGGTTTGTCAAAACTCTTGAATGCTCCATTAGTATTACTGTCCTGTTCAGTTTCTTCCTCAACCCTAGAATCCTCCTCATCTATTCTGTCCTCAATCGGCTGAAACAGAAGTTCCTTAAACCAGCCCCTTTTTGGCTTGGATTCAAATGCATTAACTAAGAAACCCTTGCATGATGACCTACACTTCTTCACTACTGTCACAGATCCATGTCTCCGGAGAGCTGCAGCACGTGCTGGCATCCTCCGAAGTCGCCACCGAGCACCGGGGTGCACCTTTTGAGAACCAAATCTCAATCTCCGCGCTTCAGCAAGATCGCGATTCCATTGTTGCTCTTCAACACAAATTTTGTCTGTATTATTGCTTGCGCGTAAGCAGCAGCTAAAGGAGGAACCTAATTTAGCTCCAATGATGCTAAAACCGCTACTACAGCCACACAAACCTGATGCATCCTTGTGTACTTCCTGTGGAGAGCAACTCCTAGCATTTGCCAAGCTTCTTTTTCCAAGACGCTGAAATCTAGGTCGTCCCGAAGACAATTCCGACCGAATATCACCAATTGTGGCAACAAACGACCTCCGTTGCTGCTGATATCGCCACCAAGTTGCACAACTAATAAATAAATCCATCTCGCAGCAACAAAAGGACGATGCAACCAAAAAAAAAAAAACGCACGCAATCGTAACCGGAAAAGCACTGAATCGACGACGACAAGGAAGAAGGGGGAAGGAAACTCACTGGCGCGTCAATACCGCGCGCAGAGGAAGGGGAAGAAAACGACAACGACGCTACAAAAGAAGCCGGGGGAGAGAAGCCTCGACCGTACTGTAGTAGCATTATGACAAGCTACTGCACTCACCATTCCTCCTCCTCGCCTCTGCTACTACTGCTGCAAGGCTCGACATAACAACAGAAAGAGAGCTGCTGATGAAACAGACGACGCTTGCAAGCTTTTCTGGCCCGGCAAAGGCAGAACAAGTGCAAAGCGCAGCGCAGTGGTCGTCCCGTCCCGTCCCGTCCGCTGCTGCTGCTGTTGTTGCGCAGATAAGCAGGGCACGACATTCGTGTGCCATCGCTAGCCAGGAACGACAACGGCTTTCCCATCGCCTCGCCCACTCCGTAAGGGCCCACTACACACTCTCACCACGATACGGGCCGCTCCGAATGACTAGGGCCTTAGCTTTAGGGCCCCCTCTGCATGCAGGGCATACACTATTT
>Ga0116229_10009466_pt1 | contig 14850 bp, 9 predicted proteins | sample S1TSphgellanicum_3_FD_87313 | JGI IMG/M metagenome (GOLD analysis project Ga0116229, IMG submission 87313) | Host-associated microbial communities from peat moss isolated from Minnesota, USA - S1T2_Fc - Sphagnum magellanicum MG | ecosystem: Host-associated > Plants > Peat moss > Unclassified... | reverse complement strand
ATGGTGAAAAACAGGCGCAGATCACCCGCTCTGAGGGCGCCAAGCAGGCCGCCGTGCTTGAGGCCGAGGGCCGCCGGCAGGCGGCCTTCCTCGACGCGGAGGCGCGGGAGCGTCAGGCCGAGGCAGAGGCGGCCGCGACAGCGTCGGTATCAGAAGCGATTGAGAAAGGCTCGATCCAGGCGATCAACTATTTTATCGCGCAGCGTTATGTGGACGCCTTCGCCAAGCTGGCCTCATCGCCCCAACAGCGCACGGTGATCGTGCCCGCCGACTTCGCAGCCCTCGCTGGAACGCTTGGCGGGATTTCCGAGCTGGCCAAGACGTTTGGCGTCGTCCCGCCAGGAGCGGGCGCGCCGCCGCCGCCGCCCGAGCCAAGTCAACGCAGCCGCAAGGGCGAGGGCGGGGCGGCGCCTATGACCTCAGGCTCTCCCCAGCCGGCCCAAAGCTTCAGGAGCTGACCATGGAGCGCGTCTACCAGCTATGGCTCGGTCATCCTTCCGCCGCCTGGATCGCCATTGGCGTGGCCTTTTTGGCGCTTGAAACCGTCACGGGCTCGGGGTGGCTTTTATGGCCAGCGGCTGCGGCTTTGGCGCCCGCCGCGGTCGCGGCGGTCTGGCTTCGGGACGACATCGGCGGGCAGTGGATTCTGTTTGCCGTTTCCGCGATCGCCCTGACTTGGATAGGTCGCCGCTATATTCGCCATTGGCCGCAGTCCCCTCACGACATGAACGACGCCCGCAAGGCGATGATCGGTCAGGTGGGCCAGGTCACCTCGGTGACTGACCATGGCCAGTGCCGGGTCATGGTCGGAGGTAAGGAGTGGGCGGCCCAGACGGATGGATCTGAGCCCACCCAGGGTCAGCGGGTCGAGGTTGTGGCCGTCATTGGAGGCGCCCGGCTTCAGGTCAAGCCGTCGGGTTAGGAGGATCGACCATCGACATGGCCCGACCGATTTCGACGTGTTGGTAAGGTCTTTGCTCGCCTCTGCAGAGGCCGCTCGATCAAAAGGGCGCTTCGCGCGGATCGCCATGGTCACAGCCAACCCGTGCTTAGGCGCCGAAGAGGCCGCTCGATGGAGCGGCCATCCAGATGCAGTTCCAACATTAGTCGCCATTTGTCAGGCGCCCTGTTTGAGCTCAGACAGGAAGGCGGCGACCCGTCCAAATCCTTCTCGAGCAAGCGCCTCGACAGGGGCTTCCCACAGGCAGGCTCGAGCCTTTAGCGCCGACGCGCCAGGCCGGGATAAAGGGACCGCCATGATCCGATCGATGAGGGCTGCAACGTGTTCGGCGCCATGGTCAAGGCGCTCGCAAGCCGCCTCAAACCCCGTTTTCCGCTCAAGAGCGCATAATATCTCAAGCTGCAGGTGCTCGGGCGCCGCCAATCCTGAGATCGCGGCTTCACGTCCGTTTGGGTATGTCTCTTGAAAGGACCTAAGGGCTGCGGCGTCCGCCTGCTCGTACCGGGCGATCGACGACGTCAGCTGTCTTGAAAGTTTCGTCACGAGCGCTGAAGGGGGCGGAGGCTGTAAAACCCAAACGCCGGCTTGAATGGGCGCCCCTCCTAATAGGGCGCGACGTGTCGTATGCTGGTTGTCAGCCATGACCTGATCTCCATCGGATCGGTTGCGGTTAGGTCCGGCTTGGTGGTGAGACACCTTGCCGGGCCGCCTTATTTAGCGCTATAATTTTAGCAGTGGCAATAGATGGCGCTAAAAAACCGCGAGGGCGGCCCAAGGTCGACTCTGAGGCAGTGAATGTTCGCATGTCTCGAGAACAACTACGTCAGTTGGATGCGTTCATCTCAGAACAGAACGATCCAAAGCTTTCCCGCCCGGAAGCCGTCCGGCGGTTGATGGTGCGCGGTCTTAAGGCCACGTGACCAAGCGCGGCACATAGGGCCTAGCCTTGGCTCGACGATAGCTTGGCGTCTTCCTTGAGGGTCAAAGCCGCCGCACGTTCGCCTGCCCCCATGGCCAATGTCCAACCCAGCATACCATGGCCGATATTGACGATCAGTCTGGGCTTTGGCTTGGCTATGATCGGCGTCGATGGCGCGGTCATCGGCCTAAGTCCCGCCCAATGGCTATCGAGCACCTGGTAATCGCAGGCGCCCGCAAGGGCGGCCTTGGCTTGCTTCACCAGTGTGGACAAGCGCGCCTCGTCTATTGCGGCCGTCCGGGCGCCGAGCTCTGCGCCCCCCGCTACCCGAATTCTGCCGTTCAGATTGCAAAACACGAGCTTGCGCAAAGTATCGGTCAAGCTCACCGTTGGCGCTTCTGGACCTGGAGCGGCGGTGAAGGAATAGCCCTTCATCGGAAGGATCGGCGCCTCGACGCCAAGCGGCTTCAGAAGGGCTTTGGCATCGGCGCCGGTTGCAACAACGAGCTGATCAGCGTTGAGGCGCTCGCCGTCCCGGGCGCATAGCGTCACCCCATCGGATCGAAGCGCGATCTGGCTCACATCAAACCCGAAGCGAGATTGGACGGAGTAATGCTCTTCGAGAAGCTTCGCGAGCGCGACGCAGAAAAGATGCGGATCTCCGACTTCGTCCTTCGGTGAATATACGACGCCAGATAAACCATCAGCGCCCCTGAGCGCCGGCTCTAATTTGACCGCTTCATCAACGCCTAAAACGTGTTGCTCCACGCCGTGCATTCGCTTGAGAGCAACGCCCGCTTCAGCTTGAGCCAAAGCCTCCCGCCCGTAATAGAGATGCATCTTTCCCGCTGCGGCGTATCCAAAGCTGAGGGGGTGGACCCCAAGGAGGTCATGAAGCGCCTGTTGGGACTCTAAAGCCAACTCCAGCGTCGCAAGCGTGTTGCGCTGGCTGCGAAGAGCAGAACTTTCCCGGATGAACCGAAGTCCCCAGCGCACCATATCGACGTCGAACGCCGGGTGGACCGCGAACAGTGGATCAGCCCCAAAGATCAGACTCGGCAGCTTCTTCAGAAGCGCCGGCGTGCCCAAGGCGTCGGAATAGGCGTAGCTAAGCTGGGCGCCGTTCGCATAAGACGTTCCAAGGGCTGGCGCGGCCAGACGATCTACCAAAGTAACCCGTGCGCCCTGGCGCGCGAGGGCGTAGGCGGTGGCGACGCCAACGACCCCAGCTCCAAGAACAATTACATGTTCAGCGCCAGCGCCAGCGCCATGGCCGCCGCCGCCCTTGGTATCGCCATCCTCGTCTCGAGACGGCGGACGCCGCGTCTTGGCGCGTGATCCTGACGGCGCTGCGGCGATCACGGTTCAGCGCGCCTTGGCGAGCGCTTCGGGGCGGCTGAGCTTTTCATCTGAGGAGAGGGCATCTCAATGTCTCCACGGCGGGCGAAAGGCCGCCGCTTGGGCCGCTATGAAAGGGCGCTCTACACAGGCGGTGCGCGCACTAGCAAGGCGAAGCATTGGGAGAACCCGTCGGGATCGCGCCATAGTCGAAGGGGTTGTCCTGGCCCCTCTCTGGAGCGCGTTCTTTGGGCAGGAATGCACCGAGATAAGAGCAAGGGACGTGACACCAAGACGTTGACTTCAAAGGGCGTGGATCGGCGGCGCGCGCCGCGAGAACGTTAGAAAGGCGAAGGTGGTGCGGGCGGAGGGACTTGAACCCCCATGAGTTACCCCGGCAGATCCTAAGTCTGCTGCGTCTACCAATTCCGCCACGCCCGCGAGATCAGGGGCGCTCTTTATAGCGAGGGCAAGACACTTGTCCAAGGAATTGTATTTGCTAATAAAATCATGAGCCTGGAGCTAGAAAAGTCGTTGGCTGGCTAGGGTTTGGCGTTGTCTTGCCACCGGAAAGCGGGGCCTTTGAGCCGGTTTTATGCTTCGGCCGCTGCACGTTGATCGCCGCCGCGTCTCAGCGATCTTTGATGTGCGTCGTGAGCGTGCCCACGCTTTTTGAGGAGCGACCCGTTCTGGCGACTGGGCCATCCTTTTGACGATCGGGACCTTACCGCAAACAAAATCTCACGCCGCCGGATAAGGCGGTTTCTCGCAGCCCTTCACAGCCTCGCAGCCGTTGGCGTCGTAGAAGGATAGGCTTGCCGCCATCGCTTCCATCCTTGGCGCTATGCAGTTCGAGATCGCGTGCCCCACGGCGTCGTCGTGCTGATCAACGTCGCCCTTCTGATCGATCACGTCTCGAATCTGATTAAGCGGACGCGATCCTCGATCGGCAGATCCAAACACCGCATGGCGCTGATCGTTTCTGCGTCTCGACGCTCAAAAGCGCTCGACCATGGTTAACTGCGGCAATGCGTCCAAATAATCTCCAATACATTTGGCGAACAATCGTTCAATAGTGAATATTGAAATGCCGGCGGATTTACCGGCGTATTTTCCACGCATCTCCCCTGAAATTACGTTGTAATACGTATTTATTTCTTCGTTGCGGGTGAATTAAGAGCAAAAAAATACAATTACAGACGGTGTGCGCCGGATGAAATTGAATTGTGGCGGTTTATACTGTGTAGATCGGTGCGGGCCGCCGCGGGATATCGATCTTCGTCGAGACATCGACAGGCAAGACTACTCCATGGTGGACTCAATGGTTCAAACCTCACCGATCGCTGTCGGCCAGACCAATGACGGGCGACAGACTGTGTTTGTCATCGACCAGGACGGCGCCGCGCGTCACGCCCTGACCTTGCTCATGCGGACCGAAGGCCTGACCAGTCGGGCGTTCGCGTCCGCGCGCGCCTTTTTGGATCAGCTGCACAACGACCATCACGGATGCATCATCGCCGATATCGGAACGCCGGGCATTGACGGAATCGCCCTGCTTGAGGACTTGAACGAGGTCGGTTGTTTGATGCCGATCATCGTGATCACGGGTCATGCCAATGTGCCCCTTGCCGTTAGGGCCATGAAGGCGGGTGTGGCGGACTTCATCGAAAAGCCCTTCGAGCGTGAAACCATCCTGAAGGCGGTTGAAATCGCCCTCGAGACCGCGCGCCAGCGTGACCTGATCAAGATCCAGCGCGCTGCGATCGGCCGCCGTCGCCAGACTTTGACCAAGCGTGAAGATCAGGTTTTGTCCCTGGTCGTCGGCGGCATGTCGAACCGGGAGATCGCCGATGAGCTCGGGCTCAGCGTCCGGACGGTCGAGATCTATCGGGGCAAGGTCATGTTGAAGATGCAGGCCGACAATCTTGCCGCATTGATCCGCATGACCTTGGCCCCAGAGTCCGTGGCGACGACGGAGAATGTCGCCCTCGCTCCAGGCGCGCGTCGTTCTCGGATGCGCGGCGAACCGTCCTTAGCCGCCCTCTGAACCGGCCCTTGCCGAGGGCCCCGTCGCTTCGATTAAAGGACGCTCAATCCAGCGGACATGAAAGTCCGTTCAGATGTACTGTAACCCATTGTTACAAAAGCTAATTCATGCGCCTAAGGCGTATGTGTAAGAAGCTGTGTAGCTTTGAGCCCGTTGCGCCCTTGCTCCACCATGAAGCAAGTTCTGCCTTATCGCCCGCCCCGAAATGGGAATCCATAAATCGTTAGAACGAGAATGTTGCAGACTGTCGAGATTCGCACAAGCAGCTGAATTTATTAGGATATGAAGCTTGGCGACGCCCGGCGCTGGTGGCGAACCCTGACCGTGGCCTTGCTGGTCTGGCTGAAGGCCGGGTTCACGATTTTGATCCAACGAGGATCATTGATCGAGGGAGGACGCGCGGTTAGCCAAGCGCTTGCGCTCCGCCTAGTCATGCAGAAACCGCTCCGCTCGATCTCGAACAATATCCGAGAACGAGGCCAGCGCAGCGGCGTCGAGATCGTAGTCAGTAAGCGCGGTCGCGATGACGGGCGCTTGCGCCGACATCGCCTGCGCAAGGGTGCGTACGCGTCGGCGGGTATAGGGCGCGCCGATGCCAACATCTTCGGCAAAGCGCTCCCAGGTGTCCGGCCTGAACTCCTCGATTGTGGCGCGTTTTGCGACGCGCATCGCGAGGTTGGGGCTCAGTTCGGGATAGGCGGCGGTGCAAAGGAGATCATAGAGCGGCGCGAGATCGACGGCTTCCTTCCCGTAGAGCAAGCTGAAATTCTTCCCATGCGCGTCGGCATTGCCGACCATTGTGTTGAAGATCGCCGCGTCGAGGAGCCGCAAAATCGAAGGCGCCGGAGCCGAACAGGCCCGGCGCACAAGGTCGAAACAGACCCTAAAGCCCGGCCCGCCTTCGCTGGCATATTTGGTCTCGGGCGGCACGCCGAGCGCCTGACAGAAATCTTCCTGATGCACGCGACGAACGCCGCCATCCGCGCCGGTGTCGCGGTCATAGCGCTCAATCAAGAGGAAGGTTCGATCCGCGAGGCGGCGAGGTTCGACGGATGCGACCTTTAGCCCAACGGCTGCGGCCAACCGCATCGCGAACGCCTCGTTCTCGGTCGTCGCATGAAACCGCTCAATCGGCGGCTTGAGTATATGCGTGGTCGGCTGGCCAGGCTCAGGCAGCGCGACGCGGCCGTTGACGAGAACCACAGGAAGCTTTTGCTGAGCGCCGGCCAAAGAGAGGCGCAGCCCTTCGCGGCCGGCGAGCATGGGGCGCTTGGGTAGAATGTCGAGGATCTCGATCAGTTTTGCATCGTCGAGGGCTTGAGCCTCGTCCAGGCCTTGCGCCTCGGGCGGCGCCTCGCCTTCCGGCCAAAGCGTCAGCGCCCCGGCGACGTCGCCGCCGAGCGCTTCAAGAAGGCGGAAGTCATTCGCTTTCGAGATGCCGAGAGTCTGCGCCACGGCTTCCCGCTGGGCCGCCTCTGGCAAGAGGCCTGCGAAGAAAGGGCGCGTCTCGCGCCGATTGAACGGCTCCGGGCGCTTGGGGAGGGATTGAGAAATCGGTGGACGCGCCCGATCCTCGATCCAGGCTTGGTCATAGATAAAGCTGAGATCGCCATGCTGATCGACGCGAAGCGCGCCGACCAATCTCTTATCCCACCATACCGAGAGCGAGCGTGTTGTCACGACCGGCCTCCGCGGGACGATGTGTCGGATCGCGAAACGAGAGCCATGTCGAGTCCGAGGGCGTTCAAGACCGCGAGCGTCTTATCGAGCTGGACCGTCGGCTTGCCAGCTTCGAGTTCGATTAGGAAGCGCACGCCGACGCCGGCTGCGGCGGCAAGCTCGGCCTGTCGTAGCTTAAGGGTACGTCGAGCGGCTTTCACCGTCGTGGCTATATCTTTCGGCGTGGTCATGTCATATCTTCCCGTACGGGAATAATAACATCGGCAAATATCGAACGTCAATAAATTATTCCCGAACGGGAATATTATAGGATTTTCAGAGCGAATGCCCGTTAATCTTCCCGTTCGGGAATATAACTCGCGGCCTCTTTGCGCAGGGCGGCGGGGACGCCGTTTAATCCGGCGGCCTCGATGCAAGGTCTTCGGCGCTCCAGCGCCCCGCGCCCGCGTAGCGCCAGGCCATCCGGCCGGCCTCGTCGAGGGCGAACAGATGCAGCCAGGCGTTGTCGAAGAGGGTGCGGACGGCGTCATGGGTCTCAAGGACCCTCGTGATGGCGTCCAAGGGCGCCTCGATCACCACCGACAGGCGATGGGGCTGATGCACATATCGATCCCCGTCATGGACTGACTGCCAGGGGAGCCCCGAGCGCATCAGGCCGCCGTTGCCCTCAAGCACGCCGACGCCGCCGGCCACATTATGCAGGAGCTTGTTGCCGGACCCGAACACCTCAGGCGCCACCGTGGACCCGTAGTACTGCAGGCTGATCCAGCTGGCCACCACGACCGGCGCCGTCAGGATCAATTCCAGAACCGCAAACCCCTTGTCCTTGGTCCAGTCATAGTCGTGCAGGAAAGCGCGGCCTCGGAGGCTCTTGCCTGCCGTTCGGCTGCGGGGCGCTGCGATGAACGCCTGACATCCGGCGAGCCCCCACTCCGGGCGGGTCTCGGCCCAGTTGCAGCCGCGCTGCTCGAGGCTCTTTGCGCCTCTGGCCCTTGGCAGGCTCCAGGCCCGCTCGGCGCGCGCGCGGACGCCGGCGGCGTTGAGCCAGGCCCGGGCCTTGAGGATGTCGGGCTGATGGACTTCGCACGGCTGATCATCGGCGTAGAGCGTCACCTTATCGCTCGTCGTATCGTGGAGCGCAGCCATAAAGAGGGTGTCTTTGGGGATGTCTATGCCCCTGAAGCCAAGGCCGTCTCGGACCTCTGGATCGTTCAGAAGCCCCGCCAGCAGCCGCGCGTTCACCTCTCCGGAATACCCGCCGCAGGCGCCGCACTGAAGCGCGCTGGCGTGAGGATTGTTGACCAGGTGTGCGCCGTGTCCGGTGAAGAGCACGAGCCTGGCGAAGCCCGAGGTCAGGGACATGGCGCGAAGCACGGTCTCTGCGGCCTTGAGGCGCGCTGCGGGGGCGAGCTCGGGCTCGAAGCGGGGCTGGGGCTCGGCCGCCGCAGACGGCGCTTTGACGCCAAGGGCGTCGACGAGGAGTTTTTCGGCATAGATCGGGCCCGCGGCCTCCACGAAGGCGAAGGAGGAGACCGCGGCGAGCTTGAAGCGGCCCCAGGCCCGCTTGGCGCGCGCCTTGATCCGCATGGCCTGATCTGCCGCGGCCTCAGCTTGGCGGCCTGAGCGGGAGAAGGCCGCGGGGTTCAGAAGAACCGGAAGCCGATGTTCGGGCGTATCTGAGGCGAATCTGTGATGGGACGTCCCGATCCCGAAAAAGCCCGCAAAGCCCAGGGTCTGGATCTCGGGGCTCAGGGACTCAAGGGCGCGTCTGAACACTTCGGAGCGCACGTCGATGCAGAAGACCGCCTGGAGCGCAGGGCGGCCAAGACCGCGAGGCGGCGACGGCGCCGCAAGGGTCGCAGCGAGCTGGCGCTGTCCAGCCCGCTCCGAGGCCGCCTGCAAGATGGAATCGATCACCTGCTGTTCGGTCGGCTTCACGGGCGAGGCGTGCAGGTCCAGGGCGGCCCGCCATGGCGCGCTGATCTTGGCCTGGTGCTGCCGGTATAGGGCCGTGTCCCAGAGCAGGCGGATCGCCAGAAAATCGCGGGCGGTGTCATCTGATCCGCCGGCCAGCTCCGCCTCCCAAAGCCTTCGGCGCGCGAACTGGGCCCAGCCGCCGAGGGTCATCAGCGTCTGATGGAAATAGGTCTCCAGCGCCGCCTCGGGGATGGCGAGGGCGTCCACCCCACCTGCGATGACCTCCGCCGCCCGTTCCGGCGCCCCTGCGACATGGGCCGCGAAGCCCGAAAGGCCCATGATCTCAGGCGTCAGGTCATGTGTCGCAACGGCGCGCCACGCGCCATAGGCGCTCCTGCCGACCGGCGCAGCCCAAAGCGCCTGCCCATCATCAAAAAACCCCGCCGCCCAAGCGCCGAAACGATCGGCGATGAACCCGGTCCAGTCCGTTTGGGAGGCATGGCCGGCAAGCTCAGGGATCGTCGGCGCAGCGCGGGGGGCGGGGGGCGGACGCTGCGCGGCGTACTTCAGCGCCGCAAGGCTTTGCGGCCCTGAGGTTTGAGGCGCAGCGGCCAGAGCGTCGCAGAGGTCGGCGTCCGTTATGACGCCGCTCGCGATTTCCTTCTGATACCACCCCCGAGGCATGGTGAGCGGCGCCCCCGCGACCCGGCCGAGGCGCGCGGAGGCGTCCGCAAGGCTTTCACCGGCCTGCCCGAGGAAGGGGTTGACCGCAACGCTCGAGGCGAGGGGCCATAGGGGCGGGATCGCCCGGACCGCACGGTTGATCGCAGCGTCAACCGCGGCGGCGCCCGTTGCTCGGGCGTGATCTGCGTTCGACATCGGGGATCCTTCAGGCTGATCTGCGCGAGCCGCGCACGCGCCATCCACCGAGCACGCGGTCGAAAATGGCGTTGGCGTAAAACCCGTTTGAGAGGTGAACGCGAAGGCCCGCCGCCGCCGGGTGATAGGCCCAGAGCGGGAACATCGCCTGAACCACGGCCAGGAGCCCAAAGCTTGTGACGGCAAGCACAATCAGCGCCCACTGCAGGGGCCCAGGGTCGGGCGCCGTCGGGAGCACGCCCGCCGTGAGCCGAACTGCGAGCGTCTGCAGTGCGAAATAGCTGATGGAGGCGGCGAGGGCGTAGATCAGGATGCGCCGGGTAAGGGCCTTTGGCGCTTTATCCGCAAGCCCCTGGGCCAGCATGTACGCCACCCCAAAGATCAGGATCGCGCCGAGCGCGATCGCTTGGGGCGACTTGTGCTGGATCCCAAAGCCCCACCCGACCCCAGCGTAGATCGCCAGCGCCAGACCAAAGGCGCGTGCGACCGCGCCGGCTTTTGGAACCGCGACCGGACCGGGTCTGCGGCTGGCGGCGACACCCTCCACGGCGCCGCCCGAGGCGAGGAAGGCGTGCGCCTTGTAAAGGGAGTGGGCCACGATATGCGCCAGGGCCAAGGGAAAAAGGGCGAGCCCGCACTCAAGCATCATAAAGCCCATCTGACCGACGGTAGACCACGCGAGCGAGGTTTTGACGGCCGGCTGGGTCAACATCACCAACCCGGCGGTAAGGGCGCTCAGGCCCCCGATCACGACCAGAACCGCCAAGACGCCGGGCGCCAGAACCATCACATCGGCGAAACGAACCAAGAGAAAGCCGCCCGCATTGATCACGCCGGCGTGCAGGAGCGCGGAAACCGGCGTCGGCGCCTCCATCACCTCGGTCAGCCACCCATGCGTGGGAAACTGAGCCGACTTCAGAACCGCGGCGGCGGCGAGGAGGGCTGCAGCCCCGACGGCCAAGGCGCCGCCGTCGCCCCTATGCGCGGCGCCCAGGATCAACCCGATGTCAGCCGAATGATAGGCGAGGATGAGCAAGAAGGCCGCCCCGATCAGGGCCAGGTCCCCGAGCCTCGCCGTAACGAATTTCTTCGCCGCAGCGCGCCGGGCCGCTGAGCGCTCCGGATAGAACAAAAGCAGCTGATGCAGAAGAAGGCTCGTGGCGATCCACGCCAGGACGAGCTGAATCAGACTCCCGGCGAGGACCAGGAGCATCACCGACACCAGGGTTGCGCACAGCCAGGCGGTAAAGGCCCCCTGACGCCGTTCGCCGTCGAGGTAGGTGCGCGTGTAGCGCAAAACCACCCAGCCGATGAATGATACCAGCAGCAGCATCACAGCGCTGATCGGGTCGAGGCGAAGAGACAGGCCATAGCCGTCAAGGCTGATCAGGCCGCAGGTTTGGGGGCCGTAAAGGCCGACGATCAGAGCCGATGCGGCGGCGATGACGAGAGCGATCAGCGCGGAGACTTCGGCAAAACCCGGCAAGAACCGCGGTCTCAGGCCCGGCTCCATGACGCCGACGAACACGCTCATTACGAGCGCGAGCGGCGCGCCGAGGGGCGTCAGATCGATCAGCAATTCAGGGTCCTCTTCATTAGGCCGACGGGGCCGAAACCAAGCGTAGCCGCAGAATGGAATCGATAAAGTTCATTATTTCATCGTTATCGTTCGATTTTATCAAACCAACGCGGCGCAGTGGTCTTTGCGCTGGCGGCTGGGCGCAAGGCCCGCATCGCCGACCCCTTCGTCGCGCCAGCCGAGGCTATATCGACGCTCTCATCCTGCCCGCGAAATCCGCCGACGCGTCGCCCGCGCCCGAAAGTCCCTCAGGGGGCAAGATCCTCGAAAATCCTCGAAGAAACCCGATCATCTTCCGCTCGAGGTCAGTGTCCCGCAGCCTGCTGCGAGGACTTGATCTCAAGGGAGGCCAAAAGTGATCGGACCAGGGGATTGGGAAACCTGCGCTCAAGCACAACCGCGTAGAACGGCTCGGTGATCGCTTCGAGCTTGCAGAGTTCCTTAAGAACGCCGCTCGCGAGCTCGTCCCGGACGACCACAGAGGGGACGAGCGTCACCGCGCCGCTTTCCCGCGCGAGGAGCCTTAGCATCGCCATATCGTCCACTTCCGCCTGGATGATCGGACGAACCCCCGCACGTTCAAGCACCGCATCGAAGGCGACCCGGATGTGACTTTCCAGACTGGGCAGAAGTATCGGAACCGTCTCGAGGTCCTCTGGGAAGCGGAACGGCGCCCAATCGGGGCTGCCGACCAGGCTTACGGGCTGTTCGTTCAAAAGGTGATTGCGCCAGGGCGTGGTCGCGTCTCTGAGGACGGGCCGGTTGGTCAGGAGGATGTCAAGTTGCAGGGCGCGCAGTTGCGCCAGGAGGTCGCTGAGGGTCCCGGAGCGCACAATCAGCTCGACATCCTTGCGACCGATGAGGGGGCGCAGGACCTGGAGCTGAAAGTTTCGCGAGAGGGTGGTCAGCGCCCCGATCCTTAGGATCTGGCGGGGACCTGGGGCGCGTCCCTCCAGGGTGCTGAGAAGTTCCTCGCCCGTCGTGAACACCGTGTCGGCGTAGTCGAGGGCGATCTGTCCAGCCTCCGTCAGCACAAGGCGGCGACCAATCCGTTCGAACAAGGGATGGCCGAGCTGAGCTTCCAAGGTTTTCAGCTGCACGGAAAGGGAGGACTGAGACAGGTGAAGCCGCTCCGCCGCCCTCGTAAGACTGCCCTCGTGAGCGATGGCCCGAAACAGGCGAAGATGATGAAAGTTCAGCGTGGCCATGGGCCGGTTCTATCAGTGCGCCCTCCACCGCCAAAGGCTAGGGCTTTCCGCTGCACGTCAAGGAGCCTGCGCGGGTCGCCTGCGTGAGCTATTCACCGGCGATCAAGCCTCCGGCGACCCGGGAGACGCCTGCGCTGGGCCTCCCGTTAAGACCATGACGGCGGCTCGCCTATCGGCTTACCAGATCCGAACCCGATCCTTGGGCGCCAGGAATAGGGCCTGCCCGTCTTGAACGTCAAAGGCCGGGTACCAGCTGTCCACGTTTCGCAACACCCCGTTCACCCGATAGATCTCAGGACTATGGACATCCCCCACCAGCTGGTCGCGGACCGCATCCTCCCGGCGCTTGTCCCGCCAGGATTGGGCGTAGGCGAGGAAGAAACGCTGGTCGCCGTTCAGGCCGCCGACAATCGGCGCGGGCTTGGCGCCGAGGGAAATGTGATAGGCGTCGAGCGCGATGAGCAGGCCGCCGAGATCGGCGATGTTCTCGCCCGTGGTCTGTTCTCCCTTCACATGAACGCCGGGAAAGGGGGAGTAGGTGTCATATTGGGCGTTGAGACGGCGGGCGCGGGCGTCGAACCCTTCCGAATCAGCCTTGGTCCACCAGTCCGACAGTTTGCCGGCGCCGTCGAATTTACGCCCCTCGTCGTCGAAAGCGTGGGTCATCTCGTGCCCGATCACCGCACCAATGCCCCCATAGTTGGCGGCGGGGTCGGCGTTGGGATCGAAGTAGGGCGGCGCCAGAATGCCGGCAGGAAAGACGATCTCGTTCTCAGCTGGATTGTAGTAGGCGTCGACGGTCTGCGGGGTCATGTCCCACTCCGTACGGTCGACCGGGCCGTTGAGCCGCTTGACTTGCCGGTTCCACTCGAACGCCCGGAACGCGCGCGCATCCCCGACGAGGTCAGTCCCGGACACGTTCAGGTCGGCATAATCGCGCCACCTGTCGGGATAGGCGATTTTGACGGTGAACCTGGCGAGCTTGGCGTGAGCTTTTGCCTTGGTTTCGGCGCTCATCCAGTCGAGGGCGTCAATGCGCCGGCCCAAGGCCACACGCAGTTCGCCGACCAAGGTGTCGATCTTGGTCTTGGCCTCAGGCGGGAAGTAGCGGGCCACATAAACCCGCCCGACCGCCTGACCCATACCCCGGTTTACGAAGCGAACGGCGCGCTTCCAGCGCGCCTGTTCCACCGTCTGGCCGTTCAGAAGCTTATCGCGAAATGCGAAGCGGGCCTGATCGAGGCGTTGACCGAGATAGGGTGCGGCCGCGTCGCTCAGCCGGAAGGCCGCCCAGGCCTTGAGGGTCTTAAGGGGCTCTGCGCCAAATCTGGCTGCGAGCTTGGGTATGGCGGTGTTTTCCATCACCACCACGCGCTGAACCCCGGATAAGCCTGACGCGTCGAGATAGGCGGCCCAGGGAAAGTCCGGCGCCGCGCGCGCCAACTGAGCGCGCGTCATGGGATTATACATCTTGTCCGGGTTGCGCTGTTCGGCGCGGGTCCAGTTCAAGGCGGCCAGGCCGGTCTCGTAGTCGACCACAGCCTTGGCGGCGCGCGCTGCGTCCGGCCAGTTCACCAAGGTGAGGACCTGCGCCACATAGGCGTCATAGGCCGACTTTTTGGCGGCGAAGCCGGGCTCGAGATAATAGTCCCGGTCGGGCAGGCCGAGGTCGGCCTGGCCGAGATAAACCGCGTAGCGGTCCGGGCTCTTAAGGTCCTCGAAAATGCCAAGCTCAAACACGTCGACCGGGAAGTTGGTCCGTTCACGGCCCATCACAGCGGCGAGATCGGCGCGGGTCTTGGCGGCGCGCACGGCGGCGAGGTCGGAAGCGATTGGCGATGCGCTGAGGGTCTCCGCGCGCGCCTCGTCCATGAAAGCGACATAGGCGTCGTGGATTTTCTTTGCGTCGCGGGCCGCCGGTCCTGGCCCTGCGCCGGCTTCGGCCTCCAAAATCTCCCGGACGTGCCGTTCGGCCGCGTCGCTGAGCTCAAGATCCACCCCATACATGGAGCGGTCGTCGGGGATCACGGTGCGCCTATCCCAGGCGCCGTTGGCGTATTTGAAGAAATCCTCGCCCGGCTTCACGGCCGGATCCATGCCAGTGGCGTCAAATCCCCAGTCGCCGAACACGGGCGGAGCGGCCGCCAGTAGGCTTGGCATGGCGGCTAAGATCAGGGCGAGGGCCCCGCCGACGATGGTGTCATCTGTGGACGCCCCCGCCGGTGCAAGGAAATTCGCGAGGTAGTGCAGCGCGTAGTCGAGTCCCGTCATCTGTCCGACCTCTATTGCGGCCATCAGATGCCGCGGGCCCGTATGGGAGTT
>Ga0116229_10009465_pt1 | contig 14850 bp, 15 predicted proteins | sample S1TSphgellanicum_3_FD_87313 | JGI IMG/M metagenome (GOLD analysis project Ga0116229, IMG submission 87313) | Host-associated microbial communities from peat moss isolated from Minnesota, USA - S1T2_Fc - Sphagnum magellanicum MG | ecosystem: Host-associated > Plants > Peat moss > Unclassified... | reverse complement strand
GCCGGCGTCGAAGCCCTCGTGCCGGACCCGAGCGTAACGGTCGCGGTAAACGGGTACCGCTGGGGCTGGACGTTTTCGTACCGTGACGGCCCGACGGTGCACGGCTCGTTCGCGAACCCGCCCGAACTGGTCTTACCGCGCGGCGAGACGAGCCGAATCGTCCTGACCTCGAGCGATGTGAATCACTCGTTCTGGATTCCGGCCTTTCTTTTCAAGCGCGATGCGATTCCCGGCCGGGTTACCGCGTTCGACATCGATCCGACGACGACGGGCTCGTACACCGGGCATTGCGCCGAATTCTGCGGCTACGACCACGCGCTGATGGGCTTTCGCGTGAAGGTCGTCACGCCGGGCGAGTTCGGTCGCTGGCTCAAGAGCCCGGCCACGTGAGCGCCCAAGCCGCGCTCCAGCCCGCGGCGCGCGCGGATCTCTTGAGTTGGCTGACCACGACCGACCATAAGCGCATCGGCATCCTCTACCTAACGACCAGCTTGGTCTATTTCGGCGTTGCCGGACTGCTCGCGGTCGCGATCCGCACCCAGCTCTCGCGCCCGGCCAACACGTTCGTGAACGCGCACACCTACGCGCAACTGTTCACCTTGCACGGCACGGCGATGATCTTTCTATTCGTCGCGCCCTTCGCGCTCGGGCTCGCGAACTTTCTGCTGCCGCTCCAGATCGGCGCGCCCGATATGGCCTTCCCGCGGCTCAACGCCACGTCGTACTGGCTCTTTCTCTTCGGCGGCCTGATCGTCTTCAGCGGTTCGGCCACGAGCGAAGGCGCCGCCGCGAACGGCTGGACGTCGTACGCGCCGTTATCGGAAATCAAGATCTCGACCGGCCTCGGCGAAGACCTCTGGATCGTCGGCGTTTTTCTGGTGTCGGTCGCCACGATCCTGACCGCCATCAACTTCGTCACGACCGTCTTCGTGTACCGCGCGCCGGGCATGACGATGTGGCGCATCCCGATCTTCACCTGGGAGATGGTCGCGACGTCGCTCTTGATCTTCATGGCGTTCCCGGCGCTGGCCGCGGACCTGCTCCTGCTCTTCGTCGACCGGCATCTGGGCGGGCACGCCTTCGATCCGGCCTACGGCGGTAGCCCGATCCTCTATCAGCATCTCTTTTGGTTCTTCGGCCACCCCGAAGTCTACGTGATGATCCTGCCGTACTTCGGCGTGATCAGCGAGATCATTCCGGTCTTCTCGCGCAAGCCGATCTTCGGTTACACAGGCCTGGTGCTCGCGGCCTTCGCGATCGCCGGGCTCTCGATGGGCGTCTGGGCGCACCACATGTTCACGACCGGCGCCGTCGACGATCCGTTCTTCAGCTTCATGTCGTTTCTGATCGCGGTGCCGACCGGCGTCAAGTTCTTCAACTGGATCGGGACGATGTGGCGCGGCTCGATTTCGTTCGCGACGCCGATGCTGTTTTCGCTGGGCTTTCTGCTGAACTTTCTGCTGGGCGGGATCACGGGCGTGATGGTCGCCTCGCCGCCGATCGATTTCCAAGCCCACCAGTCCTACTTCATCGTCGCGCACATGCACTACGTGCTCGGCGGCGGGAGCCTGTTCGCGATCTTCGCCGCGCTCTTCTTCTGGTGGCCCAAGATGTTCGGCCGCAAGCTGAACGAGCGGCTCGGCAAGCTCTGCTTCTGGCTGCTCTTCATCGGCTTCAACATCACGTTCTTGCCGATGCACGTCATGGGTCTCGAAGGCATGCCCCGCCGCGTCTTTACCTACCCCGACACGGGACATCTGGCGTTGCTCAACGCGATCGCGACGTCGGGCTCGTACGTGATGGTTGCCGGCGTGCTGGTCTTCGCGTGGAACGTCGTCGTCAGCGCGTTCGATCGGGAACCCGTGGGGCCCGACCCCTGGCACGCCAACTCGCTCGAGTGGGCCACGAGCTCGCCGCCGCCCGAGTACAACTTCGACCGCCTGCCGCCGATTCGCAGCGAACGCCCGGTCTTCGACGCGCGCCATCCCGAACTGCGGCCCGACGCTTAGCGATGACGATCGGCTTACGGCTCTTCATCAGTTCGGCGGTCTTTTCGATCGTGATTGCCGTGGCGTATTGGTTCGTGGCGCACGAACCCGCCGGCACGTTTCTGTTGGGAATCATGGCCTTCGCCTTGACGTTTCTGGCCGGCTACATGATCGTGGCCGAACGCGAGGCCGACCTGTGGGGCGACGACGGAAGAGCGACCAGCGCGGACGCCGCGGGCGAAGTCGTCGGCTCCTACAGCATCAGTTCACCACTGCCGCTCTGGAGCGCCGCGGCGCTAGCGAGCATCGGCCTCGGGCTCGTCGTCTCGCCGGCGTTCGCCGCGATGGGCGCGATCGCGGCGCTCGCGCTCGGCGCGCTGTTCATCGTGCAAAGCCGCTAATGCTCGCGTTCGCAGTCGCATCCCCGGACCGGACTTACAAGAATCGAACGGCCGCGATCGCGATGTCGTCCCGCCGATTGCCCAGGCAGAATTCTTGCACGTCTTCCATGATCGTGCGCACGATTTCGGCCTCGGGCAGCGCGCGCTGCGCCACGGCGGCCGCGACGAAACGGTCCATCCCGAATTGCTCGCCGTCCGCGTTCCGCGCTTCGGTGACGCCGTCGGTCGCGCCGACGAAGAGCGTGCCGGGGGGCAGATCGGCGAACGATTGTCGAAAGAGGTGATGCTGGTCGTCGAAGACGCCGACGAGCGGCGCCGTCGGAATGAGAATTCTCGAGGAGCCGTTTGGGAAAACAAGCACGACCGGCTCGTGTCCAGCGTTCGTATACGTCATCAGGCGCCGGGTCGGGTCGACGATACCGAAAAACACGCTCGCGAACGAATCGATCTTCTCGAAGGCGTTGTTTTCGAGATAGAGTCGATCCATGGCGCGAATCACGCGCTCCGGCGTCAACCCTTCGGATGAATACGCCCGCAAGCCGAACTTGATGAGAGCGGCACTCACGGCGGCGTGGGGACCCTTCCCGGAGATATCGGCGATCGAGAACGCGATCGAATCGTTGTCGTACTGATACAGGTCCACGATGTCGCCGCCGGTCGGTCCTTCCGCCAACTTGTAGCTCACGGCGTACGAGATGCCGGCGATCACCACGTCGTTCTGAGCGAACAGATGCTCGACGAGCACCTTGGCCGCCTCTTCGGTCGTCGCTTCGGGGAGTATGCCGTCGCGAACGATGACGCTGACGGTCTCCCCGTCTAGAGGATTTCGCGTCGTATACGGCACCCGCACGCCGTTGGATGAGTCGCGTGCGTTTCCCACGTGCACTCCTAAAATCGTGGAGGGTTACAACATACTAAGCGAGCGTACATCAGCGCAGATAAATTGCCAATCGTGATATTGAGGGAAAAATGTCGGAGCTTTCGCGGTCGCCGCTCTAAACGCGCGACATGCCTCATAAGTCGATCGGCGCGTAGTAGCTTCTCGAGCCGAGCGCCGCGACCGCTTCGGCGAAGTCGGGGCCGGACGCTTTACCCGTGCCTTCCAGTTCCAAAGCTTGGCGGAAGAACGTCCAGCGGTCCGGGCAGAGCCGGCGGGCTTCATGGAAGTAACGCTTGCCATCTTCGGCGGCGCCTTGCGCGTACAGGAACTGGCCGACGCGGAAAGTCGCGCCGGCTAAGGCGTCCGCTTCGCTCGGGCCCGCGATGCGCGCGCGGGCCGCATCGTCCGAGAGCGCGTACGCACTGGCCGGACCCTTGTGGACCCAATCGCGTAGCGCATCAACGTAGCGTTTGCGCGCGGCGCGACCGGCGTCGACCGCATCCGGCGGCATCGTGTACGTCGTGCGATCCATCGAGCGAAAACCGTCGGTCGCGCCGGCCGGCTCGGCCGGGCGCACGACATGGCCGCGCTCGTCGATCCAGACGGCCATCGGCACATTGGGCATGTCGTAGAGTTCGGCCACCAAGTGGCGCTCGTCGATCAAGCAAGGGTACGTGGGCGCAGCCGCGTTCGCGTACTGCTCGGGCGCCCAGCCCATGATTGCCTGGAATGGGGCCGGAATGACGATCGGCTCGGGAGGCCGGATCCATTTGCGGACCGCTTCGGCGCCGCCGGTATCGAACGCGACGGCCACGATGACGAGTCCGCTGTCCTCGAATTCACGTTGCAGAGCCTGCCAGACCGGCAGGTCGAATCTACAGCCTCACCAGGAGGCCCAGGAAAGCAATAAGACCTTCTTTCCGCGATAATCCGAGAGCGAATGCAGCGTGCCGTCGAGATCCGGTAGAGTGAAGTCCGGCGCGTCGAGCGAGCGCAGCGCGGCGCGGCGCTCGGCCGGCGCCTCACCGAAGGCCCACACGCCGCCAGGCTCGTCGTGCACGACGGGTTGCCCGAGATAGCGGGCGAACGCCGACAGATTGAAGGTCTCGTCGGGCGCGATGAACTCGGCCGTTCGGGCGGGCGGGAGCGGCACGCACCGTTCGCCGAGGCAGAGGCCCTGCGGCTTGGATTCCCAGCCGGTCGCTGCCTCCAGTTCGTCGAGCCCGAGCCAGAGGTCGCCGGCCCGAGAAGTTGCGCTCGCCGCAACGTACGGCTCTGCTCGATAAATCACGGTTGCCGCCATCCTGACACCCTCCGCAGATCCGGGCGAAGCCTCGCTCCCCCGCCTCGAGTTACCTTATGAAACGCCTGCACGGTACCTTCAGCGGTCGTCCCGGCGCAGTTTCTGGCGGAGCTTCATCCAAATGTCGCTCATCACGATGCCGGGAATCGAGCGGCTATCGCGGCGCATCACGTGGGTCAGCGGCCGCTCTCCGGTCGCGAGCAACGCCGTGCGCGCGGCGAGGTTTTGCGTGAACTTCGCCTCGCAGGCGCGCTGCATCAGGGCCCAGTGGTCCGGCGTTCCATAGCGGAACGTCGAACCTCGGTAGCGCACGCTTCGGGGCGATTCGATACCGTTGGCCGCGCTCTTCGCCGCTTGTCCGTGCAGTTCGGCAACTCGCGCTCGCGCGCGCTCGGCCGGAAACTTCAGCCCTTGCCAAAATCCTTCGATGCTCGCGTAGGCACGGCCGTCGAGTTCGAAGGGCGTATGAGCGAGATTGCCGATCGGACGCCACGCTTCGTTCGCGACCCGGCTGCTGATGTTGATCGGTTCGCGGCAGGCCTCTGGTCTGGGCCCGAGCCGGCGTAGCACGATTCCGCGTTCGCCCGCGCACCCCAGTTCGAAGACGTCGCCCGCGCGGACGCTCGCATACGCCTCCAACCGCGCCGCATCCGCTTCGCAGTCGGGCGCAAGTACGATGACGTCGTCCTTCAGTATAGTCCGCACCGCCGGGCTTTCGCGCCGGCAAGCGCGAGGCCCGGCGAGGGCGGCGCGCCAACTGAGGAATCTCCAGGTTCTTCCAAGCAAGAAGTGCGAACCTCTCTCAGTTCGCACCCCCGGGAACGTACCACTTGTCGATTTCGAGCTTCTTTCTCACACGTCCGATTTTCGCCGCGGTCTGTTCCGCCGTGATTTTGACCGTCGGCATCGTTGCGATTCCCCAGCTGCCGATCGCCCAGTTCCCGCAGATCACGCCGCCGACGATCAACGTTTCGGCGACGTACCCGGGCGCGAACGCGCTGCAGGTCGAGTCCGCGGTCACGACGCCGATCGAGGAAGACATCAACGGCGCGCAAGGCCTGCGCTACATCACCTCGCAGAGCGGCGACGACGGCTCGTCCTCGATCACCGCGACCTTCTCCCTCGATCGCGACATCAACGCCGCCGCGACGGACGTTCTGGTGGCGATTCAACAGGCCAACGGCATCCTGCCGTCGGTCGTCAAGACGCAGGGCGTCACCGTCAGCAAGACGGTTGGCGGCATCCTGCTCGCCGTCGTGCTGACGTCGGACAACAACCGCTACGATCCGATCTACCTCTCCAACTTCGCGCAGCTGCAACTGGTCGATCCGCTCAAACGCGTACCCGGCGTCGGACAGATCACGATCTTCGGTCAGCGCAACTACGCGATGCGGCTGTGGCTGGACCCCAAGCGTCTGGTCGACAACGGCCTGACGGTCACCGACGTCTCAAACGCTCTCACGGCTCAGAACGTCCAGGTCCCGGCCGGCGCGTTCGGCGCCGAACCCGCCGTCCCGGCCCAGCCGTATTATTTGACCGTCATCGTCAACGGCCAGATGAGCCGGCCCCAGGAGTTCGACGACATCGTCCTGCGCACGACGCCGGGCGGCGGCATCATCCGCTTGAGCGACGTCGGTTACGCGCAACTCGGCGCCGACAACTACACCTCGGTCGCGCGTCTCAACGGTCAGACGACGATCGGCCTCGGCATTCAGCAAACCCCCGACGCGAATGCCCTGCAAGTCTCGACCGGCGTGGTGGCCGCGATGGGTGAACTTGCAAAACGGTTCCCGCCCGGCATGCACTGGAACCTCGCCGTTGACCAGACCGACTTCGTACGCGAGTCGATCCGCGAAGTTCTCGTGACGCTCGCGATCGCGATCGCACTCGTCGTGCTCGTCATCTACATCTTCCTGCAAGATTGGCGCACGACGTTGATCCCCGCGATCACGATCCCCATCTCGATCGTCGGCACGTTCGGACTGATGTCGGCGCTGCACTTCTCGATTAACACGCTCACGCTCTTCGGCTTGACTTTGGCCACGGGGCTCGTCGTGGACGACGCGATCGTCGTCATCGAGAACATCGCGCGCTTCATTCAAGGGAATAGAACGCGGTCCCACGTCGAACTCGCCGAGGAGGCGATGCACGAGATTACAGGCGCCGTCGTGGCCTCGTCGCTGGTTTTGCTCGCCGTCTTCGTGCCGGTCGGTTTCTTTCCGGGGACGACCGGAGAACTCTACAAACAATTCGCGATCACGATCGCCTGTTCGATCGCGATTTCCCTCTTCGTGTCGCTCACGCTCACGCCGGCGCTGTCGTTACTGCTCGCCAGCCCGGAAGAGGAACGGCCGCCGCGAATCTTCACACCGATCAATCGCGCGATCGACTGGAGCCGCGAGCGCTACGGCGAGTTGTTGATCGGGATCATCCGTTTCCGCTACCTCGTAATCGGCGGCTTCGTCATCGGGCTCGCGCTGACGGGCCTGCTCTTCTTCACGACGCCGACCGGGTTTCTCCCCGACGAAGATCTGGGCTACTTCTACATCACGATTCAGGCGCCGCAAGGCACGCCGCTCGCCAAAGAAGAGGCCATCGGCCGGCAAGTCGAAGCCGTCGTCGATCACGTTCCCGGCGCCCGCTTCATCTTCGACATCAGCGGCCGAGGCCTGGGCGGATCGGGCAACGGCACGAACCTGGGTTTCGTCGTCGTGCGGCTCAAACCGTGGTCTGACCGCACGGCCGCCGACGCGCAGTTGAACGCGATCCTCGCGAACGTCCGGCCGCAACTCGCGAAGATCGCCGGGGGCCAGGTCCTCGCCTTCAACGCGCCGGCCGTGCAAGGTCTGGGTAACGTGGGCGGCTTCCAGTACGAGCTGGAAGACACGCAGAACGGTTCCCTCGCCGACCTCAACCGAACCGCGCGCGGTCTGATCGAGAAGGCCAACGCCTCGGGCACGATCACCAACGCCAACACGATCTTCTCCAACAACGCGCCGCACTTCGTGATCTCAGTTGACCGGCGTAAGGCCGAGAGCGCGGGCGTCAACGTGGGCGACGTCTTCAACGCCCTGCAGACCGACCTCGGTTCCACCTACGTCAACGACTTCATCTACGGGAACCGGACCTACCACGTGTACATGCAGGGCGACGCGCCCTACCGTTCGCAGATCTCCGATCTCGATAAGGTCTTCGTGCGGTCGAGCAGCGGCGTCACGACGCCGGTCAGCGAATTCATCTCCGCGTCGCAGCTGCCGAGCGCGCCGATCATCACGCACTACAACCTCGACCGCAATATCGAGATCACGGGCTCCGCGCCGCCTGGCATCGGAACCGGCCAAACGCTCGACGAGATGGCCAAACTCTCGCAAGATTTGCCGCACGCCGACAAATACGAGTGGTCGGGCATCAGCCTCGAGCAATTGACCGGCGGGGGACAATCGGGTCTGATCTTCGCGCTGGGACTCTTGTTCGTGTTCTTCGTGCTAGCGGCGCAGTATGAGAGCGTCAGCGAGCCGTTCATCATCCTGCTCGCGACGCCGCTCGCGATCCTCGGCGCCTTGGCCTTCCTGCACCTGCGCGGCATCTCGTCGGACGTCTACGCCCAGGTCGGATTCGTGATGCTGATCGGGCTCGCGTCCAAGAACGCGATCTTGATCGTCGAGTTCGCGAACCAGCAACGCGCCGCCGGCCAGTCGCTCGAGCACGCCGTCATCAACGCCGCGACTATCCGCCTGCGACCGATCCTGATGACGTCCTTCGCCTTCATTTTGGGCATCGCGCCGCTGGTCATCGCCTCCGGCGCGGGCGCCGCCAGCCGCCATTCGCTGGGGACGGCCGTCTTTGGCGGGATGATCGTCTCGACGTTCTTGAACCTCGTCGTCATTCCGGCGTTCTACGTCGTGGTCGCCGACCTCGGGAAGCGCCGCTCGGCCACCGGCCAGGAGCCTGCTGCACACACGTGATGAACCGAAGCCAAGTCGCCCAGCGTCTCACCGCTCTCGGAGCCGCCCTCTTGGCCGCCGGCTGCGGCGGCGGACAGAAGGCGCCGCCCCGTTCGCCGCCGGTCGTCGTGCAGAGCACGACGGTCGAGCGCCGAACGATCGCGACCTTCGAAACCCTCGACGGTGAAGTCGACCCATACCTCCAGTCGAGCCTCGCGCCGCAACAGTCGGGCACGCTGGTGCAGATTTACGCCAACGAGGGCGATCGGGTCACCAAGGGCGAGACGCTCGCCAAGATCGACGATTCGACGCTCCAGACCAATCTGGTCCAGCAACAGGGGAACCAAGTCCAGGCGGTCGCCAAACTTGCCCAATCGCAGATCCAGCTTCCGATCACGTCCACGACGGCACAGTCGAATCTCATCGAGGCGAAGCGAACCTTTGCCCAAGGCGAAAAGCAGATCGTCAGCGACCGCGCGGCGGTCGCCAACACGCGCGCGACGTACGAGGGCGACCGCCAACTCCTGGCCCCCGGCTACGTGTCGATCACGACGTTCCAGCAGGCGCGTTCCGCCTACATCGCGGCGCAAGAGACGTTGCGCAGCGATCAGGACAAGCTCGTGCAAGACAAGGCCGCCGTCGATCAAGCGACGAGTGCCCTGCTCAATACGCCACTGCAGCAGCGCGTGATCGAAGAGAACCGGGGCGCCGTCACGCAAGCCCAAGGCACCGTGGCGCAATACCGGACGGCGATCGGGCAGACCGTGCTGACCGCGCCCTTCGACGGCATCGTCACCAGCCGCACCCTCGACCCGGGCGGATTCGCGAGCCCCTCACAGGCGATTTATCAGATCTCGCAGATCGATCCGGTCTACGTCGATTTCAACGTCAAAGATACCGATCTCGCATTCGTCCATCCCGGAACGCTGGTCTCGTTCACCACGTCGTCAAATCCCGGCCGCACCTACAGCGGCACGGTGGCCTCGGTCAATGCCGTGCCGACTACCGGCACGCTCCTCTACCGCGCGCGGATCGTTAAGAGTAATCCCGACTTTTCCTTACGCGGCGGGGTCTTGGTCAGCGTGCGCATCACAAAGGAGGACCATCCGGGCGTCTTGAGCGTGCCGCGCCAGGCGATCGTTATGGACGGCACCCACGGCGTCGTCTACGCGATTCGCCAGGGGCCGGCGCCCGCGGCGTCGGCCGCGCCGGACTTGACCGCACACGCGATCCACGTCGACCTCGGGCTTGCTACGAATGACTACATCGAAGTGCACGGTGGAGGACTCACAGCGGGCGAAACGATCGTCGCGGCCCAGCCCGACACGCTCCACGACGGAGCGCGCCTGGTCATCGCCCACCGCTGACCCAAGACGCACGCCGCGCGAGCCGGCCTACTTGTACGTAACCGGAACTTCGGCGATCGCTTGACGGCCGTCCGCGGTCGTCGCCTCGAAGTGCAACTTCACGTGGACGCGCAGAAATCCGCCGAGATGCGGCAACGACGAGTCGCCCCGGAAGACGCCGCGACCGACCCGCAAGAGCGAGCCCTGATGCTTCCCGTTCCCCGTGACGACGGAAACGACGTCCGGCGACGTGGTCACGCGGATTGCAATCGTGCCGCCCGCATGCAGTTCGTCGGAATTCAGTTCGACTTTCCGGATGCGCGGCGAACCCGGTGTCGGCGGCGGCAAGAAGACATACCCGTACGCCACGGTGTCAGCGAAGGCCGGGGCGGCCAGCAGCAGCGATGCTGCGAGCGCGCAGCCCGATTGAGGCGCGATCGGTGTCATGTGCTTTTCCTCCGCGCAAGGACTCTTGACGATCGATCGCTCGATTGCCTTGTGCCCTGGTTTACGGACAACCGCCAGCTAGCGCCGAAGCAATTCAGCGGCCAGGGCAGCCGCCTTGGCCCGCACGAGTTCACGGATTTCCCGGACGCGTTCCGGCGGTTGCCCCTTAGGATCGGGCAGCCCCCAATCGTCGTCGACGCGAACGACGGCTTCGACGTCGCAGCCCATCGTTACAACGCGGCCGGCCCGCGCCACGCTCGCCGGATCGACGAGCTTAGGACGCGCCCCCGAGATGTCGAGACCGATCTCCGCCATCGCCGCCACGACGCCGGGATCGGGCCGATCCGCCGCGATCGTGCCCGCCGACGCGACCTCCACGGCATCACCTACAAAATTTCGCAAGAAGGCCTCAGCCATCTGGCTGCGACCCGTGTTGTGTCTGCACACGAAGAGCACGAACGGTCTTAGTATCTTTTCCTTAATGGCAACGCCGACGTAGCGACCGTCGAGCCGGCCCTGCTCTTCGAACACGCCGACGTCGCGGTAGCCGAGCTTGCGATAGAGCCGCGTGCCCGCCTCATTTTCAGCTAACGCAAAGAGCACGATCTTGTGGAAGTCCGCGCGGCGGGCAAAGCCTTCGACGGCGCTCAGCAGCGCGCTGCCGACGCCCGATCCGCGCGCTGCGCGAGCGACGTACACGGAAAGGTCGGCGACGCCCGCGTAGGCGCAGCGGTGCGAGTAGGGGTTGAGCGACGCCCAGCCCGCGATGCGGCCCTCGCGTTCCGCGACGATCACGCAATACCGGCCGTCGCTGCGCGCGACGTACCACTCGCGCACCTCGTCTTCCGATTTGGGATCGAGGTCTAGGGTCGCGTTCCCGTCGGCGATGCCTTGATTGTGGATCTCGCGGATCGCCGCAAGATCCGACTCTTCGGCAGCCCGCACGCGAACCGCCTGGTCGATACCGGTGGGCGTCACGGCGAAACTCCGGCCACGACCACGGGCGGGCGGCCGAACCAAGTGAAGAGCGCGGTCGCAGCCGCGGCACCAGCCAACTGTGCGATCACGAACGGCGCAACGTCGCTCGGACGAATGCCCGCGAACGTATCGCTCAGAGCGCGCGCGATCGTCACGGCCGGATTGGCGAACGACGTCGATGAGGTGAACCAGTACGCGCCGACGATATACGCCGCGACCGCGAACGGCACCGACCTGGGTCGCGCTCGTGCGCAGCCCCAAATCACGGCTAGTAATCCGAAGGTCGCGACGAACTCGCCCAGCCACTGGCCGCTACCCGAACGCACGCGTTGCGCGAACGAAAAGAGAGGCAGGCCAAACATTCGATTCGCGAGGGCGACGCCGGCGATGGCGCCGCAGAGCTGCGCGGCTATGTAAGCCGGAACGCTGCGCCAGGAAATGCCGCGACGCCACGCTTCGGCCAGCGTGACGACCGGATTGAGGTGCGCACCGGAAATCGGTTCGAAGGCAAGGATGATCGCGAGCAGCGTGCCGCCGGTCGCAAGCGCGTTCGCGAGCAGCGCCAGCGCGGCGTCGCCGCCTGACAGCCGCTGCGCCATGATCCCGGATCCAACCACGCCAGCCAACAGGAGCGCCGTTCCGACGGCCTCTGCCATGGCGCGGCGCGCGAGCGTCATGTCAACAGCACGCGGGGGCCGCTGCGGCGTCGCGGGCTTCGGTTTCCGCGACCACGTGGTACGTTTCCCAGCGGCGTCCGTCGGGATCCGTGGCCCAGACTTTGTTCTGAACCGCGTAGCAGCACGTCTCTTCGGTCTCGACGTCGACAGGATAGCCGGCGGCCTGCAGCCGGGCGATCGCGGCGTCGACCGCTTCCGGCGCATCGACGACGAAACCGTAGTGCGCGCCTTCGCGGATGCAAGCCTGCGGATCGAGGTCGATCGCAAGTTCGAGGCCCGGCGTTTCGGTGAGGAACAGCGCGTAGTCGCCGTAGTGTTTGGCCGGTTCGGCCTGCAATAACGTCCGGTAGAACGCGATGCTCGCGGCCAGATCGTGGGTCGAGAAGTTCAGGTGCAGCTTCAAGCGAAGACCTCCACGGGCAGCACCGAGGCGAGCGCGGCGTCGAGCCGGCCACGCGCATCGGCGGCGAGCGAGTAATAACCCCAGGTGCCACGCCGCACCGAATCGACGAGACCCGCATCCTTGAGGAGTTTGAGATGGTGCGAAACCGTCGACTGGTTCAGACCCAGACCCGCGGTGAAGTCGCAGACGCACACTTCGGTCGCGGCCCGCGCCAGGGTGGCCAGGATCGCGACCCGAGCGGGGTCGGCCAGCGCTTTGAAAAGCGTTGCTTCGGCGGTCAAATCCTGTTCGTAAACAGCCGCCTCCGGACAGCACCTTTGCATCGACATTCTTCGATGCTATCACATTCATCGATGAACGTCAATGCAGTGGGAGAGGGACGTAGAAGGCGCGGAGAGCGGAAGCGGCGCTGGTCAGAGGACGGCGCGTAAGATCGTGAGCACGCGGCGGAAGGCCGTGAGATCGCTGTCGCTGAGACCTTGCAGGCGCGCTTGCAACCGGGCGATGCGCTGCGTTCGGCCGCGTTGCATCAAGGCGCGGCCCTTCGCGGTAATCTGCAAACGCACGTAGCGCCGATCGGCCGGATCGATGATGCGTCGAGCTAACCCGCCGGCGACCAAGGCGGCCGCGATGCGCGTCATTGTCGGCAACGAGACCTGTTCGGCTGCGGCCAATTCGCCCAGCGTCGCGTCGCCCCCGAACGCCAGCACGGAGAGCGCGGAAAGGCGCGCGGACGTCAAGCCCAGCCGGGCATCTTCACGGCGCGCGTCCCGCAATAACGCGATCGCGACGGAGTGAAGTTCGGCGGCGATTTCGGCGACGCTGCTTGACACTTTCAACCTCCGCTGATGTGCTTAGCATAGCTAAGCACTTGTTTCGGAGGCCCGATGAGCGAATCCACCCCGCAGCGCGTTTCCATGTTGATGCTCGGATGCACCGATCTCGCGCGCTCGTTACACTTCTACGAAACGCTGCTCGGCTTTCGCAAGCTGGGCGGCGCGGGCGACCTCCTCTTTCTCGACGCCGGCAACGTGCGGGTCGGCTTGAGCGCGGCCCTCGCGCGGGCACGTCCGCCCGGTGAAGAGTCGTTCGAAGTCGTGCTGGCGACGCTCGGCGTTCGGAGCGAGTTCGAGCGGCTCAGCGCGGCCGGAGCAACGGTCCTGCATGGGCCGCGCTCCATCGACGGCACGAACGAAGTCGCTAATCTCGCCGACCCCGACGGCCACGTCATCTCGCTCTTCGGCCCACCCTGACCGCTCGGCTGGAATAGTTATTGGGCGCGATGCCGAAGTCGCGCTGGTGCAGACCTCGCACCGCCTCCCGCGTGGCCCTCGTGGCCTCGAAATCGCCGGTTTTTTCGGGCGCCGCGGTTTCGGGGGTACGCTCGACTTCCTGAGCTCGCAGGCGCGCCGCTACGAGCCGCTCTTCGCCTTCCGCGTCTTCGGCCGGCGCGTGTACGTGCCGAGTGACCCCGAACTGATCCGCCAGGTGCTCGTCGTCCAACAGCATCGGTTCGCTCGCGCGCCGGGCGCCGCACTCCTGCGCGAGCTCGTCGGCACGAGCCTGGTCACCGCCGAAGAGCCGTTGCATCGCGAACGGCGCCGAATGCTGCAGCCGGCGTTCGGACGCCGCCAGCTCGCCGTCTACGCCCAAACGATGTCCGAGGTTGCCCGCGAGGCCGCGGCGGACGTGCGGGACGGAGACTCGTGGGACGCGGGCGCGGCGATGACCCGGCTCACGCTCGAGGTGACGGCCAGGACTCTTTTCGGAGCGGATGCCGGTCCGCACGCCCGCGCGATGAGCGCGTCGCTCGCGCGCGCCATGTCCGCCGTTTCACGGCTCGGCCCGCTCGTCGAGGTGCTGCCGCCCAAGGTCGCCGGCCTGCGTCGCTACCTCCCGCTTCCGGTGAATGCGGACTTTCGCCGCGCGCGCCGGGACTTGCGCCGAATCGTATACGAACTCGTCGATGCGCGCCGCGCCGGCCGGAGCGCGCCGTCGGGCGACGTGCTGGACCTCGTGCTGGCCGCGCGCGACGACCGCGGCTCCGCCTTCGACGACGAGGCGCTGGCCGACGAACTCGCGACCCTGCTCTTAGCCGGCCACGAAACGACGGCCTCGGCCCTGACCTGGACGTGGTACCTCCTATCGCGGCATCCCGCTGCCGCCGCGCGCTTACGCGACGAACTGCGCTCCGTGCTCGGCGACCGCGACCCGGAGCCGGGCGACTTGCCCGCATTGCGCTTCACGGCCGCTGTGATCTCCGAAACGCTGCGCCTCTATCCGCCGGCGTCCGCGTTCGGCCGGCGCGCGATGGAAGCGTGCGAACTCGGCGGCTACGTCGTGCCGCGCGGCGCGAGCGTCGTGATCAGCCCCTATGCGATTCACCGCAACCCGCGCTACTTCGCCGAGCCGGAACGTTTCGTTCCGGAACGCTGGTTCGACGCGCCGCCGCCCGAGTTCGCCTACGTTCCATTCGGCGGCGG
>Ga0116229_10009463_pt1 | contig 14851 bp, 20 predicted proteins | sample S1TSphgellanicum_3_FD_87313 | JGI IMG/M metagenome (GOLD analysis project Ga0116229, IMG submission 87313) | Host-associated microbial communities from peat moss isolated from Minnesota, USA - S1T2_Fc - Sphagnum magellanicum MG | ecosystem: Host-associated > Plants > Peat moss > Unclassified... | reverse complement strand
CTCTCCTCTCCTCTCCTCTCCTCTCCTCTCAAGTTTGTTTTGAAATGGATGTGTGTGAATTGGCATCTTGGCCTAGGTGACAATCATACTCGGGGTAAATATTTTGCCCCGAAGAAATGGGTATTTTTCATGTATCTCTAATAAAATATTTGAATAATTGGTTGCAAGATGCATATTTATTTATTTATTTATTTATTATTTTATTTTATTTTGTGGTACACAATAGATGCAATAGGTGGCATCTTCAAATTCACCATTTTTCCACACAAGGATTTTATTAAGTTAATTATACCACCTACTTTGCACTACATGTTAACTAAATCCATGTTGAAAAATTTATCATGATTATAATTTGTTCATATGTTTGGAAATGAGGATTTCAATTCTTAGGCATTTATTTATTTATTTCAATGAGCTGCAACAATTATAACCATTGCTATTTTTTTTCTTAATTTCAAGTGTTACGTATATTTAATGCTAAAAATGTGTGATGCATTTATACCATAATGTCTTGTATATATCCTTGTAGCATTTAGATAAAGTTTTTAATGAAAGTATTGAATGTATAATATTCACACCAAAAAAAATCCTTAGAGATTGCAACCAATGTTTTTTAAACACATTCTAAGAATTGTATTATGTGAGTGATGCAAAAATGAACTAAGCGACCAATCCCAATTTATTACATTAGTTCATTCATCAATCCTTTCTTAGGATTAAAATGGACTTTTTAAACATGCTATATATTGGCTCCTTAGACTTGTTTTGTCCTTTTAAATTTCTTTTAGAGATAGCTGAATTTTTAAATCTTGGGGATTTAATTATTTATTAAAATTTTGTACCCCACATTTCCATTCTATCAAAATTTTGTTCTTTGACAAATAACAATAATCTCACATTAATTGTCTTGGAAGTTATTTATGTGAGTTTGAAAATATACTTTCAAAAATACATATTGACTTAAGAAGAGGAAGAAACTATTTTTTTTTGTGTCACAAGCAAAGAGTACCATTAACAAAATATTTACAAGATGTGGGATGTGACAAAACATGATAAATGAGGCTTGAACATTAGTCCTTCATATATTAAGCAATTAACATTAATAAATAGATGAAATTAAACGAATCAAGAGAAATTCCAAATGGTATTTGGTTAGATGAGGTTTAAGTAAAATCAATGTATATAAATATCGCATTTAGAGTCAAAGATTCAACTAACAACTTACAATAGAGCACACAATGCACATGTTGTTGTAGTCCAACCTAAGATATAAACACTAAATACCTTTCAATTAGCCTTCACAAATTTGACAATTCTTTTATTCTATGCTTCTTTAATAGATAAGACATAGACTTGCAAGGATTATCGTAATACTTTGGCAGATTGGGCACATGAATGTCAAATAATTAATTTAATTCAAGTTTTTTTGGTTTGATGCTTGGGTTTTTAATTTTGAAATTTTTGATAGTAAAAATAAAATTATCATAAGGTACACTTATTTCAAACAACTTGAACTATTTTAGTGGTAAGGTGGATCTCTATGTACTATCCTCCCTTCAAGATGGCAAATTAAAAAATAAATTTATGAAAATTTCAATAGATTGAAAAATTAATTAATTTACGCCAAAGTCACCAAGGTACTATGATAGTCAGCTCTCCATCAACTTGGGATTGATATGAGTACAGTCGTGTCCATTGCTAAACCCTGAGTTATAGACCCTTCCAAGGAAAGGGATTGAGGAGCTTCCACATATTTTGACATGGTTATGACTTTGATCCCCAAAGCTTATGTTCGAGCTTCTTGAAGCAACTCACAAACAAGCAAAAGATTGCAAATGAAACAAAACCTTAAAAAAATATGCATGTATGATAAATTAGCCTTTTTGGTCATCACAAAGCAATTTCATGAAGCAATCATTCAAATCTTCAATGTTTTATTTAACTTCCATGGGTGCGCTCTTTAGTCAATGAATTGAATGATTGATCAAGCCCTTTCAATTATCAAAACAACAATTAATTAAGTATTTCTAACCTCTTCACCATAGATGTGTGCCATATAGTGTGATCCATATTTAAATAACATATTGTGATTCATATTAATTGGTTCATGGGTGTGCTCACACTTCTTTTTCTTTTTTTCTTTTTTTGAAGGAGTTGCATTGATTGGCCCATCACCAATTGTTTTTGGGACATTGGGCACTCACCAATAGAAGCACCTCTTCGAACCCCGGGTTGCAAAATAGAGACAAATGTTCTCCCTAATGGCCCACCTTTTGAGATTATATTCATGGCAGTTGAACTTTGGGCAGACCATATTAGATAGAACTAAGGTGCTATTGGGAATGTCTTGGGGAACCTAATGGGACCACATTGGGAGAGTATTGTCAAACAAATGTTTGGAACTTTCAGCTTTGGGCATTTATTGAGAATAATTTCATTATTGTCGGAATGCTAAAGGTACCATGGTAGACAAGCAATGCCTTGCATTTTTCTTCACATGTGAGGTACAACATGGCCAACAATATCACCAAATGCAGTAAACTCACAAGCTACTAGAACAAAGCAATTGTCAATCTCCAATTTATTAAAACACAAATAACAATAAGAAGGAGACAGAAACATCGAAAGACTTCAAGTTTGTAAAACATGGCATCATGCAACTTAAGACAAGTGATGAAGCTACTCAGCTAGACTCCCCCAAACCTCCACTTTTGAACCCAAGACACTACACAATCCCAAAAATGCTACTACACAGAAGACCCATGTTCTCTCCCGTGTATGTAGATGTTACCAAATGCTTGAAATGGGTGTGTGCATAATGCTCAACTACCGCACCAAAACATAGAAAACATACATGCTTTACCTTCTTCAAGCAAAGAGGGTTTAGGGTTTAGAGTGCATACATGCCCCTAATGAAATAGGCCATCAACTGTGTGGAAATGCAGTTTAGCTCATAAGACTTTATAAAACTCTGCTTGGTGTAATCTGGTATTGCTCACAGACCAACAACACTACTGAATTTTGTAAAAGTCCCAAGCTCAGGGCTGAAGAAAGAATCAAATGTTTATGGTCGCATGAGTTTCGAACTTGTAATATGATTAGATTACCATCTAACTACTGAACAGACCACAATTCTGATTCTCATTTTGAGCCTGGATAGTTGGAGATACGTTGCTGAAAAACAGGCAAAACCTTGTAGTCAAGAATGTGGCTCTTAGTAGCTTTGTTTGTAAAAGAGAAGAGCATCTTGTCTAGTGTCTTATAAAAGGAACATCTGCTCAGACTTCAAGCTAAAGTGATTCCATTTTCCTGCTCAAAGAAAAACACCCACAACATTATACCAGGTATAACTGAAACTCTGCAACAAACACTTCAGGATCTACAGAATCAATTGGACAATTGCTGAAGCTGAAGTTCAATACCCATATCGGCTCTTTGACAGTGTGTTGAGTCTCATAACAGCATCAGCAACAGCCCATGAAGAGAAAAAGGGGCACACTATATAAGATGAGAGTGCCAAGGCACAGTGTTTCTTTGTGGAATGCAAATTGCATCTGGAGAGAAAAAATCATGTTTAATAGTATATGATACATGCTCTCAGAGTTTTCTTTTTGAATGTAAAGTGCAATGTCTGGAGAGAAACAAATCATGTTCAGTGTTTGAAGTCATTTCTCATATTCATGAACACATCTAATAATGCACAAAAAAGCTTCAGAATTATTTGAACAATGGAAATGACTAGCAAACTGCTGAGCTTCTGCGATAATAAGAGCACCAGAACCCACCCCCCCCCAAAAAAAAAGAGACCCAAAACAAGGAGTTCACACAAATTGAGAGAGAGAGAGAGAGAGGCAAACGAAAAAAAAACTCTTGCAAAACTCTTGCAGTTCATGACCAAACCATAGAACTCAAAATAAGATTCAGAAGAAGTTCAAAACACAACAACAACAACAACAACAGATCAAAGGGAACAAACCAACAGCACAGATTTAGAGATCACAGATCTGAGGACGTAAAACTGAACATCAATCTTCTCAGAATTCACATGTCTTCTTCAATGGAGCCTGGAGATCTTCTTGTTGGTGTCAATCCTCTCTTTCTTGTTTGCCATCCTGCTGGCATGGTCTAAATTTTGGCAGAAATTGTTTTTTTTTTCAAGTTCCTTTGTAGTAGGAAAAGACATGTCTGATCAGCTTGTTTTGGGATTTCTGGTTGTAGTCAAATGAAAGGTACCCGGATTTCAAACATAAGAAGACACAGGAAGCACTCTGGCTTGAGCATCAACAGAACCTGGCAGCCATGGGTGGCAGTAGAGATGGCTGCAATGGCACCATGCACAGTGCAATTAAACAGTTTTGCATGGAATAAGAAGCTTGCAAAGTATGTTCACACGAAGGATGGCCAACCTGAGAAGGTGATGCAGCTTTTCCAACAAATGCAGCAAAACCACCCTCAGATGATTGAAATCTGTGCAGAATTGAGGTGATTGTCAGGGCTCATGCATGATGGCGTGGGGTATGTGTCTCATACGAAATTTGTTTTGCATGATGTGGTTGAAGAAGATCTAACCCTAAACCCTAGAAGAAGAACTAAAAATGTTTCATTTATGTCACCATAGTGAGAAACTGGCTATTGCATTGAGACTCATCACACAGCTCCAAGGGTCCTCCACTCCGAATAGGAAAAACTTGACGGGTTTGAGAAGATTGTCACACTTGCACAAAGTTCATTTCAAAAAGAGGCAGGAGAGCAATCATGGTGAGGGATGCCAATTCTGCTTTCATCACCTTGAGATTGGTGTTTGTTCTTGCATGGACTATTTGTGATGCCCACTAAGTCTATCTTTCTCAAATATGAATGGCAACATCAAGTTTCATTTTGTATCTAATATTGTCTAGTGGGTCTTTTAAGAACACTGCCATAGTTGGACACCATTCTGACAAATGTGGTACCAACTGAAAAAACCACAGCCGTGGAGCTTCTTCCCACAATATAGTTTTGATTTCCTGCCTCTGAAATCTCTGTACTCTGTAGCCTCACTAGTGATTCATTGCATGCTAGTTCCAACATAACATAGAGTTTTGATCAGCATTTTTATTTCACAAATTTTCACACTATTGTCACAAACAAATTGGAGTTTTTCTGGGTGTAAATTTGAAAAAATAATTCTAAAAAACTGGAAAATTTCATTAAACTTTTGAAACCATGAAGTTGAACATCCTTCCCAATTATTTTCAGCAGTGATCATTCTACATTTGTTTACACAATTTGACATGGAAATCAGTCCAGCCTGCAACTACCCTGATGTAGAACTTGGTGCTGACAAGAGGCTTTTGCAGCATGGAAATGCAATTCAGAAACACTGAAAGATGATTGTGAGAAAATGCAGAAAAACCATAAAAATACTTTGAAGCAATCAATGAATGGCAAGCTCCAAGCATACAAAAAACTATTTGTAGTTGCCTTATGATTCAAAACTTGGCCTTAGGATACAAGTTGCAATCAAGAGAGGGCAACATGGTCGTTTTGTGTAATGATTTGAAACATAGATGCCCCAAGATCAAGTGTCCCTTCATCATGCATGACTATCTAACAAGTGGTTTCATTGCAAATATTGCTTTGGCTCATTATTGCCAAGATAATGGTCTACTTCTTCATATTCATGGCGCAATGCATGTAGTTATTGACCGACAAAAAAAATCATGGTACACACTTCCGTGTATTAGCTAAAGCATTACGTCTATCTAGCGGGGATCATATCCACTTTGGTATTGTAGTGGGTAAACTTGAAGGGGAACGTTGAGTAACTTTGGGATTTGTTGATCTACTTTGTGATGACTATATTGAAAAATACCAAAGTCGTGGTATTTATTTCACCCAAGACTGGGTTTCTTTACCAAGTGTTTTACATGTAGCTTCGAGAGGTATTCATGTTTGGCATATGGCTGCTCTATTTGAATTTTTTGGGGATGATTCCATATTATAATTTGGTGGAGGAACTCTAGGACATCCTTGGGGGAACGCACCTGGTGCAGTTGCTAATCGACTTGCTCTGGAAGCCCCTATACAAACTTGTAATGAAAGGCGTGATCTTGCTCATCAAGGTAATGATATTATTTGCGAAGCTACCAAGTGGAGTCTTGAACTAGCTGCCGCTTGTGAAGTATGGAATGAAATCAAATTTGAGTTTGACATGATCGATACTATTTGACATAGTTTATATTTCACAAATTTCATTTCAGTGATTTAGTCTAACTCCCCCCCCCCCAAACCCGGGGGAAGATGGACAAAATCACCAAAATAAATGTGTTTTTATATTTTCTAATCATTCAAATTGTTGATTTCTTCCAAAATTTGTCAACCCCTGGTACTAAAGAATAGAAAAAAATTGATAGATTTTACATTTAATAAGGTTTTGTAGCTCAATGGATTAGAGCCCATGGTTCCGAACCATGAAATCAAGGTTTCAAATCCCTTTTGAACCATTGAAAGAAAATGGAATATATTTTGATCTTTTATCTAAATCCCTCTTATCCTTTTTTCTTTTTTTTCTAATTGAGAATTTTTTTAATAGAAAAGAAGGATCTATTATAAAATCAATGGGAGGAGCTAATCCCGATTGAACAAATGGAATTAAGAATCAAATTTTATTTAAGTAAAAAAAAACTAAATATATTTTTTCTTCTTCCTCTTTCTTCATCCTTCGAATATCCAAATTTTGTAGTCAATCACAGAGGAAAATGAGAAAAAAATTAAGGAAAAGAAGTTTATGTCTTTATTGAATTGGTTTGAAGCCAAACACCAATTTGGTGGATTAATTGGAGCCCTCGTAAAAAAAGATACTAAAAGTTATATTATTAGTGAGAAAGAAAAAGACAAATATATAAAATTGATACTACTAAAGGATTATGGACTCGATGTGATAATTACAAGAACATGTTTTATGTTAGATTTTTGAAACTTAACAAACGTATTTGTGAAGAGTGTGGATATCATTTGCAAATGAGTAATATAGAAAGAATCAAACTTTCAATTGATCGTGGGACTTGGCATCCTATAGATGAAGATATGATTGGTTGAAATGTTCTCAAATTTTCTAATGAAGATTCATAAAAAAATCGTATTTTTTTTATCAAAAACAAATGGGTTTGACTAATGTTATTCAAATGAATACAAGAAAATTAAATGGGACTCCTATTGCTTTTGGAGTTATGGATTTCCAATTTATGGGAGGTAGTATGGGTTTTGTAGTGGGTGAGAAAATTATTAGTGTTGTTGAATATGCTACCAAAAAATTTATGTTGTTAATTATTGTGTGTTCTTCTAGTGGAGCTTACACACTCCCAAGTCCCAAGTTAGCCCCAAGTTGGGAGTAAGTCATTCAAATTATAGAATTTCTGGACTCGGGGCACACTCCCAGCTTCCAGCACTAAAAGGGGTGAAAGGGGCGTGCTAAAAGCTCCGAGATAGACTAGGAAGAAGACAAGCTTACTCAATTACACAATCCTGCATCCAAATCCAACCAACAAGTTGGTTAAAACTCATTTTGCACCTTTTTGGTGTTGGGACAAGCCACGAGCTACCTTGGACTCACTTGACTCACCACGGTCCGGACTCGGGGGAAGCCACCACCTTCCCCCATATAGTATTATTTACAGCTCTTCGACGCACTTGCATCCAAATGGCTTTTTTTCTCGGGACTCCCTAAGCGGAGTCTCGAAAATGTCCTGGTTTGGACTCCTGAAACTTTGGACGCTCATAACTCCTCGCCCTGAACTTGGATCGGGACGAGGTTTAAACCAAAGTTGTAGCTCTCCTCGAAAGCTTTCCAACGGTGTGTCGCACTCCCCCTGCACACACCGGAATCGGGTCGATTCCTGACTTTTAGTGGTCGGGAGTCAAATTGTCAGTTTGACTCCCGGCCCTTCTTTTGACCATAACTTATGCTACAGATGTCCAAATGGCTCATGCAAGGCCATTTTGGACATTTACACTTCAAGACCTTTCCAACGGTATAAAGAACGCCTCAATGCAAGGTGTTTTGACCCTTGCAATCGTGCTTTGAGTTTTCGGGAGTCCCGAAGGACTCCCAAGTCCCATTTTCGGGAATGTGAATGGCGACCTCACACTTCCCTCAAAGTGGGTTGCGACATGAGCACATATGCAAGAAGGAACTTTGAGTTTAATGCAAATGGCGAAAATTTCTTCCATTTTACAAATTCATCAAGCTTAAAATAATTTATTACATATAATTATTTTTGCATATCCTACAACAAGTGGAGTTACTGCTAGTTTTGATATGTTAAGGGATATCGCCATTGTCGAACCCGAAACATATATTGCATTTGTAGGTAAAAGAGTGATTGAACAGAGATTACGCCAAAAAATACATGATGGTTTTCAAGTTATTGAATCTATACTCAATCATGGTTTACTTGATTTGATCATTCCACGTAACCTTCTAAAAGGCGTTATGAGTGAAATATTTGAATTTTGTGGTTCAACCCCCTATATCCATAGGGAATGTAACCATTCCTTTTCCAAATAAAATTTTCCCCATGTTTTTTTTATACTTTCATTTTTTGTTTTAATTTGTTAATGAAAATGAAAAAAAAAATTCAATTTGGTTCTTGGTCATTCTTTCTATATGTTATAATTTCTGCATATTGGAAAAAAGTTACATATTAATATGATTTGACACATTGTTTAATATAACTCCATGACTACTCATTTTTTATAAATGAAGAAATAAATAAAAAAGGAATCTAGATAATCATAGCAAATAATTTCACTAGAAGTAATTTTTTAATGACAACTTCTTACTTACCTTCCATTTTTGTGCCTTTAGTAGGTTTAGTTTTTCCAGCAATTACAATGGCTTTTTTATTTATATATATCAAACACGATGAAATAGTTTGATTTCTAATAATTTGCTACAATGGAAATTCTAATGGAATTATCTCAGCAATAAAATGATCTAAATATGGTTTAATCACCGAATTATGAGGCAAGAAAAATATATGTATTTTGAATAAAATCTAGAGTTTAAATATATTTATTCTTTCTAAAGATAAATATATTCAAACTTGATTATATTATCATCCCGCTTCCAACAATGAATATGACTAACATCGGTGAAAAAACTAATAAGTATTAAAAAGGTAAGTATTAAGAAGGACAAGGAATATGTATTTATTTATACTAGATTGATATAGACATTTGTTTCCAAATGAAAAAAAAACTCCAAATGTTTTGGTTGTTTCATTGCATAAAATTTAGCAAAATACAAAAAACTTCATTTGTTATGGTTATGAATTGCCAATTTGAATGGCTTTGAGTAGAACCCATAATAAGATCTCGAAAAATAAGTAATTTTTGTTGGGTGTGCATTATTTTACTAGGTGCTTTAGGATTTTTTCTTGTTGGAGATTCTAGTTACTTTGGTTGAAATTTGATACCTCTCTTATCATCCCAACAAATTATTTTTTTCCCTTAGGGTATCATAACATGCTTCTATGGTATTGCCAATCTATTCCTCAACTTTTATTTATGGTGTACAATCCTATGGAATATAGATAGAGGCTATAATAAATTTGATAAACAAGAAAAGATGGTTCATCTCTTTTGTTGGGGATTCCTTAGAGGAAATTGTCATATTCGTATCCAATTTTTCATGAGGGATATCCAAGCAATAAGTATGGAAGTTCAAGAAGGTATTTATCCCTGTTGAATTATTTATATGAAAATAAAGGGTCAACGTGATGTTCCTACAATTCATACTGAAGAGGATTTAACCCTAAGAGAAATGGAAGAAAATGTCATAGAATTGGTTCACTTTTTGCACGTATCAATCGAAGGATTCTAAACCATGTTCTGAATATCATTTCAAAAAATGAATGTCATGCACTTGGTCACATAGTGTGTCTAGGCCCGCCATCTTCTCATAACAAGGCATCATAAACATGTTGGCCCTGCTAATAGATAAAATGTTGTACATCTATCTATTATGTTCACGCTTTGAACACCAAAAAAATCCGTTCCAATCTAAATAGTCTAAACATTTTCATCAAAGAAACTAGTTCACCTAATGTGAAACCAATTCTAATAAGGTAAAACTTTTACAAGTTGGATCCAATGCAATAGTCCTTATACCTATGGGGGTAAGACCCAACAAAAACAAGTTGCCATGATTTTCTTTTTGGAGATTTAAAATTTTGGGCATAACATTTATAGAGTCTAAACCTTTGTAAAATTTTCAACTTGTACATGCATCTGACCTTAGCATATGTTTGTTTAGGTTTAATAACAAATTAATATTAAAGACAAATATTTTAACCTAAGGTCAATTTCGTCATTAAATAATCTTCAAAATAGTGGAATGAAATTTTGTGAAAATATGAAGTTGGCATGTTAAAAGTCATGATAATTATCATAAGTTACATTTTGAATAATTTCATTATTTAACAAAAAATCATTTTTTTGATTTAAATTGTGATCAATTTTTGACATCACAATTTAAAAGAAAATATGACTACTTTGTGTCACTTGCTAGGTATAATTTATCACACACTTTTTTTCATTTTTTTCATTTTTGGAAATACTTGAAAATATAAACTATATATTGCAAGGAAAAAAAACTTTGGGATGGTGTTATCATGCACATAGGTTAGTTGAAATGTAAGACATGTTCAATGAAAATGATGAAACCTTAGCAAGTTCCATTAAACAAAGCACCCAATAAAAAAGGGAAGGGAGGACAAAAAGAGAGGACCCAAATTTAAGCCTCGAGAGCAAAACTCAAAGTGGGTCACAAAGGGGCAAAGGAACAAATTACATTTGAAAACCCTCACCAATTGCAAGAAGCATATTAGAAGAGGAAAGGGAAACCTAAAAGAATAGTCAGCTCAAAAGGATCCTCACCTACAATGATGACATGCCTCAAAATAGAAATGGCTTTTTTTTTTGCAAAGTTACTAACACCTTTTACCTATACAAGGCATGCAAAATCGCCAGATAAAGGACATCAATGCCCTTTGTTAACCATGCCATGTTGATAAAAAATTGTCCAAACCTCTATGGCAAGGGGAAGAAATACTTCCTTTAAATGTTGATCATAGTAAAGTTTTTCCTTTGATTGAATTGCCATTATCACTGCCACCCCACGAGATGAAATAGCATGTGAAACCAAATATGCTTGGGTAGGATCGACAATGACCACATTGGCCAAGGTGCAAATGCCATCAATCAATAATATAATGTTAATTTGTCAATGAAGAGACTAAAGGGAATTAACTCCCAATTTCCTTTCTAGAAGTGTTCACCTCCCTATACTCATGACGAGGCATAATCAAGTATGAACATTTGAACATTTGGTTTAACTTTGTTATGCAACCTCCTTTGTTTCATATTTACTAAAAGTTCTTCATTGAATATCACATTCCAACTCACAATTAATTTTCCAATTTTTGGAACAATTAATTTGTACCTTTTGGATTCCAAAATATAGCCTACGAACACAATTTATAGATTTTGGCTTTAGTTTTGACCTTGTTTCAAATGGTCTATGAACATAAGCATCAAATCCAAAAATGAGCAAATGTTTAACTGAAGGCTTCTCCTATTCCATACTTCTATATGGGGTCATTTGATTAAGAGACTTGTAAGGACTTCGAGCTTTGATGTATGTTGTTGTGTTGACAACTTCCACCCATAATCTCAAAGTTAACTTGGGTTGTTGGTGCATCATGCAATGAATAACCTCAATGATGGTACAATTGACTATTTTAGTGACTCCATTTTGTTGCAATGTGTATGGAGTATAAGTCTAATGCACAATCCCTTAAATTTTGAAAAAAATTCCAAACTCTTGTGAACAATATTTCCCATTATTGTCAATTTTGAACATTTTGATCCTTTTCCCAATTTGTGTTTCAACAAGGCTTTTGAATTCTTGAAACTTTAAAAAACTATCCTTTACTTTGTAAGAAACTCACAAAAAAACCTTCTAAAAAAATGATCCATGATGGTACAAAACCTTATGCCATTGAAAGACAACACCTAAACAAGTTTCCAAATATCTAAATGGACAACTCCTAATACTTCTTATGCATGAAACACTCTACTTGTTAGAAATGGTTCATTGTCATTACTACAAAAACAAGTTATTTTGAATATAAAGTTTATTAAAAAATGACCCCATTTGGATAGGAATCAAAAAGACCATCTTGTCAATTTGGACAAATCGATTTGGACATGTCTTGCATGATTGGGGTGGTCTTTTTGATTGGTAGACTATTGGACTATTTGATTGTTCACTTTGACTATTGGATAATGGACCATTTGACTAGTCAAATTTCTACCCATTTTTTTATGGATTATTACCAAAAAAATAATTTGTGTAGGTAGGTCTAGGTAGGTAGGTAGGTAGGTTGTATATAAGTTTAGGTAGGTCATTAAAAGGCAAGTAAGTAGGTGGTAACTTAACCTAACCTACCTAAGCCAACCTAATTTAGCCTAGTCTATCTAACCGTCTTAACTTAACCTTACCTAACCTACCTTGCTTACCCTAACCTTTTTAACATATATATAGGTTATTAACATTAAGAATTGAACCCCTCACCTCCCCAATGATAAACCAAGTCCTTACCAATGGATTACGCCTTCCAAAGTTGACAAAACTTGTCAAGTTTTTTATTTCACTTGGTTAGTTCACATTATTAGTTATGTAAGAAAATTAAGTAATTAGTAGGTAGGTTGCATGATGTTTAATAGGTAGAGGGGTAAGTAAGTAAGAAGGTAGCTTGTAGTCCATAAGAAGTAGGTAATTATGTAAGTAAGTGGGTAAGTAAATAAGGAATTCGAATAGTAGGTGGCAAGTAGGAGGTAGGTGGGTATGTAAAGATGTAGGATGGCAAGTGGGAAGTAGGAAGTAGGTGGGTATGTAAGGATGTAGGATGGTAGGTGAGAAGTAGGCGGTAGGTAGGTTGGTATGTACAATGGTAGGCGAGAAACAGGAGGTAGGTAGGTAAGGATGTAAGATGGTAGGTAGGAAGTAGGAGGTAGGTAGGTAGGTATGTAAATAAGTAAGTTGGTATGTAGGTAGGCCTAAGTTAGTAGTTATCTTGACCAATTAAGTAACATAGGATGTCCCATTTGATTAAAACATTATTGTCCATATTAACTAAGGATGTCATTTCACATTGTCCAACTTGACTATATGTCCTAGTTGATTAGAAATCATTAGTCATTTTGATTAAGGTGGTCATTTTTTTGTCCAACTTAACTAAATGTTCAATTTGACATATAGTCAAATAGGTCACTTTAATCAAGTTTAACAATAAAAAATGCACATTTCATTCAAGCCCCTGGGCTTGTAGTCAAAATCTACATGTCCATTAATAAAAAAAGACTTGTTAGTCAACTTGAACCTTTTGAAAACCATGAATTGTAATAGTGTTGTGATGCTTGCCAAATGTGCAACATTCACAAAACATCATTTCAAACCTAGTCCTTTAGGATTCCTTTTACAAACTTATGTTCAAACAATAACTTCATGTTTTTGCTATTGAGATGGCCTAATATTTGATGCCAAAGGCTAAGATTGTCAAGCTTGAAATTGCTTGCCACTTGTGCATTTTATGTGGTGGACCAAGTTTCATAGTTTAACATGTACCATTGTTTAATTCATGCACACACAAAAAATAAAAATAAAAATTGGCACATAAAATACATTGTTGAAGCTGACACCTATCTTAGTTTCTCCTACCTTTAGAATCACTATGACTTTACTTAAATTGTCAATTACTTTTTGAACTGAATTATCTCTTAGATTTATTTTCATTAATGGAATTTCTTCAAAATTGTTAAACCATTTCCTTCTATGAGAGAGATGCACTGACACACCATAATTGAAGTATCATGCATTATCATTAAAAAAATCAAACAAAGTTGAAACAAATGTTTCACCATAATCAACATTATTTCCTTGCTCTTCTTTTGTTCATATGTCTTGTTTCTTTTTTTAACGGTCTTTAGCCTAATGTTCTTGCTCCTTACAATAGTTGTAGGTGTCATTATTGCGATCTTTTCCATGTTTATAATTTGAAATTTCAACTATCAAAGCCATAATTTCTTCTTATGTTGGGTTTTGTATTTTTACTTTTTTTTTAGGTTTTCGTTTGATAGCCTAGAGTTAACTACATCCCATGAAGAATTGCTCAATTGACAAGTCTTTAAGGTGGTGATCAAATTTTGATAACTTTATAGTAGACTTATCATAAGAACCATCACCTTTACTACATCCAACACTTTTACATCAATGGCATCCAATTCATTTGCCATCATCATTAGCTTATTGAAGTGAAGTTCCATTGTGTTTAGAAGATTCATCTAGGACATGAAGAATTTTCTAGTCAAGAAGATTTTATTTGCCAAACCTTTGTCAATGTGATGTTTGGCCAATGTCTCCCAAATGCCTTTTGCAAATTGGTCTCTCTGTGCATGATCATAGGTTGATTATTTAAAAGGCTTTGATAAGCAAGTTCAAAGCTTTGTTTGGCTTCCTTGAGTAGCTCAACAAAACTACCTCGTCTTTTTCATATGGCTTCTTTTCAATTTTGTCAATCAATCCCCACTAGTCCTTTGCTTTCAATAATGTCTCCATCTTGAACTTCAAGAACATGTAGTGCTTCCTTTCAAACTTATTCACAACTCCATATTGTGGGCCCATAACTTGTGAGCTTTTAACGTTATCCATGATGTAGTGTGTACAAATTTCAACAATGATTGTGGACGTAAGAAAATAAAAAATCAATAATCAAAAGACATAGTGGAAGTTACAAAAGAAATTACT
>Ga0116229_10009462_pt1 | contig 14852 bp, 9 predicted proteins | sample S1TSphgellanicum_3_FD_87313 | JGI IMG/M metagenome (GOLD analysis project Ga0116229, IMG submission 87313) | Host-associated microbial communities from peat moss isolated from Minnesota, USA - S1T2_Fc - Sphagnum magellanicum MG | ecosystem: Host-associated > Plants > Peat moss > Unclassified... | reverse complement strand
CTGGCTTCCCTTGACTGCATATCCTATGAATTGAACCACATTCGGGTGTCGTAACCTAGCCTGTAAATTTGCTTCATTCTCCACTGCCTTGATCACACTGCTGCTTGAGGTGGTGAAAACCTTGGCAGCCGCCTTCACTCCAAGGAATTGACATTTGAACACTGATCCAAATGATCCATTCCCGAGAAAGTCTCCAAGTTTCACATCATCATAATCTATAAAGCGTAGATGTCCATGATCAGAATTCGTGCTTAGCACTGCTTTATTAAGCACGTATTCTGCAAGCTTAATCCCATCTCTTTTGGGAAATAGCCTTCTTCTGTACGCTTCTACACTACCTAACAAGAACTCAATGTCCCTTTGAGAGGCTTTCTCGACATCTGGCGTCAATAAATCAATCTTAAACATCAAGTCAACATCTGGTCTGACGAATCTGCCGTCTAGCGACCCATGGTTGCTAGCAATCAGCGTCAACACCTTGACGCAAAATAGAAACTCTGTCAGGTGGAGGAGGACTCTTTTCTGGATCGAAGCGGAATCAGATGAGCTGATGACCGACTTCCACCAGTCCTTATTGGTCCACTGCGCTACCATCTCCTCGCCACAGAACATGACACGCCTCAATTCTAGCAGAGTTGTTTTCCACGCAGGCGCATCTGTGAGACCAAAGTCGCGCTGGAGGGAGCGTGAATACGTGTTTGCGAGGACTCTGCACAAGCATCTGTTAAACTTAACCTGTTCACATTTCAAATTTAGAGTCCTGGCCACTTCTCGGCATTTCAAAAACAGATCCATAGCGTCCTGATTGCAACGAACAGTGAAAATGAAACCCTACAAAAGAGAAGCACGACGTCAAAGTGGAGGGAGAGAAGAATCAGAAAACACGATCGACAAGTTTCCAACATATAACACTTGAACATGAAAGAGTTGTAAGTGATGTGCTACTACTCCAGCTGCAAGCTATCGACAACACTCTGTTCTCTACGATGCGCACTCTTGGCCTTCGCACACCCACATCTAAGCGCGAGGCGCTAAACACCCCCGTAAAGCACTACCCATTTATTTTTCTTCGCATTTTTTGGTGCCTCTCTTGCCCGAAGATTTCTCTCGCAGCCTGTCACAGAAACTTCCGCAGGCTAGAAGTACCCGAATTCGTAGGGTGATGGCGAAAAAAACCGGACAACGCTTTCTGTAGGTGAAGCTCCTGGTACAGTACAACGATGATGCCCTAAAAACACTGAAAACCGGGTTGCATGGTTTCTTGCAGAACTGTGCAAACTCCGAAAAAGGTGTGCAAAAAGACAAGTGAAACCAACAACGCTGGACAGCGCTTGTTAGGGGGTGTTTAGCGCCTTGCTAAGCTAAGCAGCCGCTGCTTTGGCCTCGAAATAGGAGGCAAGGGCAAAAGCGGCACATCTTCTTGCAACCACATGTGAAGAATTTCAATTGCCAATTGAGGTAGGGGTAAATATGGAGTTTTCGTTACCTTTTTCTATTTAGGAGGGTTAAATATTTAAAAATTTTCAAAGTCATATTAGGGTTTAATTTTTATTATAAAATATCCAATTTAGGGTCAAGCTTTTTTTTGTTTTATTTATTATTATTATTATTTTAGCGTGTTGTGTTCTCTGATTTGTTGAGCTTTTTAGTATGTTATGTTGTCTGGTTTGTGAGTGTAGAACTTAAAATTAGTTTTTATTATTCACATTTTAATTTTAGAATTGGTATTTGCAATGAATTCAATGATAATTGGCATCATGTTATTGGTAGTTTTTCTTTTTGATCATGTTAAGACTTTGACAGTTAATTTTCATAAGAAAAGGAGAGTGGGTCAAGTGAAATTTTTATTCTTAAAGCTCGAGGTACCATTCATTTTTTATGTAATGTTTGTTATTTTTTTTGTCTTCTTGCTAACTAAGAGACTAAACCACACATAATTTCATGGAAAGAACCTCGACAATCTACATATTGAGGTTTATCAAAATAGTTGTTTGGCACACCAATTTGGAAATGAGAAATAAAAAATATTTATTCATCTATCATATGACTTATGAAACATTTTCTGAAATTTAAAGTTACTATGTTTTTAAAAGCATCATTAAGGCCTAAAAAAACTATTGGGTTGGTTTAGGGTTTTAGACCAACCCTTATATTGGTTTGCACATGGGGTTAATGCCAACATTATTGCCAATAGATTCAATGTTGGAGCTTCTACAATGCATAAATTTGTTGTTGTTACTATTGTTGTTGATGCCTTAATTTCTATGGATAAATTGTTTAATCAATATATCTTTATACCTCATGATCCACATTTATTTAGGATCATGGGTGAATTTTTTATCCATGTGGCTTACCTCATCTTTGTGATGTCATTAAGGGGTTACATATTTTACTTTCCCAAAAGCCAAATAAATGGGTTATTGCAATATTCGCAAATTATTATTGCAAACATGAAAGTTGCAATTCAATTGTTTTGCAAGTAGTTTGTGACATGGACAAGCTTTTTTGGAATGTATGTTTTTTAGTTCTTGGCAAAATGGCAAATGGGGGCTAATCCAAGATGTTTTCTATTTATTGATAACTCTAAACATGATCAATTTTAAGATTTTTTCAATTTTGATTTTGAAAAGTTCATTTTTGACAATTTTGCAAACCTCATAGGTTAGAAACCATCCTTACACACATGTGGTATGGATACCATACCATTACAATACAATTAGAAAACTGATGCATCCATGTCCAAAGTGGCCTTTATGTAATTTTCACAGTTTTGGTTCCGATTCTGGACCTTACATATATATCCTTACCTTGTTTTCAAAAATATTTTTTCACAGTTTTGGTTCTGATTCTGGACCTAGCAAAACATTTTTTCCATGGTCTGGTTCTTGTGCCAGTTCTAACAAGTTGATGTCAACTTGGGTTCGGGTTACAAGAACCTAACCTTGAACTGCCAATTATTACCTTCCAAAGGGGATACCCACCCAACACTAGTTTAAACCATGGCCATGTTGACCCCCTACCTCTAATTTGTTCTTCTAGCAAAAAAATTTAGCATTAGTACTCACTTTTCATTTTTATCAATTTTGTTATTGATTTGTTTTTCTTTGCTACAACAGTCATGAAACAATTTAAGATGGTGTTCAATGCCTGAATAAAAAACAAGATTTGTCGAAATGCCTTTATTTTTCTACCCATAAATCAAGGATGTTATCAAAAGCAACAATGTTCCATCTCCCTCTAACATAATTTGTTTCATCATCTACTCTTTTTTTTGTGACATTGTTTTACAATTGATAACTACACCAATTAAAGTGCAACAATCATGAATGATGAAGATCCTTCCACCAATGGAAGTTGTATGGTCATTGTCATTTCATCTTTCATCATGCAACAAGTCCACATAAAAGGTTTCTATCATTCATGATTCTATAGAAGGAAATCACATCCAAAATGAAAATAAGAATAAAGATGAAGAATACATTCAAAAAATTATCTTTATATATTATATATATATAAAATGAAGAAAGGAAAAAACTAGAATTCCATTTGAAAAAATTCCTAACATGTAGAAATGCACAAGAATTGTAGAATAAAAATATAAAAATCCAAAAAAATGATTAAGAACCTTAACCCTAATACTTAGTTTTATATTAAGGATACATTTATATTTTACATTACACAAGACAAATCAGGAAAGCTAAAGCAAAAAATCATTTAAAAAACAACCTTAATACGTACACCTACACAAAGATTAAAAATTGAAAGAAAAAAATCCAAATTTTGATGAAAATAACTTAGATTTAGAATACATACCAATATAAAAAATGTTGTTGGAGCTCCATGTGTTATAAACAAATGAGGTTTTTTAACTCTGGAGAATGTCAAATATTGTTTTACACATTTGGTATTTTATATTGTAGTAAAGTTTTGTAATAGAAATTCCTTTTTCACCCATGTTTTTGTTTTTTTTAAAATATGGGTTGCAATTGCAATGGCCGTTGTCACCTAAGCTATCAACTATAACCACAGGGCTCCACATCAAAGCCTAGGGGCTTCAATGGCAGGTAAAAGGGGAGGTTTTCCCTAGTGCCTATTTTCCCTAGTGCCATACAATTAAGGAGTATGACCTTGGATTCAATGAACTATGTTTAATAGGGTTTCATGTTTCGTTTTCACTTTACCTTATTCTCTTTCCTCCTTTTTCAACATGTCCAATGACAAAATAAGGTTAGTGCATTCAAAATTGTAATGGATCTTGACTCGTGCCTTGATACAACCTCCCATAACTATTCAAATATTAATTTGTTTGTCCCATAGAGATATCCCAACCCATTGTGCCTCTCATTACACTTTTGTACTATTGGAAAGCTTTTGATGAATGCTCGATGGTTTTCATCATGTTTTGACCTAGGATGAAAAATTTATTGAATATTGAATAAAATGTTGCTAAAAATCTATTTAAAACAAAACAAAAAACTATAGGTGGATTTGGGTGCATTTTTGGTATTGGTGGGAAAACCTTCAATGAGTAGGATTTAATGAAAATGATTTGGAAAGTTCAAGATCGGAAGTGCAAAAGATATTGAATTTTAAATAGTTTTTATTGTTGAAAATTCAATTAAATTACAAAAGATGGTTTTGGAAGGAGTAAAATAGTTTGGTAACTAGTTCACACTTGAGCCATCAGAATTTTGCAAGCTATACTAATGCTTATGAATGTTGCACTACATGTGAGTTTAAGGTTATTTCAAAAGTGATTTAAAATTCCAATCCAACCCATTCCATGGCCTATTTTGGGCACATGTGACCATATTATGATAAGATTTGAAATGTTTTACCCATCATTCACAAAGAACCTCCAAATAGTATACGGTACCCTTGGCCTTTATCCCAATTCTATAAATATTCATAACTATTTGGGAAAAAAAAAATCTTCAAAATGTGTTGAGTTTTAAATCACTTGTTTTCATGGGGAAAACAAGTGTAGAAAAATTAAAACTTACTCAATATGTTGATTTTGGTGATTTTAGGTGTTCATATCAAGATAAACAAAATACATATGGGGTTGTTACAATATAAGGTGGATCATTTTTTTGTGTCACATTATAACTTTATATAGAGTGCCATGCATTAGCATGCCATAAAATCATCATTATGCCAAATTTGCCATTGCATTAAAATTGTCAACTTGAATTTAAAACATTTATATAAAAATTGCAAAATATATACATTAAATATAAAGTAATGGACTTTTGAAATTGAAAATTATGGAATAGTTTTCTATCTATGGCTTTATATAAATACATTATTTTAATGAATTTTTTGGGGATAACTTATAAGGGTTCAATATACGATATATTAATGTAAAAAGAACATAGATACAAAAGTTTTGCTAGAAAAACTTTAATTGAAAAAATGTTATGAACTTTTGAATGTTTTGAAATGGATTTTAATTTCAAAAGTTCATATCATAATTGTTATTTGATGGATTTCAATTTTTTTCTTTGAACATGCATGTTAAAAATTATATAGTTGGTTTATTCATATAATCTTAATTAACTCATTAACCTCCTTGCATCCCCCATTTAAATAATGATTTCACAATAAATTATCATTTTAACATTACTGAATGGACTTTTTATGGATTATTTATTTGGCAAAATTAATCCCCCTTATCTTCCCATCATCCTATGAAACATGTGTAAGTAAGGTGAATTTTTTTCATATAACACAAGAATCTTTCAATTTTTTAATACATGTTTCAATGTACTTGTTTTAAACGAAAACATCCATGTGTCATCATTGTGAAAACAAAATACACCATCATCATGGAAACAAAAGGTACTACCTTGACATTCGATAACCATTGGAATTCACTATACATCATAAGCAAAACCAAAATATTTAGGTTGTTACAAAAAATGATGATGCACATGCCATGAAGCCACAAATGCAAAAAAGTTGCCTTTTTTTTTTTGTACCATTAGCTAATTGCACCCTACCCATTATAGCACTATTGATGTTGTGCACATTTTTATTGTTCAATGTACTTTTCATAAGAAGAGATTTGTATAATAAAAAAACATTATGCAAACATATCCAGTGGAAGATGGGTAATGAACATGTTGTAAAACTTGGATTTCATACAAGTCAATATAAAAAAACATCACTTGTTTTCCACATGGCCAACTACTTGTGCAATAGCTAGCTTAACCAATTTCACATACATTGGGGAAACTAGTAACCAAAATTTGAGATGTTGTCATATGGTGCTACAACTTAATTAGATGATTATTGTCAAAGGGGGGGAACATACGTTTTACTGCATTGTTAACTTGAACATTGCCTTGTTGATGTCCAAGGTCTATGCAACAAATGTGCAATCTACAGCTATTCACACCCTTTATGGCATGGAAGGGGTTTTGTTCAAAAAGTTAAAATTGAATAATGATGAATGTTTTGCTCACCCAATTATGTTTCCATCACCAAGGGTATTGTGACCATAAGTGCTACCATGACTTCAAATGTAATTACAATAACTCCCAATAGTAGTTTGGCCAATAAAAGCGATAGTGCTAGTGGTAGCATGAATGTAAACAGCATAGCCACCACAAGTGGTGATGTGAACCCTTCCATTAGTGGACATGGCATGTGCTAACATTCAACCTTATTATGGATTTTTTTTTAAAGTTGTGAAGAAATTATTGAGGGGTTTAAAATGGAAAAGCTACAAAGTTTATAGGAGTCTTAGTGTAAGCCACATGAAAGTTTATGGAAGACATGCATAGATGACAATGTTGATCATTGTGACATAAGGAGTCACATAAACACATGTATCCAATTTTGGTATGGGATTTTGTCCACAAGGAATTTAGGCAACAAGTGTGGGATGTTATGTTGCTTTAACTTGCACAACCCACGTTGTTAAACATGTTCCATTTGTCTAGACATGTTGAGTTGAACACAATGATAGAATATGTGGTGATTTTTGGGTTTAAGAAGGACAACCCAAGGAATCTTTTAACACCATTAATTTGATAGTAATGTGGTCAACCAAATAAGATTATGCCAAAAAAGACCAAGGGGACCAAATCAAAACAAGGTGGTGCATCTTCATCATATTCCATTGAGCAATAATCAATTTGGATAATCCACGTGTGATTTTAAGCACGTGAACAACTTTGTGATGCCAATGGCTATGGATAATTTGACAATTGTGTAACATTGGGATACATTCTATTATGTCATTATTCGAAGAAATGATTATTGACCTTGAGTTTGTAAATTTGAGCTAGGAGATTATCTGTACTTACAACAACAATAATTACCTTGGATGTGATTGTAGGGCGTATTGTCTTATAGGTACAATAGGTGCTACCTTTTAAAGTGTTATTGTTGTAAAGATGGGATGGTCAAACATGGAAAAATCATGTGCATAATTGTGCATTATGTCATTTTCCACATGTTGATGGCCAAGTTTATCTTTGGTGGTTGTTAATGTTTGATTACATTGTATTTTATGTGGGCAATTTATTGGGGTTGCCATTATCTTGATTTGTGATTAATATTATAAAGGTTAACATATGGGATGTCTTACATCACCATTGGATGAAGTATTAGTCAAAAAATAATTTTGACCTCGGTGCGTTAAATTCAAACCATGATTCACATTTGGTTGATGATTTGGGGGATTACATTTAGGTGATTAATGATGGGGTTCACATTTACACTTGGCCTACTAGTCCTTTCACTTTTAAACCAATGTGTTTTTTCTTGGTGGATTTATAGAATGAATTAAAATGGCTATTTGGCTTAAGAGGATTTTAGCCTTAGAAAAGGAGGTGGTTTGGGAGACATGAGACATCATTTAAAGTGATTTATGTTAATTGGTTTATGTGTGTATGGATAGTGATAGTTGTAGGTGTTAATACATTAACACACAACAACTGTTAGGAATGTTAGTTTAATTACTTAGTTAAATCCTAATTAGGTTAGTGTTAAATTACGTTAGTGTAGTTAATTGTGTTTTAGTAAGCTCAAATGTGAACTAAGTTTGAGATATTTCATGTTTTAGATATAATCCCAAGGTGTGTTGTTGTAAGTTTTTTGCAAGTTTTGTTTGTGCACATTGTTGTGTGGATTTTGTTTGTGTGTTTTGGGTTTGCATTTTTATGAGTTTTGTAAGTGAGTAATTTTTTTGATTCGGAGATGAAGGTCAATTTAAAGTGATTTATGTTATTTTGTTATGTGTGTGTGAACAATGATAGTTGTAGGTGCAAATGTGATAGCACATGATAAGAAATTTCAAAGATTAAGAGACAAAATACTCTAATATATTTAGCATTTGGTACCCACTTTATATTGAATACTTTCATGTTTGCACTAAAAAAAAAATTGAAAGCCCAAAAGCTACATAGAAAAACCTAAAAGTTTGACCATGATACATGTAATTAACATCACTTTCACAAACTTTGATAGCTATCATAGGATCACAAACAAATACATCTTCATTTGTGTAAATTTGATGATAACACAAAAATATTTTAACAAGGGAAAAATGTGCACAAGGTCAAGCAAAACCTAGAACTCAAATAAGTGTTCATAATTAACCATTATTCATTAATTTATAGGGTTGTTAATAACCATTTTATCAACAAAGTTATGTATTTCCCCATCACTCTTTTGGTATGGCTTAACATCAAATTCCATATAATCTTCTTTTTGCAAATAATCTTTTGCCCTTTGTTTCCATGATCTTGACAAGTTTTGTGAACTCCAAATGTTGCTTAAGACAATGTGCAAAATAGGAATGCAAAGTCTACAACCAATTTTTAGTGCATTTCACCAAAATTAAAGTTGATAAGGTTTGCACATCCAAATTCATGTGTTGATGGGCCATACAATGAACCACTATATAATAGGGAGCATAATCATCATGGATCTATTTGGTGACACCATATTTAGTGAATTGAAAAACGTTAATTGCCCCAAAGTTAATGAACTTTTGGGAAACTTGATTTCTTGATGACCCCGTCTAATCATCAATGCCTCCTCCATGACCATTTTGAGTAAAATGTTGTTATCTTACTTTTCCAACACACGATCCAAGGAGGTGAAAATATGAATCCTTACCCAATTTTCCACAAGATAACAATGGACAAACAACCAAAACTCATTGTCAAATGTAGAAACCTCATTACAATTAAAAGTAACATTATGTGTAACCACCACTTGCTGTTTTGGTTGCCTTCAATACCTTTTGGTGAATAAATTCTGCCATTTGCCAACCCAAGTTGTTCATCCAATGTTTCTCATAGTTTCTTGGAACTACTAAAGACTCAAAAAATGACTTCAATAATTTATAGTATAACAAGGGATGACTTTGTTACAGCAAATGCAAGACAATTGTGAATTGCACTACCTTTCAAGTTTTTCCTTGTGTTATTCCATTTGCTACTAGTCTTGTTAGGTAACTATTTGATGAAAACAACTAGCAAGCTTTGCATGGTTCTTTGTGTGATGCCACTCCCCTTTTCTTAGAGAACTCATATTCTTTTATCCTTTCTGGTGACACATGTGCTTGCAAAATGAATCAAATGACAAAAATCAAAGAAATGGAAGATTACAACTAGACTTTCGATGACACCCTAAGCCTCTTCAAGCATATAACTTTCAAAAAAAAACTTGCTAGAAATGGAGATTGGATAGGTTTATATAAAGCAAAGTTTAGAACTCACCTATTTGTTGTAGAATGCAAACTCCCAAACAACAAACTTGCACAAAATATACATAATTCCCTAGGACAATGCATTGAGTGCTTAGTCCCACACAAATTGCATGAAAAAATCACAACTTCAAAGCAAACATAAAGGATCATGATAACTCACTTGAAGATTGAAATTGCAAGTCAACTTTGAATGTTCATTAATAACTAAAAAGTTCCATAAGGTGCACAAATCACAAGTTTGTGCAAGAATGCACAATCACAAATATTTGCTATGAATCGACAAGAAAATCTAAATAATTTGTGAAACAAACATGCTCATAACTCGTCACTCCCCTCCCACCTACAAATGAAACACTACATTTTATGATGAAGTTGAATTGCAAAAGGACAACAAAGAATTTGAGCTACGAAGCTCAAACTTCAAAGTTCACTACTCTTGAACCCCTCCAAAACTCCCAACGAATCACAAACAAGAACTGAAAAGAGATCTACCATTGAAGGCTCGATTGCCACCCTTGTTGCATACAAGTTACAATGGAACTTTGAGACACAAGTTGGTGAGGAAGGGGGTTTGTAGGTGAAAGAAGTTGGTGAAGCTCCATTGCAACTCACAACCTTTTGGTGAGAAAAATGAAGAATGAGGAGCAGGAAACTAGCAAGTTTGGGAGGAGAACAAGAGAATGGAGGTGGCAAGGAACATGCCCCTTTGATGTCTCCAATGTGGCCGTTAGACAATTTCAGCAACTCCTGATTGAGCCATTTGGCAACACCCCATAAGGAACCCTAGTTTTGGGTGGCAAATCCAACCCTATGTCATGATGCTATATGGTGCTGTCAAATCAGGGTCTGTAGCTTTCCAGCCAACAATTATAAAAATCCTACCCTACTTCACTTTGTACAGGTAGTCAGGCATTTTTGTAGGTTCAAAAATGGCAATAAGTTGCCAAGGAAAAGAACAATTGTCATAACTTTGCAAGTTTTAGTCCAAAGTGTCAGGCCATGACCCCAATCATGAAAGACAGTGACTACTTGCCATCAGTCTCAGTCACTGACTTAATTGGCTCCCAATGGCAAGTTTACGGAAGCTTATAATATTCTACAACCTTCAGGCATATGTCTGCATACTGATATTTTGATTAAGTGAATTTCTGTTGCAATTCCTCAGAGGCAGGTGTAAGACTCTATTGTGATTATCAGCCAGGTCTATTTTCAAGCTTTTAATGTCAATCAATTTTCTGAGCTGGAGATGGAATGAAGGGAAGCTTATGCTGTTGACCTGAACCTTCACTATTTGTGTTTCAAGGTTAAAGGATCCAATCCCAGAATCCTTCACATTCTTGACTGGTATACCTGTGTCATCTGGGCATCAGCTTCTGCAAATAGGTCTCTGCAATTGGAATTGTGTGCAGATGTTTTGTCCCCTCTTGTCAGAGCCCCAAGTGCAAGCTTTTCCCATGAAGGAGAAGAGGCTGAGAACTTTTTACTTGGTGTCTTGTGCAGTTGAAGTTGATGCTGACAAAAACTACTAGCACTGACAGATGGAGCAGCTTCATTCATCTCTACAACTAAAGGAGCTGGCTTAAATCAAAATGTGGGATGCAAATTACCTAATCATTTTTGCTTGAGAGCTCCAGATTACCCAACAAAAACAGCTGCAGGCTGTTCAACAGTAATAAGAAAATTGCAGTCCTGCACAAGATAAAGGCCCAATCCAAATACAGTAAAAAGTAGTTGGCAACTAGCTGTTGCCTGACAGAAAGCCCCAAGTATCTGCACACAGACACCCCTAAACTTTCTATTATGATCTATAGACATGTGAAGAGGAAAGGTGATACCTCAACCCTAGAGAGCCACTGTTGCTCAAGCCAGCATTCCCCAAAAGGTACACATCAAGAAAGAAGAAGAGAGGAAATGAGATCCATTGAAACTGTCAAACTAGCTAGTGCAAAATAAATCCCACTGAATCTATATGCTAGTGTGTATACAATAGGCTGTATCCTCCTCATGATCTTGATTGTAGCAAATGATCGAGATTGAAGCAGACAACCACACATGTGATGTTCTTGACACTTCCTCTGTGACAGGCTTCCTCTATGAGCCTGTTGGCAGCTTCTTCAACATCTGAAATGTACTCCAGTACTATTGAGACTGCATCCTGGTTTGACACCACATCCCACAGCCCAGCACTGGCCAAAACCAGGAAATCAACTCCCTCCGCAATTGTAACCTCTTGAATGTCAGGTTCGGCCACAACATACTGCTTCAACAGCCGGTCACCGAATGCTCGGGATACACCACCACCTGGTACCTGCCAAGTGCCATCCCATATGAGAATACCGCCCATGTCTACAATCCGTTTCTGTTCATCTGTTTGGGTTGGTTTGTGATCCCATGACAGAGTGACTGCATTGCCACCTCTGGAAATCACGGCCCTGGAATCACCAACATTGGCAATCAGCAAATGCTTCCCCACCAAAACAGCTGTACAAGTTGTTGACCCCACAATACTTTGCGGATCATCCTCTTCTCTCAAATAATCTTGGTCTGTCTGCTTGTAGGTCTCAACTATGGCTAGCTTAGTGTCATTGAAAAGTTTAGGATGCTTCAGCAAGTTATCAAAGAGGTGTCTTGCAATGTAATATGCTGCCCGCCGATAGCCATGTCCATCCACAACTGTAAACAACCTAATATCCTGCCTGTCAAGTTCTGAGATCTCATGGAACACATGCATGTAATCTCCCTTCCCAGTCAAGCTTGAATATCCAAATCTGCATGATGGAAACTCACTAAAACCCCCCCCACTGATATTGGCTATCCTTCCACTTCCTTGAAACCATTTTTCAGTGTTGTCCATTGCAATGATGCTTCCAGTGTAACCACTATCATTGGTGCATTTTTGTGGTTTATAGGGGGACGGATTAGGATATGACTGGAGCATAATCCTCCCCTTGACCTCCACCAACTTTTGGCAGATTTCAGAAAACTTAGGACGGTCTTCTGCCCTTGTGGCCCAACACATCTTTATGATTGCAGATAGGTGTGCAGGACAATATTCCTCAGATGGTAAAGTTGGCCGCTCCTCACGTCGAATGCTTAGAAGCAGCTGAGATCGTAGTATATTGGCAAATGGCACCTCCCCAGTGAGGACCTCAAAGAAAACCAGTGCAAAGCTATACACATCCGCTGCATTTGTGTATTTCTCTGTGTTCTCTTCATCTTCAAATACCTCTGGTGCTCTCCAAGGAGTTGCCCCCAGTTGCCTTGTGGTAAACCTAGAGTTGTTTAGGTTCAACTTTGACATGCCAAAGTCTGTGATCTTAACTTGCAGAGACGAGGAAAGGCGTGAGTCCTGAGTCTCTACGATATTTATGAGAACATTATTAGCCTTGAGATCACGGTGCATCACGTTACTCTCATGCAAATATTTCATGGCCTCTGCCACCTGCAGCATTATATCGACAGCTAACAGCAGTGGAAGTGGAGGTTTAGATTGATCTTTAGATTGATCTTGAACATTCTCGTCTAAGTACCTCCGCAGGTCCATTCTCATGCGCTCTGAAACAATGACATGCTCGTTTCCCTTGACCACATACCCTACGAATTGAACCACATTTGGGTGACGCAACCTTGCTAGTAGATCCGCTTCTTTCTTCACTTCATTGACCAAAGTTCTGTTTGAGACTACGAACACCTTGGCAGCCACCGGCACTCCAAGATATTCACATTTGAACACTACTCCAAACGATCCCTGCCCAAGAATCTGCCCGCGCTTCACATCATCATATTCTATCGAGAGTAGATGAACGTGACCAGGACTTTTGTCCAGCACATGATCTACAAGCTTACTCTCATCTCCTCGGGGCAGTGACGTCCTGTACATTTTTAAAGTGCGTAACAAGCTCGCATGGTCAGATAGAGAGGCGAAAAAGACATCTTTCGTCAACAAAGCAGAGGAATACGGCGCTACAACGTCGTTACAATTCAGCATCAACACCTTGACGCAGAAAAGAAACTCATCCAGGTGGAGGAAGACCTTTTTCTGGATCGACGCGGAATCGGATGAGCTGATCAGCGACTTCCACCAGTCCTTGTCGCTCCACTGCGCCACCAACATCTCTCCACACGACAGTATACGCCTCAGTTCCGTCACAGTTCTTTCGCAAGCAGACAAATCACGGATATAAACGGCGCCATTGAGGGAGCGGGAGTATGTCGTTGCAAGGAGTGTGCACAAGGATTTGTTAAACTTCACCTGCTCACTTTGCAATTGTAAAGTCCTCGCCACATCTTTGCATTCCATAAGCAGAGCAACTGTCTCCATTTTGAGAAAAGAGCAGCCCTAAAAATGACGCCCTACCGACGAGAAAATACGATGTCAAAAAAAAGTGGAGTGAGCTGAGAAGAACAACAGAGGACCAACACACTCGCTGATGGATTTTCACTCTACAAACAATTGGATCAACGTCACGCGGTTCCGACTCCTGTGCTACCCACGGATACAAGCTACCGCCCACCACGACGTTCGCTCTCCGATCTCACCTCTCTGTGCGAACTCTGCAGACACGACTACGTATGTATCAGCCAAGACCTCTGTGAAGTGCTTTTCTGGACACGTTCAGTGTTTCGGTCTTTGTGTTTATCTGGTCTCTTCAATCCTTTATGAGGGACATCTCTGGAAAGCACTCGAGAAATTTCCTAGCGTATTTGGAGGGCACCTTTACATCCAGGAATATCCTAGAGAGCGGGTCCTTACACCTCCTCCTTAAGGCCGGGAGTGATCTTATACGTGCTCTACTATAAGTTTAGTGCTATCTACTTTAGGATACCCATACATGGGTGAGAAACATTCCCAATAAGTACCCTCAGTTTATAATGGCCAGGGCGAATTGACCCCCACATTGTTTTTTACCACGATCCCAATGTGGGGGTCAATTTGCCTTGGCCCCTATTAGCCCAGTTTGAAAATAGAAATTTCATGCAGCCAATGAGAATTTGGGTGGGGGGGGGGCGGTTTGGTTTTTGTTCTGTTCCCACTGTGTTCCCATGAGGTTCCCAAATAGTTTTCCAAGTTCCTCACATGTTCTCAAGATATTCCCAACAGCACCTCAATTTTATTCCATACCAT
>Ga0116229_10009460_pt1 | contig 14852 bp, 8 predicted proteins | sample S1TSphgellanicum_3_FD_87313 | JGI IMG/M metagenome (GOLD analysis project Ga0116229, IMG submission 87313) | Host-associated microbial communities from peat moss isolated from Minnesota, USA - S1T2_Fc - Sphagnum magellanicum MG | ecosystem: Host-associated > Plants > Peat moss > Unclassified... | reverse complement strand
AACTGGCGCAGAAAATCGATGGCCTCGAGGTTTTCGCGTCCGCCGTAGCGGTTCGGCAGCCACTCGCCCGGATGGCGGCTATAGTCGAGATACAGCATCGAGGCGACCGCATCGACGCGCAGGCCGTCGACGTGGAACCGGTCGAGCCAGTACAGCGCGTTCGCCACCAGGAAGTTACGCACCTCGTGACGCCCGAAATTGAAGATCTTGGTACCCCACTCGCGGTGCTCGCCGAGGCGGGAATCGGCATGCTCGTAGAGCGCCGTGCCGTCGAAGTACGACAGGCCGTGGTCGTCGCGCGGGAAATGCGCCGGAACCCAGTCGAGAATCACGCCAATGCCGGCCTGATGGCAGGCGTCGATGAAGCGCATGAGGCTCTCTGCCGACCCATAGCGCGCCGTCGGCGCGAAGTAACCGGTCACCTGATAGCCCCAGGACGCATCGAGCGGGTGCTCGGCGATGCCCATGAGTTCGATGTGCGTGAAGCCGAGGTCGCGCACGTAGGGGATCAGCTGTTCACGCGCCTCGTCCCAGTTCATGAACGGCGGCTCGCGCTGGTCCCAGGGCTGGCGCCAGGAACCCAAGTGGACCTCGTAGGCATTGAACGGACGGCGCATAGCGTTCGCGCCGGCACGGGCAGCGAGCCAGTCGGCATCGCCCCAGCGGTGCTCGCTGGGCGCGGCCACCACGGAGCAGTTCCCGGGACGTAGCTGCATCTGCGTCGCGTAGGGATCCGACTTCAAGAACAGGCCGCCGTCCCGTCCGCTCACCTCGAATTTGTAGAGCGTGCCCGGACCTACGTCGGGGATGTGCAGCTCCCAGACGCCCGAGACGCCGAGACCGCGCATGACGTGAGTGCGCCCGTCCCAGCCGTTGAATGGCCCGACCACGCTGACGCGCTCGGCATTCGGCGCCCAGACGGCGAAGCGCGTGCCTGAGCGGCCGTCGAACTCGAGTGGGTGTGCGCCCAATTTGTCGTAGATGCGAAGGTGATTGCCTTCACCGAACAAATAGAGATCGAAATCCGTGATCTGCGCGTCCGTCAATTCGCCACTCTTCGCGTAAGGCACGGGTGCGATCTTAACAGCTCTTTACGTCACGGGCTTGACGGACCAGATCCTGTCAGCGTACTCCCGGATGCTGCGATCGCTCGAGAAGAATCCCATGTTGAGGCAATTGATGACGGCCTTGCGGCTCCAGGCATCCTCGTCGGCGAACAGCCGGTCGACCTGGTCTTGCGCGTGGGCGTACGCCGCAAAATCCGCGAGCACGAGATACGGTTCGCCGTCGCCGAGCAGGCGGTTCACGAGCTTGCGTGCGTCATCGACATCGCCCGGCGAGAAATGGCCGGCGGCGATCTGATCGAGGGCGAGCGCGAGTTGCGGATTCGCGTCGAGTTCGCGCCGCGGCACGTAGCCCGCGGCCCGGCGTGCGGCCACCTCGTCGGCGGTCAACCCGAAGATGAAGATGTTCTCGGCGCCGACGTGGTCCCGGATCTCGATGTTCGCACCGTCGAGCGTCCCGATCGTGAGGGCGCCGTTCAGCGCGAGCTTCATGTTCCCCGTGCCCGACGCCTCCATCCCGGCCGTGGAGATCTGCTCGGACAGATCCGCGGCGGGCATGATTTTCTGGGCGAGAGACACGTCGTAGTCCGGGACGAACACGAGCTGCAGCTTGTCGCGGACGGCGCCGTCGGCGTCGATGGTGCGGGCCACGTTGTTGATGAGCTTGATGATGGCCTTCGCGAGCAGGTAACCCGGCGCCGCCTTGCCGGCGAACAGCACGGTGCGCGGCACGACGGGCGCGTCCGGATTCGCCCGGATGCGGTTGTAGCGCACGATCACGTAGAGCAGATTGAGGAGCTGTCGCTTGTATTCGTGGATGCGCTTGACCTGCACGTCGAACAGCGAGTCGACGTTGACGTCGAGACCCATCCGGCGGCGGATCTCCTCTGCGAGGCGCGCCTTGTTGGTCCGTTTGATGCCGCGGAACTGACGCCGGAAATCCGCGTCGTCGGCGAGGCCGATGAGCCGCCCGATTTCCTCCAGATCGTTTTCCCAGGTCACGCCGAGCCGTTCGGTCAGCAGCGCGGACAATCCCGGGTTCGACTGCTTGAGCCAGCGCCGCACCGCAATGCCGTTGGTCACGTTGGTGAAGCGCTCGGGAAACATCTCGGCGAACCCCGCAAACACGTGCTTGCGCATCAGATCCGAATGCAGCCGCGCGACGCCGTTGATCCGGTGGCTGCCGATCACGGCGAGATGCGCCATGCGCACCTGCCGCTGGCCGTCCTCGGTGATGATCGAGAGGCGCCGCTGCCGCTCGATGTCGCCCGGATGGCGCAGTTGCACCGAACTCAGAAACTCGCGGTTGATGACGTAGATGATCTCGAGGTGCCGCGGCAGCAGGCGCTCGTACATCGCCACCGGCCAGGTCTCGAGCGCCTCCGGCAGCAGCGTGTGGTTGGTATACGAAAACACGCTGCCCGTGATGCGCCAGGCGGCGGCCCACGGCAGCCGGTGTTCGTCGACCAGGAGCCGCATGAGTTCCGGTATCGCGACCGTCGGATGAGTGTCGTTCAATTGAATCGCGACCGAGTCCGGCAGCGACTCGAGGGCGCGGCCTTCCGCAAGATGGGTCGCGAGCATGTCCTGGAGGCTCGCACTGACGAAGAAATACTGTTGCTTGAGCCGCAGCTCCTTGCCCTGCGGGCTCGAATCGTCGGGATACAGCACGCGCGACAAATTCTTCGCCTCGATCTGTTCGCGCACGGCCGCGGCGTAATCTCCCGCGTTGAACGCGTCCACGTGGAAGGGCGTGATGCCGCGGCCGGACCAGAGCCGCAGATGATTGACCGTGGCCGTGCGATTGCCCGGAACGAGCTGGTCGAAGCCGATGGCCGCGAGCTCGTCGGTCTCGATCCACTGATGCGGTTGGCTCCAATCCGTGGAGCCCGGCACTGCGACGCTGCGTCCGCCGAACTTGACGATGTAGCGCGCGTTGGTGCGCGGCGTCTCCCAGGGATTGCGCAGCCGCAGCCAGCTGCTCGCCACCTCGCGCTGGCCGCCGTCGGGGCCGACGACCTGGGTGAAAATGCCATAGTCGTAGCGGATGCCGTAGCCGATCGCGGGGTACTGTAAGGTCGCCAGGGAATCGAGGAAGCAGGCGGCGAGCCGCCCGAGCCCGCCGTTGCCGAGTCCCGGGTCGACTTCCTGCGCAACGATCGACTCGAGCTCGTGGCCCATCTCGCGCAGGCTCGCACGCGCCTCCTGCACGAGATCCCCGCCCAGGCTGTACAGCGCATTCATCAAGGCGCTGCCCGGCAGGTATTCGACCGACAGATAACAGACCCGCTTGACGTGGGCTCTCGCGACCCGCTGCTGGGTGGCGAGCCAACGCAGGCAGAGTTCCTCGTGCACGGCCAGCGACAACGCATCGTAAAGATCACGCGGCGACGCCGTCTCCGGATCCTTGCCCATGGAGCGGGTCAGACGGTCGATCACGGCGGCATGCAGCATGCCCGGTTGCAGAGCGACGTTGCGCCGCGTGGATGTCTGAGTCACAGCCGAATTCATCGTGCGATTTCACCCTCGGGCAGCATTTGACAGTGGCGAGTTTGCCCAAATTACAGGTTAAACTAAATGCAGTATCGGAGCCACGTCGCGGAACCTCAATGCCATGGCAGCGAATCTTGAAACTCGAGGAGCGGCCCCGCCCCAGACGCCTCCGGCGGATCTGGCCATCGGCGTCGACGTCGGCGGCTCCTCGATCAAGTGTGCGCTGGTCGACCTTTCCGACGGTCGCTTGGCCTCCCAGCGCCACAGCGTACCGACCCCCGCTCACGGCAGCATCGACACCCTGCTCGCGTCGATCGCGACGGTCACCGCGAAGCTGTCCGGCGAGCATCCGATCGGACTCGCGTTTCCGAGCGTCATCACGCGCGGCATCGTGCGCACCGCGGCCCATTTGAACCAGGATTGGATCGGTCAGCCGCTCGCCGCGCTCGCGACCCGGCAGCTCGGCCGGCCGGTAATCGCGATCAACGACGCCGATGCGGCGGGCCTGGCGGAACTCCACTACGGCGTCGCCAAGGACGTGCCCGGTACGGTGTTGTGTCTGACGCTGGGGACCGGGATCGGCAGCGGCTTGTTCATCGACGGCACCCTCGTGCCGAACACGGAGCTCGGCCATCTCGAGGTCGACGGCCGCGAGGCCGAACAGCGTGCCGCAGGCCGCATCAAGGTCGAGCAACACCTGAGCTGGGACGCCTGGAGCGCGGAGTTGAACCGCGTACTCGCCGCGCTGCACGCGCTGCTCTGGCCGGATTTGATCGTGTTGTGCGGCGGCATCACCGACGAGCCGGAATCCTTCTTGTCGAAACTGCGCTGTGAGTCCGTGCTCAAGATCGGTGAGTTGCGCGCCGATGCCGGCATCGTCGGCGCCGCACTGGCGACGAGACTCGCCTGACCTCGGAGGGCGGCACGCCAGGCTGTGTGTATTGCAAGGCGGCCGCCGGTGCCGCTCTCTGTTGCGTGCTGGCGGCGTGTGCGGCAAGGCCCGTGACGAGCCCCGGCGCCGCGCGCGCCATACCGCCCTACCCCGCGGCCGCGGGCGCGGCAGAGTCAGGCCCCCCCGAGTCGGGCGCCGCCGCGCGCGCGGCGCGCCTCGCCGCGGCGGCGCTCGACATGGTCGGAACGCCGTACCGGTACGGCGGCAGTGATCCCACGGGTTTCGACTGCAGCGGCCTCGTCGATTATGCGGCGGGCAGCGTCGGACTCTCCCTGCCGCGCACGGCACAGGAACAGCTTCAGGTGGGCACATCCGTCAAGCGCAGGGATCTGCGCGCGGGCGATCTCGTGTTCATGCATCTCGCCGCGAAGGAACTGCACGTCGGCATCGCCGTCGATGCGGGACGCTTCGTGCATGCGCCCTCGACGGGCGGCCGCGTGCGCGTCGACTCCCTGAACGCCCGACCCTATAGAGAGGGATTTTTCGCGGCGCGCCGGATCGTGCCCTGAGGCGCGCCGGTCGGATCCGCCACGGCCTCCGCGGCGACGACGGCGAACTGCAGCGCCGCGAGGCGCGCATAGAGCGGGCTGTGCACGAGCAGTTCGGCATGCGTGCCCACCGCGATCTTGTGGCCGTGATCCATGACGACGATGCGGTCGGCCTTGAGAACGGTCGCGAGCCGATGCGCAATGATGATCGTCGTGCGTCCCTGCATGAGCTTTTCGAGCGCCACTTGTACCAGGCGCTCGGACTCCGCATCGAGCGCGCTCGTCGCTTCGTCGAGCAGCAGGATCGGGGGATCCTTCAAGATCGCTCGCGCGAGCGCGATGCGCTGGCGCTGTCCGCCCGACAGCCGCGTGCCCCGTTCGCCGAGAAACGTGTCGTAGCCCTGCGGCAGATTGCGCAGAAAATCATCCGCCGCCGCTGCGCGCGCCGCCGCTTCGATCTCGGCGTCGGTCGCTCCAGGGCGGCCGTAGCGGATGTTGTCGCGCGCACTGGCGCCGAACAACACCGTCTCTTGCGGCACCAAGCCGATTTGCGCGCGGACCCTTTGGGGTCGCAGGTCCGCGAGCCGCAGATCGTCGATGCAGACGCGCCCGGATTCCGGGTCGTAGAAGCGTAGCAACAGCTGAAACGTCGTGCTCTTGCCGGCTCCCGAGGGACCGACGAACGCAATGGTCTCTCCGGGAGTCACCTCCAGGCTGAAATTCTCGAGCGCGGCCGCCTCGGGTCGCGACGGGTAGCGGAAGCTGACGTTGTCGAAGCGGATCGCGCCGCGGGCTCTCGCCGGCAGTTCGGCGGGATTCAGCGGCGCCGTGATGCGGGGCGTCGCGGCCAGCAGCTCCTGCAGCCGCTCCATCGCGCCCGCGGCCCGTTGCAGATCGCCCCACATTTCCGACAGCGCCGCCGCGGCCGATGCGACCAGCGTGGCGTAGACCAGGAATTGCGCGAGCTGGCCCGCGGTGATGAGGTGCTCGAGAAAGTCGTGCACGCCGAGCCACAGGACGAACAACACGCCGCCGAACACGAGCATGACGCCGAACGCCGTCAGCAGCGCGCGCACTTTGGTGCGGCGGATGGCGGTCGCGAAGCTGTCTTCGACGGCGGCCGTGTAGCGGCTGCTCTGCAGATCCTCGAGCGTGAAGGCCTGCACCGTCTGGATGGCGTTCAAGGTCTCGTCGGCGAGACTGCTCGTGTCGGCGATGCGGTCCTGCGACGCGCGCGACAGGCCGCGCACGCGGCGTCCCGTGACGATGAGCGGCACGAGCACGATCGGAATCATGAGCAGGATCACGCCCGTGAGCTTGGCGCTCGTGAGCGCCAACATCACGAGACCGCCGATCAGGCTCAAGGTCGAGCGCAGGATGATCGAGAGATTGACCCCCGAGATCGCCTGGACGAGCGTCGTATCGGTCGTCAAGCGCGACAGGATTTCACCGGTCCGGGTGATTTCGAAGAACGTCGGATCCATGTGCACGACGCGGCGGTAGACGGCCGCGCGCACGTCCGCGACGACGCGCTCGCCGAGCCAGCTCACGAGATAGAAGCGCAGCGCTGCAAATCCGCCGTAGACGATCGCGGCGACGAACAGCGCCACGAAGTAATGATCCACGGTCGCCGCATCCTTGACCGTCACGACCTCGTCGATGAGCCGTCGCACGGCAACCGGCAGGGCCAGCAGGGACGCGGATGCCGCCAACAGCGCCGCGATGGCGGCCACGAGCACCCACCGGTACGGACGCAGGAACGGCAGCAGCGCGCGCAGCGGACTCAAGGACTTGGCGCGGGGTCGTTCTCGGCTGCTCATGCCGTATGATCCCACAAGCACCCGCCGGCCGTGGCGGTGTCCGCCGCGCGCGCCGCCCCGCGCCGTCATCGGCAAGGCCCGCGTGGCGGCCCCACAACACTCGAGACTGCCGCCGCGGGCAAGAATTGCCTTTCTCGAGACTCGGCGCTAAGGTGCACGAAGCAAGGCAACCGGGCGGCTGTTCGTGCGCTCGGTCGGATCACAAAAATTCGGGGATGCACCATGCTGGAACATCTTGAGCTCAGCCAGTTGCGCTCGGGCCACGGTTTGTCGCAAGACTCGTCGCAAGACTTGTTGCAACACTCGTCACGCGTTTCGTCACGCCTGTTGCCGCGCGGCGTGCGGCGGCGCGACGGCGGCGCGCTCGCGGCATCGCTGACGGCTATCGCGGGCCTGACGGCTGTCGTGAGCCTCGGCATGCTCTGTGCCTCGAGCGCCCGAGCCGCTGACGCCGAGACGCCGGCAGAGGCCGATTCGGGACCGCTGCAAGAGATCGTCGTGACCGCGACGCGCAAGGAGGAGAACCTGAGCCGCGTGCCGATCAGCGTCACGGCGCTGACCCAGGACATGATGGACGTCCGCGGCATCAAGGACTTTCAGGACGTGGTCAAGTTCACGCCGGGCGTGCAAATCGACAATTCCGGCACGAACAACATCGCGATCCGCGGCATTGCCTCGACCGGCGGTGCCGGCACGACCGGTATTTACCTCGACGATACGCCGATCCAGATGCGCGCTCTTGCGTTCAATCCCGACGAGGCGCTGCCGAAGGCCTTCGATCTCGATCGCATCGAGGTCCTGCGCGGTCCGCAGGGCACGCTGTTCGGTGCCGGTTCCGAGGGCGGCACGGTCCGCTACATCACGACCCAGCCGAGTCTCACGAACACGAGTTTCTACAGCCGCGACGAGGCCTCCTACACCGAGGGCGGCGCGGCGAGCTACGAGGCCGGCATCGCCGGGGGCACGCCGCTGATCGACGGCACCCTGGGAGTGCGCGTGACCGCGTGGTATCGCTACGACGGCGGCTGGATCGATCGGATCGACCCCTATTCGCTGGAGGGGGCGCAACAGAACGCGAACTACGATCAAACCAAGCTGTTCCGGCTTGCCTTCATCTATGCACCGACCGACGCTTGGACGATCACGCCGAGCTTTTCCTACCAGGATCGCTATCGCAACGATGTGGAGAGCTATTGGGGTCTTTATTCGCATCCGAGCAACGACCAATACGTCAGCGCGGATCCGACTCAGCGCACGGATCCCGACATCTACTACATCACCTCGCTCAAGGTCCAAGGCGATCTCGGCCCGGTTCGCCTGATTTCGAACACCGCGTATTTCAACCGCAAGGAAGTCACGGGATACGACGGCACGCTCTACAACCTGGGCTTCTATCAAGAGTTCTTCAATGGAGGCCTGGCCGCGAACGGCGGCAACCTCACGACGCCCTTGATCGACGGATCGGGGCTGCACCTGCCGTCCTGCGCTCAGCAAGCCGCGATCCAACAAGCCAACGGCCAACCGACCCAGCCGTGCCTGACGAGTTACTACTCGCCGGCCTCGATCAACAACGATCAACAGAACTTCGCTCAGGAGATCCGGCTGCAGTCCTCGGATCCGACCGCAGCCTTGAACTGGACCACGGGCCTCTTTTTCGGCCTGAACCACCAGCAGTACCTCGAACAGATTCACGATCCCGAGTTGAACGCCTTGACCGAGGCGGTCGCGGGCACGCCGTACACCGAGCTATTTACGGATCCGAACGGAAATCCCGTGCCTTACGTCGGGGCATTCCCGAACGATTCGTACTTTCTCGAGACCTATTCCGAGGACAAGCAGATCGCCTTGTTCGGCGAAGCCAGCTATGCATTTACCGACCAATGGAAGGTGACCGCCGGTGCGCGCTTCTCCAAGACCGAGTTCTCGTTCAATACGCTGACCGGCGGACCGCAATTGTTCCTCGCCCCCCAGGGAAACGAGGGCGATAAGAAGGAGAACTCCTTCACGCCGAAGGTGAGCATCTCCTACCAGTACGATCCGCATGATCTGTATTACTTCACCTATGCAAAGGGCTTCCGCCCAGGCGGCGCGAACAATCCCGTACCCTATGCGGCCTGCTCGCTCGACTTCCAAGCCTTCGGCATCAAATCGTCCCCGGCAACCTACAATTCCGACACGGTCAACAGCTTCGAAGTCGGTGCGAAGAACAATTTCGACAATCGCATCAAAATCGCGTCCAGCGCCTACTACATCCGTTGGAACAACATCCAGCAAACCGTCGTACCGCCGATCTGCGAAATCTCATTCATCGACAACTTGGGCGACGCCGTCGCCAAGGGCGCCGATCTGCAGGCGGAGTTCGCGATCACCGACAATTTCACGGCCGAGCTCGCGACGGGTTACACCGATGCGCGCTACACGAAGAACGCCACGCTGTCCTCGAACAGCAGCTATGGTCCGGTCGTCAGCTCCGGCGATGCGATCACGGGGCAAAGCGGCCAGCCGGCGGCGCCGTTCACGGCGACGCTCGGCCTCGAATACAAGATCGACCTCGGGTCGCACGCCTCGTTCATCCGCTTCGACGAGGAATACCAGGGCCGCGACAAATGGCCCTCGCCGCAGCAAGATGCCAGCACGCTGCAGTACGACCCCGCGAATTACACGTTGTCGCCGACCCACTTCGCCTCCCTGCGCGCCGGCAGCACCTTCGGTGGCTGGCAGATCGAAGCCTTCGTCGATAATTTGACCGATACCAACACGATCACGAACTACGAGTGGTCGATCAATCCGAACGAGGGCGGTTCACCGGTTTACAGCCGTTTGCAGCGCGAATTCGGGTACCGGCCGCGCACCTTCGGCCTGACCTTCGTCTACCGGAAGTAGCCGCGGGAACCGACCAAGCCAACATCACAGCGGGGATTCGATGGCGATGACTTCACGATTCGTGCTCCCGGCCTCCATGCTCGGCCTGGCGGCGGGCGCGGGACTGTGCCTGGCCTTGAGCGATGCCGCGCTGCCGGCCGCCGCGGCAGACCCGGCGGAAACCAGCGGCGGCCTCGAGGAAATCGTCGTCACGGCGACGCGCCGCGAGGAGAGCATCAGCAAGGTGCCGATCAGCATCACGGCGATGACCCAGGATGATCTCGACCAAAAGGGCATCCGCGACTTCTCCGAGATGGTGCGCTTCACGCCCGGCGTGTCGATCGACACCTCGGGCACGAATGCGATCTCGATTCGCGGCATCTCCTCCTCGGGGGGTGCGGGCACGACGGGCATCTACATCGACGACACGCCGATCCAGATGCGCGCCCTCGGCTTCAACCCGGATGACACGCTGCCCAAGACCTTCGACATCGATCGCGTCGAAGTCCTGCGCGGACCTCAGGGCACCTTGTTCGGCTCGGGCTCGGAGGGCGGCACGGTACGCTATCTCATGACCCAGCCGAGCGTGACGACCGAGTCCACCTACGCGCGCGGCGAAGCCTCGTACACCGAATACGGGGACCCGAGCTACGAGGCCGGCATCGCGCACGGCGGCCCGATCATCGACGACGTGCTGGGATACCGCGCGAGCCTCTGGTACCGCCGCGACGGCGGATGGATCAACGACGTCAACGACACGACGGGCGCCGTGACTCAGGCGAACGCGAATTACACCGGCACGTTCGCGGCACGGGCGGCGTTTCTCTACAAGCCCGTGGATGCCGTCAGCATCACGCCGAGCATCATGTTCCAGAACAAGCAGCAGAACAACATCTCGACCTACTATCCGGCCTATTCGGACCCCGGCGCCGGCGAATTCAACGATGCGACGCCCGAACGCATTGCGATTCCGGACAAATACTTCCTGCCGGCCCTCAAGATCCAGGTCGACTTCGCGCACCTATCGCTGATCTCGAACAGCTCGTACTACTACCGCAACGAGACGGACTCGTATGAGGGCACCGACTACGATCTCGCCTTCTATCAGTCGCTGAGCTGGCCGAGTTCCGGGTATGGGTTGAGCTGCGGCCCCGCGCAGACCGCCCCGCCCTGCCCCTGGTACCCGCTCCTCGACGCGACCGGGTTCCACCTGCCCCCCGGCTTCACCGACTACGCCACGCCGAACACGATGACGAATCAGCAGCGCAACTACACCCAGGAATTCCGCCTGCAATCGACGGACGACGGCCCGCTGAAATGGACCGTGGGCGTCTTCTGGTCGCTGGCCCAGGAAGTCAGCATCGAACAGTTGAACGACACCCAGGTCAACCCGTTCTTCGAGTACTTGTTCGGCACCTCGGCGACGAGCATCTTCGGCAACTATTACTATTGCAACGGTCAGGGCACGCCGCAGAACTTTCCGAACTGCGACATCTACTATAACTACAACCGGAGCTTCGACCGTCAGCTCGCCGGCTTCGGCGAGCTCACGTACAGGCTGACCGATACCTTCTCGGTGACGGTGGGTGGTCGGGAGTCCAAGCTCGGCACCTCGCTGACGCACTACTCGAATGGCATCGAGAACTTCGGGCCCGCGTACGCCGGCGGCCAGCAGCATGAAACCGCCTTTACGCCGAAGGTCGGCTTGAATTTCCAGGCCGACGACAAGGACCTGTACTACTTCACGTATGCGAAGGGCTTCCGCCCGGGTGGCTACAACCCGCCGTTGCCGGCCGCGATCTGCAGCAGTGGCCTCATTTCGGAGGGCTTCGCGAGCGGCCAGGCGCCGCTATCCTACAACTCCGACACGACGCAGAGCTTCGAGATCGGCTCCAAGAACGTCATCGCCGACCGGATCAAACTGGCCGGCAGCGTCTATTACATCTTGTGGAACAACATCCAGCAGAACGTCTACGTGGCGGGCGACTGCGGACTCCAGTTCACGGACAACTTAGGCACCGCGGTGGCCAAAGGCTTCGACCTGCAGGGCGACATGGTCATCGGCGGCGGCCTCAGCCTCGAAGCCTCGGTGGGCTATACCAATGCCCGCTTCACCAAGACCTCGATCTCGGACCTCGCGGTCGCCGGCGATGCGATCTCGGGCGAAGCCGCGATCAACTACGCGCCCGGCACCAATCCGCCATGGAACATCGCGGTCGGCCCGCAATACGGCTTCAAGCTCGTGGACCACGATGCCTTCGTGCGTCTCGACTGGGAATACGCGAGCCGCAACCCCTGGTTGGCCGCGGTCCAGGACCCGCGCAGCAGCCAGTACAACTCGAACTCCTTCACGCTGCCGTCGACGAGCTTTTTCTCGCTGCGCGCCGGCGTGAAGCTCGGTGGTTTCCAGGTCTCCGCGTTCTGCGACAACCTGCTCGACTCGCATACGCTGATCAATTACGCCCAGGTCCAGCCGGATACCTACAATCCGTCCTACAACCCCAACCTGCCGAACTCCGTCCAGCAGAACGACTTCACGTTCCGGCCGCGCACCATCGGCGTGACGGTGACTTACCGGCAGTAGGGCGTCCCGGCAGTCGAGCGTCGCGTCAGGCCACCGCGCGCGCCGCCTCGCGGCCCGATGCCGCGTACAGCGACGCGGCGAGGATGTCGAGCCCTTCCTCGAGCACCGCATCCTGAATCGTCAGCGGTGCGAGGAGACGCACGACGTTCGCCGAAACGCCGCAGGACAACAAGATCAAGCCCCGCTGCTCCGCCTGCGCGAGAATCGAGGCCGTCAACGCCGCATCCGGTTCCTTCGTCTTGCGATCCTTGACGAGTTCGAACGCGATCATGCTGCCGATTCCGCGCACGTCGCCGATACCCGGGAGGTCCGACGCCAAGGCCTCGAGCCGCGACCGCATGCGCTGACCGACGCGCGTCGCGCGCGCGAATAAATCCTCGGCGTCGATCACGTCGAGCACGGCATGCGCGGCCGCAATACCGATCGGATTGCCGCCATAGGTGCCACCGAGTCCACCCGGATGCGCCGAATCCATGATCGAGGCCCGCCCGATGACGCCGGACAGCGGGAAGCCGCCGCCCAGACCCTTGGCGACCGTGATCAGATCCGGCACCACGCCCGAGTGTTCGATCGAGAACATCTTGCCGGTGCGGGCGATGCCGCCCTGCACTTCGTCGGCGATCAGCACGATGCCATGCTCATCGCATAGCTGCCGCAGCGCGCGCAGAAACTCCGCCGGCGCGACGTTGAAACCGCCCTCGCCCTGGACCGGCTCGATGATGATCGCGGCGACCGCTGTCGGGTCCACGTCGCCATGAAACAGTCGATCCAAATCGGCGAGCGCCTGTTCGGTGCTGACCCCGTGATACGCGTGCGGGAACTCGGCATGATAGATCTCGGCCGGAAACGGGCCGAAGCCGCGTTTGTAGGGCATGACCTTGCCGGTCAGACCCATCGTGAGCAGGGTGCGGCCGTGGAAGCCACCGGAAAACGCGATCACCGCCGAGCGTTTGGTGTGGATTCGCGCAATCTTGATCGCATTTTCGACGGCCTCGGCGCCGGAGTTCAAGAACAAGGTCTTCTTCGCAAAGTCGCCGGGAGCCACGGCGTTCAGGCGCTCGGCGAGCCGGATGTAGGATTCGTAGGACGCCACGTGAAAACACGTGTGTGCGAACAATGCCGCCTGCTGAGCGACCGCTTCCATGACGCGCGGGTGGCGGTGCCCCGTGTTGAGCACGGCGATACCCGCGGCGAAATCGATGAAGCGGCGGCCGTCGACGTCCCACAGCTCGGAATTCTCCGCGCGCGCCACATAAATGCCTTTCGAGGAGACGCCGGCGGGAACCGCGGCGGTTTGGCGAGCTCTCAATTCAGTGGATTTAGTCATCGCAGACCCCGTGTGGTAGCGTTCAAGATGGCTGGAACGGTACCATTCCCGGGTATTTTGAGCAAAACACGGCTCGCTTGACCGACCCTACCCCTCTGCCAGCACCGCCACCGATCGCCGCCCCGAGCGGGACGCACCGCGTGCCGGTCGAGCGGGTAGGTCCCGGCGTCCGCGCCGTCGATCACGACCGGGTGGCCGTCGAGGCGCCGCTCGAATTTCAGCTGCACCACCCGGCCCTCGCGGGGGAACCCGCCTCCTTCGGCACGACGATGCGCACGCCCGGAGACGACGAGTCGCTCGCGGCCGGTCTGTTGTTCGGCGAAGGCATCGTGCAGCGGGTTCAAGATATCGACGGCATCGAGACCAGCACCCGACGGCCCAATGTCGTGAACGTCCGGCTGCACGAATCCGTCATGCTGGACATTCAAACGCCGGCGCGGCGCTTCTCGGCGGGCTCGAGTTGCGGCGTCTGCGGAACCACGGGACTCGACGCCGCGATCGCGCGTGCGGCGGCGACCCGCATCACGGCCGCCGCCGCCGTGGAACTCGACGTGTTGTTGGGTCTGCCCGTCCACATGCGTCGTGCACAGTCCAAATTCGGCGCAACCGGGGGCATCCACGCGGCCGCGCTGTTCGACCGCTCTGGCCAGTTGCTCGACATCGCGGAGGACGTCGGACGGCACAATGCCTTCGACAAACTCGTGGGTACGAGCTTGTTGACCGGCCGCCTCCCGTGGGGCGAGTACATTGCCCTGCTGAGCGGCCGGGCGAGTTTCGAGCTCGTGCAAAAGGCGCTGCGCTCCGGGGTCGGAATTCTCGCCGCCATCGGCGCACCGTCCAGCCTCGCGGTGAATCTCGCGTCGCAGACCGGCCTCACGCTCGTCGGCTTCTTGCGCGCGGACCACTGCAACGTGTACTCCGGCGCCTGGCGGCTTCTCGGAACCGCGCCGTCACGCGGCAGCGGGTAACGCTGCGAGGGCGGTCGGCTGCCGAATGCGCGACGCGGGGTAGATCGCCATCAACGTGAGCGCCACCATCCCGTAGAGGATGACCTCGAAGCGCCCCTTCGTCTCGGTCAGAACCCAGCCAATCAGCAGAGGCGAGAGGATTCCCGAGAGCTGTCCGGCCGTGTTGACCACACCAAATGCCGCGCCGACTGCCTGCTTGGGAACGGTGACCAGGGGAATTGTGGAGAGCGCGGTGGCGACCACATTGGAAAAGAGAAAGACGGGGACGAGGCAACAGACGGCCGCCACGCCGTT
>Ga0116229_10009459_pt1 | contig 14853 bp, 10 predicted proteins | sample S1TSphgellanicum_3_FD_87313 | JGI IMG/M metagenome (GOLD analysis project Ga0116229, IMG submission 87313) | Host-associated microbial communities from peat moss isolated from Minnesota, USA - S1T2_Fc - Sphagnum magellanicum MG | ecosystem: Host-associated > Plants > Peat moss > Unclassified... | reverse complement strand
AAGTAAACTGACCCCTAGGGGGCAGTTTCACCCCATCCATGAAATCCCAGTTTCATCCCATGGTTTCCATCGGATCACACTGGGCCAGAGTGATTTAGCACCCACCGGCACACCATCCATCCACTGGATGCCTGAACACCAGTTTCCATCGGATCACACTGGGCCAGAGTGATTCATTCACCGGCGCACCATCCATCCACTGGATGCCTGAACCTGAACCTCTCCCGTGCCAAGTCCATCAGTTGTCAGTTGGGTAATAACTGTCACAATGATCGAAATTCCCAAATCAAAAAATTCCTCAACTTACCCGCCCCCCCTTTCTACAAAGCACACCACAAGGAACGGACAATGATTAGTAAAAAATTCTAGGCACTGCCCGGACAGACAGACAAACACCACTGTTGCTTTAATATATATGATATTATTATTATTAATCTGTTTTTGGTCATAAACAACCTTAGGGCTTTAGGATTCATAACCTACTTGGATGAAATTCAATCAACCAAGTAGGTTAATAAAATTTGAAATTTCCATACTTGACTCATAAGCAATAATCGTTTTTTGGTGAAAATTTGCCAAAACGCAACAAAAACAGAATATTGTGTTGAATTTTTTTACTTTTATTATTAGAAAAAAATAACAATAATAGTTTTTAAATTTTTTCTTATGAATTTTTATTTTTATTTTTTTTCTAATTTGGCTACATATATCAGCCAGGACTACACATTTGACAAAACTGTCTCAAAACTTCTTTTTTTTTTTTGACAATTTTTTTTCCCCAAAAACCAAGGAATATTGTGACAAAATATCCCTTTTTTTTTTAAAATGAGCTTTTCAACAATACGAAATTTTGCACTCAACAAAAACTCTGATCTCCATCCATAGAACACAGAACCTGATTTGAAGTACCCGTATAATACATTCGTGAGCATCTCCCCCCTGTACAATATACGAATACTGTACAGATTTTTGTGATACGGCAAGTACTCTGTCTAACGTGTTTGCGTCATACTTGCGTATTATACGGAGGTTTCTCACAACTAGTACGTTACGGTGTTCGCCTACATGCGGCTTCTTCTCGCGTACGCTGACATACGCCAACACGCACCAGGCAGGGAGCGAGCGAGCACAAGGAAGGGCGTGGTGATGCGGCCCACAACGGGGGCCATCGCAAGCAGCCATGGCGCTGTCCGAAGTCGGAGAGCATTACAGCGTCGCGCAACAGCAAGTGCAGGAGCTGTGGCAACGACTGCGAGAACGGCGCGTGCAGTTGTGCGACATTCACTTTTTGTTTTCTCTTTCTCGCTTTCTTCTCTTCTTGTTCTTCTTGGTCTATTTTATTAGCTGTTGCTTCTTCAATCCGGTAAGGCGATGTGTAATAAACTTTTACTTTCAGTTGTTAAAAGAGAGGGAAAATTTTGCTCGCGATTCTGGGGAACTCGCTGTCAAGAACTGGAGTTGTTTCAGTGTGTGTGTTTTTTTTGTGTGTAGGATTGAAGCAAACGCAAATTTGTTAGGGAACGAGAGTAGTATTTTCGCAGCATGAACATTATGTTCAGATGATGATTCTCAGTGGAGAAAGAGAGAGATTAGGTCATTTGCTGAGACTGCAGAGAAAAAAGAAGTCTGGAAATAATAGTTTGGCGAAGGACTGTATTCTTTGGCCTCAGCCTCTCTCTTCTCCTCTGTAGGAATTTTTTATTTTATTTTTTCTTCTCTTCCTGGACCTTTACATTGCTACTGCTGTCCTCACTGAACAATTTTTGCAATTTGGAATAACTGCACAGTGAATAGATATTCAAGGCAATATGGACGGAAACCTGTCAGGTTGAATGTCAACAAATTCAAGTGCTGCAGAACTCTGCAAGGACATACAGGGAAGGTATGTCACCTTCCCTCTCTCCATTGTGCAGTTGGTTGGGTCTTAGAGTGGTGAGGCAGTGCAACTCAATCCAGTTCTCAAAGCTGATAACAATTTCACATCTTTTCAACATAGTTAATAAAAGAAATTTTGCAGTGCTTGACACTCATGCTAAATTTCAGATATATGCACTGTACTGGTCATACTTGGAGAGCACACGGATAGTGGCAGCATCACAGGATGGGAGACCTATTGTATGGAATGCAGTGTCAAGCCAAAAGACTCATGCCATCAGACTGGCTTGTGCTTGGGTCATGACAGCAGCATTCTCACCTGCTGAAACTGCAGTGGCCTGTGGTGGATTGGATAATGTATGTTTGATTTTCCATCTTAGCTCCTTGCCTGACAAGGATGGTAATCTCCCTGTGTCCCACACACTCATGGGCCATAATGGTTACCTCTCATGTTTTCGCCATGTGCCCAATCATGAAGCCCATATTCTCACCAGCTCCAGAGACCAAACATGCACTTTATGGGATGCTGAAGCCAACAAGTGCTTACATACTTTTGGAGGAGATTCTCCATCTGGACATTATGGTGACATCATGAGGTGAATCCCCACTGATCCTACATTGTTCTTACTGTGACCTGCCCTCCAGTCTGATTGCATACTGTGGGAGAAGGGCTCGGCACTTGCTTGGTTTCACCCTTGTTTACAGAATAGCTTTAAATGATAGGCTGGGACTTTCCTGTCTGTGAAACCTTTCTCTTGAACCTCTACATTGCAGAAGCAAATTGTCTCGCTTGAGGGCAGGAAGGTACCAGTCTAGCAAGTTGTAATTTCTGCTTCAGTGCATTTTTAGTTGCCACTGGTGCAAAGTTCAGAGTGGGTTCAACTTGGAATTAACAAGTGTTGTTTCAGGTGGGGATGTGATTTGTTCACAGGATCTTGTCTCTTCAATTCATTTGCTATCAAGTTCTATCTCTGTTATTAACTGTGGAGAAAGATGATGTTCGAAGATTTTTGTCCTGCTAACCCACTTTGGTGATAGCTGAAAGGATAAGAGACAGTGACCCCTGAGGAAGGGTGGTGACAGTGTGTCCATTAGCACAAAGGACTCAAGCTTGTTTATCTCGGGATCATGTGTTTCAACAGCAAAGCTGTGGGACATGAGAACACCTGCTCGGGCATTGCACACTTTTCAAGGTCAAGGTGATGATGTGAATACAGTGCAGTTCCCGACTGATGGCCATCATTTTGGGACAGGGAGTGATGATGGAGTATGCCATTTCTTTGATACACACATGGGCCATGAGCTACAGCACTACATTGACAGCATGCCACCTCAAGGGGCCATTCTAATATCACCTCTATTGCTTTCTCCAATTCAGGATGTCTCCTGTTTGCGGGCTATACTGATGCCAACTGCTACGTCTGGGACACCTTCTGGCTGATGTATGCTTGCTATCATTTTAACGCGTTAGAAGATCTGACCCTATTCTTCCTTGTGGTTCTTATCGCATTATCCTGATGTCTCAGAGCAGTTATTCCAGTGTTGTTCACTTAGTGGCTGGTCTAGCTACATTGTACATAATATTTGGAGACATGTTAGACATCTGGATGGTTCAGAGTCAATGAGCTTCAGCAAGGTGATTTCTTCAACATGTGGTGCAGACCATTAGCAGGCCCTGACTTGTCTGAAATCAGACATTTCAACACAGAGTTAAGGACTTTGCTAGTTGCATTATATGCTCTGGACAATCTTGTGACAATTGCATGCTCTGCATGGGATCCTAAGGTAATTTTGAGAAATGATTATATTTCAAGGAGCAAAAATAAGTGTATCTGCAGAGCACATGAGTGTGCCTTGATGCAGGTGATAACAAATCTAGGAGGTGGAATGGGAGAGGGACACTGTGGTCATGTAAGCTGCCTCGGCATGGCATCAGATGGGAGTGCACTGTGTACAGGAAGCTGGGATACATCCTTGAAGGTCAGTGTGTTCCTTGGAGTGGACTATAAGTTGACTGTTTTCACAGATTGGATTTCTGTACCTGCTGCATTGGAGTAAATTGTGGCTATGCTGAGAGGTGGTATTTATCAGTTGCATGTGGATGTACACAGGTGTGGGCTTATGCTGGAAACAGAAAAATAATTTGAAGGTTATAAGTGACATTTATCTGCCGCATCTGGTCTGAGATGTGATGGATCCAATTCATTCCATTCTTTCACATCTGTGTGTGTGCACTGAGGATTTTACAAACAACCAGGCTCATCCAAGTTCTGTTATCCACTCCTAAATGTTCCACCTGAAAGTGGAATCCATCCTTTGAAACAGTGACCTACGCCCATCATAACAGGAGGTGTTAGCATGTAGACCTTTGTATCTGTTGCAACAGGCCTGAGAGCAGAGCTAAATGTTCATTCTGGCATGTGAATGAACATTTAGATTGGATGCTTCTTTGGCACTTGGTTGGACATATGCAGGTGATGCATGGGCTCCCAAATCAAGTGCAGTGCAATTGGTGTAACTTTGACTATTCCTTGAGTAGCTGTTGAGAAGCTCTTGAAAATTCTGTTCTTGGTATCACATGTTAAAGAAATGAGTGCCAAGGAACAATTTGTTCTCTAACATGTGTTGTGAGATGGATGGCTGATGTCCCAGGTCTGGCATCTGAAGACCCAGAACTCCATCAGCACCTTTAGAGTGAGACGATGGCATGAACATGTAGAGAAAGATCTAAATGAAAAAAAAAAAATCATTGGTCTCCAATCCTGAGAATGCTCTTTTCTGAGCTGTTCTGATGGGGTGGTTGTGCTGATTTCATGTACTGCATTTTGTGATGGAAGAGGGAACGTCACTTTCCTACCCTATACAATGCTCAACTGTTATCTGCAGAGGCATGTTAGCAACGTGTTTCAGAATCCATTGAGTTGGACAGAGACCTGAAGCTCAGGCATTATGGGCAGAACAAGATGATACACTCATTTGAAGTTCATTGATATAATCATCATCACTATATGAGAAACAGTCACAGCTGAAGTGTTGCAGATATGTCACCAGAAATGTTATTGTAACATTGAATTGAGATGGTAAAAATGTGGTCAGCATGCGGTAACCACCCCTGTGCTGATTGCCAAGGGGTTTCAACGCACAAGTATTACAAAATAAAGGCGAACTAATCATGTTGCTTCCATCACCTGGCTCTAGTCCAGGAACCTGGGTTTCAAACAGGAGAAACAAAACAGGGTTCAAACTGTGTGAATCCAAAAACTGTTTCAGTTTTACTGGGGACTTTGAAATCAAGAGAAATTGTGACAACGAAGATTCACACACCTTTCTTCTTTGTGTTTGATGCTGCAACAAGATCACATAAATCTCTTTTGCTCTGAACACAACTATGATCTCCTTTACAACATGCAAAGTCTTCACCAATTTGTTGCAGAATTCCCTCACAACATCCATCCTGCTGTTGAAGTTCAGCGCAGCTGTAGTTTTCAATCCAAATTTGGCTACCATCCTTGCACTGGCCATCTATGTTCCTTGTCTACTGACCAAAAGCTAGGCTTCACCTTGGCTGCTTTCCCAGGCCATTCGAGTGAAGACTTGCGGCTGGAAGAAGAAGCACCACCACTGCTGCCAACTCTCAAATCTCTTCTTCTTCTTCGTCCTCCTCGTCGCAGCAATCTGCCAGAAAGCCACTTGACTCGTCTCCACAACGCTAATACCACTCGTCGCCCGACTCGACGAACCCCACGAGACGCAGGAGCGAGCCTCGAGCAGAAACCGTCACGACTCCATACCAGCACCGTCACTGCTCTAGGCCTACTACTACTAGTACAGCCGCCTTTCTCCATACGCATATATCCCCCCACCGCCGCCCGCGCTCGCTGCTGCCGCGGCGGCCATGCATAATCCTTCTCCTCCTGTTCCTCCTCCTCCGCTACCTGGAAGCTACTACTGCTGTAGCCATCCCGCCCCATCGACCCTGCTAGCTACTGCAAACCTCACCTCACCTCACCTCATGTTCTCACAATCGTAGCACCACTTCCAACACTATATGTTCTGCAAGCACAACCTCACCACTCCACCATGCAACTCAAAAACAAAAAAATGAAGCTGCCAACAACAAACTGCAACAACAGATTGACTGATTCTAGCACAACTGTCGGAAACAACAAAACATCGAAGCTTATTAATCAGCAGCTTCCCAATGGTTCTATTTATGGCTTTCCCAATCTGGATGCCAAAAGCACTTACAACAAAAGAGTGGAAGAAAAAGAAATCACCAAAAGTTTGCTAAACTACTCTTTAAACTAGCAACAACAATATAAGCTTCGCCACTCTGCAGCGGTGAAGCATTACTGCGATCCTTCAAAACTGCTCCCGATTCACGCGCAAACACGCTGCTGCAGACAATCAAAATTCGCAGAAGTAATAGCGGCGTTGCGAGAGAGGGAGAGAGAGCGCGATTGGCGACAAAGCGGGAGAATCTGCAATGCGACAGGCTACTTATTACAGTGGAAAAAAATTCAAAAACAATTAGTCATTTTTGTGGCCTTTTTGGGGTGGCTGTTGGGTCAACTGCGCTTCTACAAATTTTTCAAAAAATACATTCTTTTACGTTGAATGGAAATTTGGAAAGTTTGGGGGAAAGAAAAACCAAGGGAAAAAGAAAAAGAGAACCAGGACAACGCGTGGAGTGCACATTATTTTATCTTATTTTCAATTGTTTAATATGTCAAATTTGGCGATTTCTTCCTAAATTTTAGCCCAAATTAATAGAATTTCCAACTTATGCTAGAAAATCAAAATTTTCAACAATTTCCCAATTTTTTGGTCAAAATAAAGAACGATAAAATTTGGGGCGTGGAGGCGGGGGGGTTGAAAAAAAAGCATTTGTTATGTGTGTCTAGTATCTAGGCTAAACTATGATAAATTTCAAGTTGGTGTTTTGGCAGGACCCTAGAATTGGTGAGATTTTGGACTATCATGACCTGATTTGTTTGTTTATTTATTACTTCCCTCCCCTATAACTAGCCTAGTTAGTTTTAAATCCAAGTGGTCCACTTATCTTGGTTGCATGTTTCTCATACTTGAGATTTAAGCCACAAGTGTGGACCAAAAAGAAATGAAAAAGAACTAGAGAAAATATATGTAGCAGCAGTGGAGGCGCTCAACTACACTATAATTACCATTATAATAGTTGGGTGGTCAATGGGTGATGGCTCTCTGCCCCACTTTAATTCTTATGGCAAGTTTGCCAAACTAACTAGCAACCAGTTTAAGGTCCAAATTTGACTTAGGTAATCGACCATGGTTTAGTCATGGGTTAAGTCATAATAGGGTTTAGAAATAGAATTTTAAGTTCCATGAAGTGTGAATGTCGTCATTTTGAACTAAAAGTTTTGAACCATCCGCACTAATTTAAAGTGATATGTGTACCCAGGCCATCTTCATTGGGGCTTCTTAATTAGGTGCTCTGCTGACCTCTGGGTACCAAGCTTGAGAGACTTGGTCCTCACTCCTCACATACCCTAGGGCTGGCATTAGTATTATTACCCTATGGGGTGGTCAGTTTTGACAGGCATGTGCCAAAATCAATTAATTTTAGACTACGAGGCATTTCAGCACTTCAAGTTAAAGTTTTTAGAGTTTGGCACATGGGGGTTTTCAAATAATTTGATTATGATTTTTTTTTTATCTATGTCTCTTGTCCATTATGCCTTCATCACTATAACTATTTCATAAGATTTCTTCAAATTATTCAATTATTTTTCGTTATTTTTTCATCATTATATCTGTTCCATAAGATGTTTTGAGATTATTCAAAAGTGAAACTATAACTTTAAATTTTGCAATAGATTTAATTATGTTTCCATTTCTTTTTACTTACAAAAGATTCTTTTATTATGTCTCCGATACCTTTTAGTTGCAAAGATTTGTTTCTTATGTCTCCATTGCTTTTAGTTACAAAAGATTCATTTTTCCTCTTATAAAATGTTGCCCATAGTTGAGTCACAGCGTTCTATGTATGTGCGACATTGGAAAAGATGTATTTTGTGAACTTTTGCTAATTGACTTGAACTCTTTTCGTAAAATGTAATTATGCAACATGGACCAATTTTCACATTTCATTGCTCCAATTTGAAACTTTGAGAATATTCATCTACATGGATTTAGAATTTTTCACATACACAATCCATCAAAGTTCCCGTGGAATTTTTGAGAATTTCTCTTTGTTCAATTAATTTTTTGCTAAATCTGACAGGGTATTATTATTAACTGTGAGTGACAGGAACTTTGCTTGAAGTTGTAAACTGTCCAATTGACTTGATTCATGTGAACTTGCAAGATTTTATTCCACAGAAAAGAAAGCGGTGACAAAAGAAAAGAAGAGGAAGAAAATATGAAAAAGAAGGACGTGATCTCGGTTAGTTAAGAGTTAGAAATCTGGATGATCTAGAACTATAAACTAAAAGCCATTAATATCTGAAACAGTAATGATCAAGGAGTCTACAAGCAGTGGAATTTGAGAGAAAATCAGCCTTACCCATCCCCACACATTGTGACTATTGCAGCAAAAGTTGATGAGAAGTAACCATCCCCACCACTATCGCTTGACTTATTATTATTGTAGAGTTCTCTAAAGTCCAAACTTTTTGGTATGAGACTTGAGAGTTCTGAAAAGACAAAAACTTTGTCACACCCAAAGGTCAGGTGTATTCATGGCCTACTAATTCCCCAATACGCGGGTTCCCAATAGTCGGGTGTGGAATGACATGCTAAGGCTAGAATCAAGGTGGGACCTGTAAACTACTAGTGCACCAAACGAGTTAATAAAACTAGTACTGTTTGTGGTGTGCGTGAAACACTCTTCATGATTAGACTTTGAGCTCTGGGCCGCCATGTGTTAACTGTAGTCATGAGCAGCCTTTGTCTTAACTAACAAAATTCCATCAAAAATGTGAAAATTATAAAGTTGAAAATGAAGTCATTTCCAAGGTTTTAGATCACCAGAAGTGTGGGAGGGAGAAAAAAATTAATAAAAAATCACCATATTTGTATACGTATTTGATTTTCTTGAGTGTGGCCAATAATATAGAAGGATGATTAAAGATTTTTATTTCATATTTGATATGTTGCCAGATTTGGCTAAATCTTCCTAGGGATGATTGCCACTTTGGCTACAAACAAAAATTCCTAAAAGAAACATTGCCTCATGAGGCATTTTTCTCTAAGTGCCTTACACATAGGGTAAAATCCCAAGGTGGGGGACATTCTCACAACAAGGGGCCTAGGATGAGGCCATAGCTGAACCTTGCCCTGGACTTTCCAAGGGACTGCCCCCCATCTGTTGGCTTCACCCTACATGTCAAGTGCAAGGGAAAGGTTATCATGAACCTAAACATATGAAGATCAAGAGGCATACAAGGAAGGAGTACATTACACTTAAGGAGGGATCCTCCACATATAAGTAAGTAAAAGATCCATCTCACTCCTGAAGGGTTTAATATCCCCATTCCATTGTCTTTTAGGAAGGTTATTCATAAATATAAAGTACACTCCATATAAAATAGGAATCTTCTACGAGTGCTTTACGATAGGTCCACCCACACCCCTTACTTGGGCATTGGCCATTGTTTCTCACAACTAAGGTAAGGTGGTATTGTTTTCACAAACTCAAAAATATTCGACACTATCATAGTATTTGAACGATTTTGGCATAAATTAAATTATTTTTGGTTTTGTCGAATTTAAGAAATTTTATTTATTATTTGTGCTGAATTTTCAATAAAATCAAAAAAATTGGATTGTCAAGGCTTGAACCACAGACCTTCAACCCCAGATACTCAACACTAGAACAATTTAAACACACACACACACAATTGTTCCACAACTTTGGAAATATTTTATTTTTTATTTTTTATAACCATTACTTGCCAAAAAATTCAAAATTAAAAAACCAAGTGTTGAAGTTAAAATTTTAAATTTAATTAATTATTCAACGATTTTCTTGCCGAAATCATTCAGGTGATATAAGGTGAAATTCCATTTAAATGCGACCACCTAGGCCATTCAATTTGGCCAACCAATTAAAAACAATCAATTTTTTTAAATTATTGGGCATTGTGGAGACCATGGTATATTTTGCAAATTTCCAAATCAAAACTAGAATTGGCCATTTCAAGATTTTGAGCCTAGGTTGGATCCAATTACAAGTTGATTACTAGGGAAACCTAAACTTATGTTTATGTCACATCCCAACTAAAGGTGGAAGTACATTGGTGGGGATGGTTTCATGAGAAATTATTTTTGAATTGGATTGACAGTTTTGCTATTTGAGAAAAATCAAAGAAGCACTTGTTTAGCAAGGTTGATCATGGAGTTGCTAGTTTTGAGGTTTTGGTATGTGTTGTTACATATATGTTTTTTTTGTTTTCATTTGTCTATTGTTGTTTTATATCAAGTTTTGGTGATTCTTCCCATCTCCTTTTCACTATCTTTGTTTTTTACAATGACCTTTGATGGCAACATGATGGTGATTTGAAGGAAATGAAAAATCGTTCACCTTCCATTGAACTTTGATAGTCATGGCAACTTGATGGAAATGCTCATTTTTTCATTTGAGTGACTTTCAGTGATGAATTGATGGCACCTTTTTTTTTGTGGGTTGTGTTTCGCAAGTAAATGGCATATGTATTATGTTACCAATGATTATCAAGAACTTGGAGTCATGAACTTCTATGCACAATTTTTTTGCAAGTTAATCCTTCAAACAAACATGTATTGAAGATTAACTTCTATGTGTGAAGTTTCAACAAGTTGATCTTTCAAGCAAATACATATCAAAGTTCAATTGCAAATAGTCAAACACCTCACAACAACAAGGTATTCATTGTTTGGTGAATGTTTCTTTTTTTTTCTATGAAATTTCTCTTTGATTTTCTGTATGGTAACACTTAAACCCCCATCTCTTGTGCATGCCTTTGTTATTTACCACTATAGAACGAAACCCAAGTTTTCATGATCCCAACATTGGCTAATTATCCAGCTTCTTTGCATTTCATGTTTCTTTGTTATACATCTTTTGAATAGGTTAAACTTCTTGTCCTTTTTTGTAGCTTACAAAACCATTTTCTATAAAATTTTGAAGAAACGTGATGGAGATGCTTCTCTTTAGTGGTAAAGCCTCCTTTGGTTTTCTATTATTGTTTTTCATCGATGTCTTGCATTCTTAGACATTTTGTTGCCATGGCAAGGGGAATAAATTGAAAGAATGTCCCAAGACAAAAATGTGGGAAAACAAATCTCAACATTTCCAAGTGAATTTCAAATTTGGGAGTTGGAATCATGTAGTAGTGTGGATCTTTGGGTCAAATTTTGAGAGATCAAAGCTTGTCCAAATTATTATTTTTTAGATCATTGAAAATGTTTCTAAAATTAAGTATCTAAAGTAAGTTTACATCTCCCATTTGAAGATCTAAAACACAAGGTATGGTTGAGAGAATGGTTGGAAGTCAAGCTTATAGTTTGACTCTTGACAACTAAAACATCCAATAGAAGGGCCAAAACACCTTTGATTGGAACATGTGATATGGCATTGAATTTTTTATTGTAAAGGGCAACAATTTTTCCCTTAAGGGATTTCAAATTAATTTGCATATGCAAGATTTATCATGAACATATAAAGTAATATGGCTCTTAATTTAGTAGTTTTTAAAAAAATCAAGGTTCGAAAACATTTCAATGTAGTCCATGCTATCATTTACAAATGATATAAGAAAGAGAATTGTGACTACTCACACATTCAAACCATGATGAGTGATGTGACTATGTGTATTTCATGATTTATTCATTGGAAAATTTTTGCTTCAATTTACATTAATCACCTTTTTTTATTTGTATATATTGACTTCATTTTGAATTTAATTTTATGAATTTTTAAAAATCCCATTTGGAAGCTCCCATGCCCTTTTTTTTGGGAACTAGGGAACATGGTTCGAGTTTGCTTTCCATTACAAAATTAAAAATCAACAAGATTTTTTACTCTAAATGCCACATGAGAAATTTAAAGGTGTGTCATTTTTACTATTTTTTAAGAATGGTGTTGGTAGTTATTGTTAAGTAATGGCATAAGCAATATAAAATGAATCATTTTATTGCCTTGTTTTTCTACTTGCAAATTAGATATAAAATAGCAATAAAACATATTATAAAATAATTATAAATTGAATGTTTTTATATGAATGATTTAAAGTAAGATAGTTTTCCACTACTATGCATTAGTTTCTAATTTTTGCATCATAGAAATAAATTGAAAGTAGGTTTTCCAAGATACAAGTAATTTTTGTAATCTATGTTTTGCAATGTGAACTTTTATAAATTATGTGTTAAGTAAGATGTAATAAATAAAAAATACACTAGATTTTTTATGGTCCCTTTAATAATACAATTATCTTTACATCCTAACCTTATATAAATATATTCCATTAAATATTTTGTGTCAAAAGTTCCTCAACCATGAATTTACCATTTAGTAAATAAGCATATAAAAACGATTGCCTCGACCTTAGGTTGAGAAATTTGTTCCCAAGGTATCGTTTGGGTATCTATGTAGAACCTACTCATAACTTATTTTCTTTTCTAGTTTTTATTGAGATCCTAAGTCTCCAAGTGGGCATATAAAAATGCTACAAGGGAAAATCTATTTTGGCTTGGGAATGAATTTGTGAGTAATTACTTCAAGAATGAACATTTATTTTCAAACCTTCTTAACTCCTACTTTTTTGAAAGTAGATTCTTATACATGCAATAAAAGGACCAATAGTTCAAATTATAATTCCACCCATTTTTATGCTACTTTATTACCTTCATATGAAAAATAAAGGATAAAAATGAATACGAGTTTGTATTAACACTTGTTTTGTTTACTTTACCATGCTTGCACATTAATGTAAACCCTTGATCTTTATGGGCTTATAAATCATTTGTTTATGTGAGTCAAGTTTGTAAGTGTGATGCATTGCCCCTTTATGAATTTGATAGTGGGTCTAAATTGTTACAATGTTGAATGCACCCATTTCTCAACCCTCTACCATGTTATGCTTAAGTGATCATGTGGAAAAGCCAATCCTTAAATAAGTAACTTGCATTTGTATTCTAAGTTAGCAACTTGATTATGTATCACATACAAATGAAGTTGCTAGTACATATAAAGGGATTGATTGGGTTGTGATGCATGAGAGTTGCATTTTGTAGGGCAACAACCACGAGTGTTCTAGTTATGTGTTTTGTAAGTTTAGATAGAATCAATATGTGAAAAAAAATGTGAAACAAAATGTGTTGAAGGACTATACAAGAAAGAATTAACAAATTTATACAATGTTATGAATCAACAATATTTCCCAATCTATATAATGATATAAGTATACCTTTGATTAATGTAACACTAATGCAATGTAGTATGTTACCTAAAATTTATAAACTACCTTTGGATGGATTTATGTAATAAAATATATAATTTACATCTACTTACATGACAATATTATGCATAAGAAATAGAGTTTGGCTTGTTATTATATGATGTTATTCTAAAAATGAAAGGCAATATTAGATTTTTGAATTAGTGCTTGTCATAACCTTTGGAAAGGGCCATTTTTAGCCCTAGTTTACTTTGCCAAATGTTGACATACCATTTGTATTTTTGTTTGTTATATGCTTTTGTTTCATCTATTTTCAAATTTTTCTTCACGTTTTTTACAATGGATGCATTGTGGGTTGCAACCAATTGTTGAGATTTTTCACATTTTCCAAATGGGTGATGAATGTCTTTGTCCAATTTTGCAAAGTAAAACATTTTTTTTTAATGACATAAAAAAACTTGACATTATTTCAGATGTAATCTACCCATATAATTATGTTTGCATTCTTATCCCAAGCAAACATTTGTTTTGTACCAATGAAAATAAAAATTAAAAGAAAATTAAATGGTTAAAAAATTTTATCCCAAAATAATTGAGAGACAAAGGGACATATAGTTAACGATGACCTTGGATAATATTTTGATATAATCATCAAAATCCTTTACATTGTGAGTTACAATGCATTTACATTATCAATTTTTACATAATATATTGTACAACCTTTGTGGCTTCCTCAAAAGGCAAACTTAAAACTTGAGTCCTATGTTATGTAAGACCCTTATTTCAAGAAAGCTTTACTCATAAGGTCTTTATCTTATACATAAAAACCTATGCAAGTTTTGGACTTTGCCCACAAGGAAGAGCTAATGCATTGATGCAAGTTATTGGGGGAGACTTTTGGGTTCTTGTGTTATGATGAATGTGTGAATGACAAGTGGAGACATTAGTGGGTAACATGTGGAAACAATTGTGCAAGAATTAGGTCTTAGCATTCTTTGCATAGTTTTATTGCATTTTGGGAAAACTCCAATTCTTTTACAAGGTCATCAAGTGTTTTTTTCCAAGCATCTTGATTATGGGCAATGTGAAATGATTTAATTTTTTTTTCCCCTTGCTATTGAAGTGTTGTGACCTTTTGTATGAAAGGCAAGTTGTTGGTGATGTTTGCAAAAAAAGGGTCTAAGATTGTATATGGCAAACTTGGGAAGGAAATGCTTGAAGTTCATGTGTATGCCCTAGTAGCAGCCATTGTTGTTTCATTTCTAAAAGAATTTTGTCATGCATTGTATAAATGTGTAACAAATTCAAGATCTAGACAACCTTTTTTTTCATAGAAATTTACTTTTCATAATTGATTGTCTTTTTTGGTGGTGGATTGGTGTTTTTTAGATACACCAACCTTTGTCAGAAGACATTTGCAACAATTTTAAAATCAAAGAAAGTAAACCTTTAACAATGGACAATCCTTGCCATTGAGGTAGTAGCACAAGTGATGAAGGATTCATTCACCTCAGCCATATAGATGCAATCAATGCACGATGGAAATAGTTATTTTCATGCATTT
>Ga0116229_10009458_pt1 | contig 14854 bp, 15 predicted proteins | sample S1TSphgellanicum_3_FD_87313 | JGI IMG/M metagenome (GOLD analysis project Ga0116229, IMG submission 87313) | Host-associated microbial communities from peat moss isolated from Minnesota, USA - S1T2_Fc - Sphagnum magellanicum MG | ecosystem: Host-associated > Plants > Peat moss > Unclassified... | reverse complement strand
TTTGAAAGCATTCTTGGGGTTTATGTTTGTGATATAAGTGGGACAACATTTTGAGATGTTCAAGAATATCACAATTATAAAATGGTAAGCATGTGTGATATTTTTAGCAACATTTTAAAGGATTTAGGTGATATAACATGTGAAAAATATTATTTTGTTTTAATTGTTGTTTTGATGATGTAACAATGCTAGAGGACAAATTTATGCGTAAAACTAAAAAAAAAGAATAGAAGTGATCCACTTATGAGAAATGAGACAATAACCTTGCATGTTTATGCATAATAATTTGAAAAGATTTTTTTTTAAACCTTTGGTTTTAATTAAAATTTTAAATGTTGCCTCATTATTAATGTTATCCTAGAAACGTTATTATTCAAAAAAATTTATTGAATAAATTGCATTTCATTGTACTTTGAATTTATCAAAATGGTTCAAACATCACAACTCCTAACCCCTAATTGTTTAGAGTAGTCCAACTATATATGGTGAGAATTATTGATTTGAGCTAATTATTGATTCAGAATTATTATTGTGAATATGTGTTTTAATTTGAATTTGGATTCCCACCTCATCAACATTCACATTGTGATTATAATTATTTGATCTAAACCAATGTGTGAAATTACATGTTAACCTATTATATGTAGATATTTGATGTAGCTAATGGAGTTAATTTCTTCTTTCCAACATGATGTTTTTTTGCCTACTAATCATTGTTGAATTTTGAAAGCTTTTGTCCTTGAGGTGGTTTGTCTAGTTTGTCATTTGAAAAAATGATCTAGTAATTTTAAGCTTTCATAAATATCAACAAGGTGGAAGCTTTGAGCAATAGTTTGGAGTTATGGTTGTTTAGACTCATTTCATTTCAAGGTTTTACACCCTTGGAGTGACCAAATTAACTTTTTTTAGATCATCAAAGTAGCGGCATGAAAGTTCAAAAGTGGTTAAAACTTGATGGACAATGGGGTCACTTGTTCATATGCTATTGATTCATACCACAATAAACCCACCTTAAAAGGACATAAAAAACTATATCAATATGATTATAATGTGTATTTGTGCAAAAGAATGATATGGAGATATTGTAACCCATAAATGGATTGAAAATAGATATTCAAAGTTGATTATAGATTTTTCACAAGTTTGAACTTGAAGGGACAATAACATTTCAATTTGCAATTTGCAACACCAGTTTTTAGTGTGGCAAAACACATGTCAAGAATTATTAACATATTTCAAATATAATAAACTCAAATAGAATTGAGAAGTAACTTGACAATAAGGTTTACATAGATATGCAAATCTAACAACACTTCATCAAGTGGGAAATGCAAGAGTGACATCCACATTTCAACAAGAGTTTTGTTCCCATTCAATGATCAAAACTCAATTGTTGCATCACTTAAGTATGAAGGTTGGATTGAAGAAATATTGTAGTTAGATTCTAGGCATTTCTAAACTATTTATTTTCTATGTAATTGGGTGGTGGCAAATTTTGAAGGTTCTAATGCAATAGTGAAAAGTGATGAGTATGGGTTCATTTCAATGTTCATTTTGACCATCTCATTTCACTTTTTGTTGAGTCTTCGGCTTTCCCAATGCACATGAGAAATGAGTTTAAAAAAAGTTTCCCAAAGCTAGCAAGAAAAGAGAAAAACATATGCTCAATTTCATCCATAGTGACATATGTAGCCCATTCAAAGTTAGACCCCTAGGAAGAGTTCAATATTTCCTCACCTTCATTGACAATTGAAATCATAACATCTAGTAAGTCAAGTTTTTGAAATTTAAGAATTGGGCATTTGAGGCCTTCCATGAATTTAAAAGGACTATTGAAATTAAAACTAGACAAAAAATGAAGGCTTTAAGGATTAACAATGGAGGAAAGTACAATTTAATTGAATTTAACAAGTTTTGCAATAAAGTAGGTAGTATGAGGGAGTTGAACATAAAATACTCCATTAGCAAAATGGTGTGGTAGAATGCAAGAATTAGGTGATACTTGATACAACCAAATTTATTGTTGTTAAAGGAGCTCTTCCAAAATCACTTTGGGAAGAATTAGTGAAATATGTTTGTTATTTGTAAAACAAAAGACCATCCAAAGCAGTCAATCAAAAAACACCACTGAAAGTATTCACTAGAGAGAAGCAACTAGATCTTGTTGATTTGAATGTTTTTGGAACTAAGCCCATATACACATACCTAAAATCAAAAGAGGCAAGTTGGAAAACAAATCTTGGAAAAGGACATTTGTTGGAGTTGATGGGAACAACTAAGGTTACAAGTGTTACACACATGCCCTCAAGAAGATAATCATTTAAAAAACATTGTGATGAATGAGTTTGGACAACATAGATTTGATTTGGAGGCAATACCATCAAGGTGGAGCATGAAGTATACGCACCATACATAAAATAATTTTTTTTTCCCATCCTCATTGCAAGATCACAAGAAAGGGTGATTGCAAGAAAAGGTGGACCAATTCTAGCAAAGTGTTTTTTTAATGATCCAATAGCACCATGGAATTGGAAAGTAATGCAACATAAAAAACCAAGAAGGTAAAAAAACGTTTAGTAACATAAGGCATTATAACAACATGACAACCTGAACAAGGTGGGGTTCAAAACACCAAGCAACAAGGGGGCATTGTGTTACCCCTCAAGCAAGAGGAGGTGCTTAAGGTAGGCACATTTTGACAATTGCCTGGATCACTATGTGACTTTGGTGATGACAGAGGTGATAAAAAGGGGCCATCCAAGCAATGCATTGTTAAAGGAGGTTGGGAAGGGCTTGTACGTGCTTGGAATGCTTATTGCTCTTATACCCCAAGTAGTTCTAGCTTTGTTACCACCCCAAGTGTTACCAACTTGTTCGAAAAAACTACGAGCAAGCAATTGCCATAGCCAATTTACCAACCTTCCAAAATCAAGATCAAGTTTCATCTCATGAGGAAAGAAAAGAAGAGCCACTTCAAATTAAAACCTTCACCACCCTAAACCACCCAACTTTTAGAAGAAGCTTTTTGTTTAATTTTGTTTTAAAAAGGTATAAGAGCTTTGGTACCTTGCACCCCTCCCAAAAAAATTCAAAATAAAATAATCATTTGAATATATATTTTTATATTGTGAATAAGGGCTAAGAACCAAAACCCTACAGGGTCCCATTACCCTGTTCAAGTATCTATTTTTATTAACAAAAAAACTAGTTAAATTCTCATGATGCCTAATTTTCAACTTAATGAAAATTGGGGTGCTCTATTTTTAGTCCAAGTATGGGATCTAATGATAATTGGCAAGATTCAAGGTGAAAATCAACCTAAAAATTGAAATGGTTTTCACTCAATTTTAAATAATCGAGCCCAACACAACTTATAACCTAATTACTTTACATTCATCAATGTGATAAATGTTACTTAACTTTAACCAACATTGTATATAGGGGATGAATGATAAACACCCCTGCCCCACAACCTTAATGTACAATTGAACTTTTGTTAGTTTGATTCCCTTTTGCGTAAATAAATGTAATTTTAGTCATCTTCCTAAGTGTGATCAACATTTGTTTTTCCTTAACACTTTCAAACCTTTAGTTATGAATGGAGAAAATAATGAAGCTTTTGGTCCATTGATTCCTTCATTACTCAATGAAATAGTTTTGCAAGACATATGGCCAAGGGTCCTTGATATTTATTACTATTGCAAGCTTAAACCTTTGAAACTTGTTTGTAAGCAATGGTTGAAGGAAATTGTGAGATTAAAAGAATAATAGGAACATTTATGGCAACTAAATCTTGAAAGGTAGGAGGAATCATGCTTATGTTATGAGAAATGGTTGGATGACTTAACAAAGGAGTTGAAGCACAACCTTGATTATTGGTCTCCATATGAAAAAGGTGAGTGCATTCAACCCATCATTCTTGAGAAAATTGGTATTGAAGGTAGACAATTTAATTTTGCCATCCAAAAGTATGCAATAATTTCAAGGTTCGTTGTTCTTATGCTCAACAATGGTTGCTTGAACTATGTTGAGAAGAATGATGAAATTTAGGGTATTTTTTCCTCCTTGTGTAGCTTAAGCATCTATTTGCATTGAATGAATATTTGTTTGCCCAAATTTTTAATGAAAATGTCAATAGGTTGTTGAATAAATGGGATGTAAAACACTTTTATCCATGGTTTACATAATTACATTTTTTTAATGAAATTTTTTTTGGGGTAATTTTATAGGGATTCAATATATGATATATTGAAGGAAAATTAACTTAAATGAAAAACCTTGTTCAAAAAACTTAACCAAAAAACATTATGAACTTTTGAATGTTTTAAAGTGAACTTTACTTTCAAAAGTCCATATCATGATCATTTATTAATGGATTTCAATTTTTTTTTCTCTTAACATATATGTTAAGAAATTATATAGTTAGACTTTTATTCACATAATTTTTATTATTTAATTAATCATCTTTAATCCCCCACTTAAGCAATGATATCATAGTAAATTATAATTTTAACATTATTGAAGGGACTTTTTATGGACGATTTATTTATTTTATAATGAGATTTTCAGATTTTTTTTATTTTCAAATATTAGAATGTTTGCTTTAAACTTAGTTAATGATTATGTTTTTAATCAATAGAGACTTCACTTTTTGACTCTAGTGCCTCTTAAAACTATTACCTTCATTTTGATGTTTTAGAGTAGGCAAGTTTTTGGGAAAAAATTGTTGCTAAAGCCAACATCCATGATTGCACCAACAAACAACAATTTTTTCTTAATGCTAAGTAAATGAAATTTGGAAATATTCTTTATTTCATCAGTTTTGAATTTTGCAATCATTTTGCCTTCTTTAACTATGTTATGGTTATCTCCTCCTAAAATTGCAATGGTGTTACTATGGCATTTTTTTCTAGGAAACTAATAGGTCACTATTTCTTATTACATGCACTGTTGCTCCAAAATCAAAATACCAAGATGGATACATTCAAGTTAAAAAGAATCAACTAACATGTAACTAGTATTTTATTTTTTATGATTTAATGTTTAAAATTATACTAATGTTGTAAACTTTTTTAATGTGTTTACATAAAATGGAGTCTTGATTATTGAATGAAGAAATATATTATGGAAATGTGTGGAATGATTTGGAAGGAATCTAATGAAGGTAAAATATTAAAAAACACTCCTAAAGCATTGCAAGTAATGTTTTTCCATTACTTAATGGATAATGATTCCTAAATGAATTTTTTTGTGAAAATTTTCTAAGCAATTTTTTACATAATAGTATAATGCAACATCTTTTTTAATCATAAATTTTTTAAATGATTTTCTCAATTTACAAATGAAATATTCTTAAGATATTTTAGGAATATTTTGAAATAAGTAATCATTATGGGGTACCATTGGCACCTATTAATTTGAATGCACCCAAAAAAAATTGAAGACATCTTAAGTAGGTACTTTCATAGACTCTCTTGTTTTTCATGGTCATCTATAGAAGTGTTATTTTCTTTAGCTTCATTTTCAAATTGTGGGTTAAATGTCATATAATGGACTTGTTGGTAGTGGGAGAAGCTCTAAAGTTGTCCATTTAGTTCCTTCATTTTGATCACCAACCTTTGAATCTTGCAATCATGTTCCTAATGCCCTTTGGTTCCATAGTAAAGGCAACTCTTGGGTTTGGAGTCATTTTGAAATGTTTTTAGATTTGTGTTAGCCTTTATGGTTATGCTTCCATCATTGGCACTCTTGGTTGGGATTCTTCTCCTTTGAATTGTGGTATTGGATTTCTTTATGGCTACCTTCTTGCTTGTGGTCTACTTCCATCGGATGTATTTTCTCTAAAGTTGTGATTGTTATATTTTGGAACTTTGTTCTTGTGGGCCTTCGCACGAACAATCAATGGATTTTAAGAAATCTCCTTTTCACTGTTTGTTTTGATCTCCATTTCTTCATTCAATAATCAAGACTCCAACTCTTCCAATGTTGACATAAAATCTTTGCTAGTCAACATTTTCACAAAGAGATTATATTGACTTGGAAGAGAGTTTAGGATCATAGGGACAATCAATTCTATAGGAACTTGGAGAAGTCTATTCCTTTTATATGATAAAAGTTTCTTTCACATTTTTGAAGTACTCATCCATACTTAAATTATCATCTTTCTTCATGGTTACAAATCTTTTAGTAACATTAGTTTTCTAAATCCTAGGTGTAGTTTCGTACTTATCCTTAAGGTACTCCCAACATTCATGAAAATTTATGAACTCACTGATAAACAATGTGATTACATCTTTGAATAAAAGATTGATTGCACTCAACGTTTTGGACTTGATTTCTTTTTCTAGTGGTGATGAAGACATCTAGAAAACTCTCAACATACTTCCAAAGAATTTCCTTTTGCAACAAATTCATCATTTTGAATGATAAGATTAAATAGTTTTGGCTTCCCTCAAGATGACTTCATTTTGGAATAGAAATATTGAAGTTGATAGTAGAACTTTAAGGTGATCTTTGAGTATTGAAAATTTCCCTAGGATTTATGGTAAGCTTTAATATCCTCCATTCCAACTTCATCTATTTTTGTTATGGTTTCCTTAATTTTCCTCCTTCTCCTATTTGAGATTTCTTGCTTCAACCCTTTTGCTTTGATACCATTTTGGAAATATTCTAAAAGATCTAATTGATTAGCCGATTTTAAGGTGAAAGAGGGATTAAACACTTCAATGAGTAAACGAGAGAAAGAGAAGAAGACAATGGAATAAAGAAAGGTCACATGTGGTTAAATAGGAGATTAACTTAATGACTTGGTTGATCTAGAAGCTTCTAACCTAATTACCTTATAGTCATCAATGTGATGAATGTCACCTAATCCTATCAACACTATATATAGGGGATGAATGACAAATACCTAACAATTGCAACTATTGGAATGAAACAAGATACCTTAATTGAACATAAGGAGGTAGTTACCATGTGTGAGGGAAGCTCAATGTATGTAGACATAAATAGGAACTTGCATTTAATTCATTGTGGACTAAATTGTTAATTTAAAACATTTTCAAATTGGTGGTTGGGATCAAGTTTTTTACTAAATTTGAGGCAAAACATAATTAATATATATTGTTGCATCATTTGGTTGCTCCCAAGTTTTAAAAAATTCTTTAATTTTGCAACTTCCAAAATGCTCAATTATTAGTTTTGAACTTTTCAAAAGTTCAAAATTAACTAAATACATGATTAGGATAATATTGGACACTTATCGAATGATAAAGGATTGAAAAGAAGAAATGAAATAAACAATCAGCAAGAGGTACTAAGCAGATGCGGTATGTAAGTTTTGCCCAAAAGACCAACTATCATTGGAGTGTTGCCATTGGAATCCCAATAATCTGAATAACAAGCTACAAGAAAAGCAAGAGGTAAGGGTCAAGGGGGTAAGAACCTGGCAACCCTATCAATCTACATGGAAGTCCAGCAAATCGCAGAAACATCCCCCAGGTATTGTCAAATGCATGAAAACAGAAAAAATTGGCCCCCAAATACACTAGCTACAATTGTAACCAAAAGACCATAGGGCTACCAAGTATCCTTTCCGCTCTGAGGCCCAGGCTTTGTTTCAAAAAAGAGCCATGCATGAGGAAAAGCAAGCTCAAAAGTCAGGAGAGAAAAAATGGAGGACACCTTGATCAATATGGTCTTAGTGCCATTACCACCCATAGCAAATCTCCAGAGGAGGTAGCATTTAGGTCTGGAGAACCTCTGAAGGGTAAGGGACCCTGGGATTGGAAAGAAGAGGAGAGATTGCGGCAGTTGATGGTGGATACCATGCAGCAATTACAAAAGGAGGTAACAATTTGCACAGGAGCAGTCAGTCTATATGGTAGAGACAGCCTGCATGGTGAAAACCTCTTTGTTGCATTGATCATAGCCATATGAATGTTGCATGATGATGGGATTCCTCAATGATGAATATGTCGTGGCCAAACATTAGAGTGGTTGAGATGCATGATCGTTGTTGACATTGTTGGTGCCATTGGCTTGGGGATGTCAAGTGGCACAGATCCTGCACCAAGACCAGTGCTATGTATGAACCTCAGAGCAAAGTCAATTTTCTATAGAAACCTCTGGACCTGATAAATGAGAACTGCATCCACAAAGCCATGATGCTAAAACATAGTTGTCACAAACTTGTGGGGATTGCAGAGTGTTTATTTGGGCAGCTGATCAGCTGTCTGACTCTGAAATGGAGATTTGTTCCAACCCTAGAATGCATACCCAGCTCCTGGAAGACTTTGGAACAACTGATTAAGTATAAGCTAACCGGCTTTGTGGGATGCACGAACCAGCTGGCTTCATAGATTCCAACACCTGTACTGCATCTGCCATACTGGGCCGCGTGGCAGGTACCTGCACAGGAGCCAAAGACACTATCCATCTGCATTAATCCTATATGGTCTGATGAGTAATGTGAATGTACTCCAAGAACAAACTTGCACTGACCTTGGAAGTGCAAATGATAGCCAGTTTCAGCACTTGGCCAATCTCACTTTCTGGATAGAAGCTGAGCTTGGGATCGATGCAACTACTCAATCTCCCATGTTCCAGTCGGCTCCTGACAAACTCCCCTAGCACAGTAGAATTGCCACCATTTCCCTCAACAGGCTCCCGACCCGTGACCAGTTCCAGGAGCACAACTCCAAAGCTGTAGACATCACATTTTTCAGAAGGACGAAGGCCCTGGCACACCACTTCTGGGGCTGCATATCCAAGGGCTGTGTGGAATCTTCTGCTTGAGGTATAACTGCTGTGCCTTGACAGGAACTTGCCCAACCCATAGTCACTAATCTTAGGCTCAAAGTTTGTATCCAGGAGCACGTTGGTTGATGTCAGTTTGAAGTGCATGATGGGTACACTGCAGGTCATAGTGCAAGTGTGGGACAAAGACGAGAGAACATTAGTGTGCTAACTCTTGGGCTGTGGTAACAAAAGACACCCATCAGGGAGGAACCACTCATGTGAATGCCAATCAGAGAACTACAACTGCAAAGCCATTTGACGAGGACAGTGACAAAGCAGTGTGTTCTAAAAATCCATAATATTAAAATGCAGATCAGGATGGTGGATTGTTTTTGTCTATTTGCTATGACATCAAAGAGCCGATTGCATGTCTAGGCACTTCATCTATGACTGTTGAATGACTGCAAGAAACTCCCACAGCAATTCAATCTAAACTCCAACTGGAACACTAGTGTGACCTTAGACTGGTGATGGAAGTCATGCTTTGAGTGAATTGAACTCAGGAGTTACCAACCGGAAAGCATGGTGAAGATAGGCAAGGCCTCGTGCAATCCCCAGTGCAATGCGGTGGCGCCGCAACCAGGTGAGGGTTGTGGGTTGGCCATGAAGATGATAAAACAGTGTTCCATTGGGTATGTAGTCACACAGCATCAGCTTCAGCTTGGATGACCAGTAATAGCCTTGAAAAGCAACAAGGTTCTGATGCCTCATATGACCCAGACTGTTGATCTCCGTCTCAAGCTCCTCAAGATCTTTTATTTGGTCCAAAGATTTTTGATTTAGCACCTTCACTGCAATTGTCAGCCCTCCATGCAGTCTTGCTTTGTGGACTGTACCAATGGAGCCTCGCCCAACTACACACTCTTTATCAAACAGTGCTTTTGTTACTGCCTCCCAATCCTGATACCTTGCAGGAAGAACGTCATCAAACAGAACAAGCTTCCCCACAATGGGGCTTGTATTAGATGACCCAATATCACCCTCTACTAGTAGCAATTCTTGTTTCCTCTTGTGCTGCTGATTCCACCCCCTAAGATGTAGAAGAGCAATCACAATTACAGCTATAGCAAGGGCCCCAGCAGCTGTGATTGCAAAAATTGCTGTTGCACTCAGGAAGACTTGTTTATGATCCTTGTTTATGACTGGAAGTGTTGTGCTTGTGTTTGGATGGAACACTGTTGTTGGCACATGCACACAAAGGATTTCCAATGGTATGCCACATAGACCAGGATTTCCAATATATGAATCTGCATTGAACTGCCTCAATCTCGTAATCTGGGGGATGGTTCCTGAGAGATAATTGTATGAAACATTAAAATAGGTTAGCTGCTTCAGATTTCCCAAAGAAGATGGGATGCTGCCAATGAAGGCATTGTATTGCAAGGCCAATTCTCGTAGGCATTTCAATTGCCCAAGTATGGAAGGTATGCTGCCACTTAGATTGTTGTTGGACAGGTTCCTGCACATCATAATGCCCTGAGTCTGTATTACAAGGAAGCAGAGGAAATTATCTTGCCAAAGGCAGTATTCCTGAGAGAATCTTTCCTGCAACTTGACTGGTGGGCTGTTTGGGTCATGCAGGAAGTAGCTGTTCAACGCTCATCAATACAAGAACAATGCAGTAAGCAGATTGTTTATCAATAAAAAAGCAAAGCAGTAAAAAGGGGGTCAAGAGAAACAAGAATACGTACAAGGTGATCAAAGAAGTACAGCTTCTAAGAGCAGATGGGATGCTCCCTTGAAGTTTCAAATCTGACAAGTCAAGCACCTCCAGTGCACCAAGGTGTCCAATCTGTGGAGGTATGACTCCATCTATCAGGTTATTTGCTAATCGCAACAGAATGAGTCCACTCAACCCACCTATCTCTACAGGGATTCTACCACCTAGATTGTTGCTGCTAACATCAAGTGACATGAGATCTCTGAGCTGGCCAATCTCTGGAGGCAGGAATGAAGACAGCTGATTGCTCGAGAGGTTTACAGAGATAAGATAAGAGCAAGTATTCAGGGCTGTGGGAATAGCCCCCTGAAAATTGTTGCCAGCAAGGTTCACATTCTGCAACAACATGCAGTTACCTCCATAAAAGGGGAGTTGTCCAGCTAGGACATTGAAGGACAGATCAAGGGTTTGCAAGCTGGGTAAGTAGACAATATCTGCAGGCACATCTCCTGAGAGACAGTTATTGCTCAGAAGAAGTTCTTCAAGATAGCTTAACTGGCTCAGCTGCAGAGGAAGGCTCCCTGATAGCTGATTGTAGCCCATATTGAGGACCCGTAAAGAAAGGAGACTCCCAAAGGATCCTGGAATAAGGCCTGAGAAATTATTCCTTTGAAGTGACATGTTTTCAAGCAGCATCAGCCTTCCAAGAAATGATGGAATGAAGCCTTGGAAATTATTTGATGAAACATTTAGGCTGGTAAGTTTCATGCAGCTTCCAAGTGAGGTGGGAAGGTAGCCTGTGAACATGTTGGCTGCAAGAGAGATGACTCGTGCATGCCTGAAGCCATAAAATAGGAAGTCAGGAATTGTTCCTGACAGATTGTTCACTGAGAGATCAAGGATCCCCAAGCCAGTCAAGTTGGAAAACGACAGAGGAAGACCACCTGACAGCGCATTGTGGCTCAAATCCAGCTTCCACAGCAGAGTACCTGTTAACCAACCAATACAACAATCAGAAAGAGGATTTTCTGAGGAATGCTGGAACATGATTTGCCTGACATTATCTTGCGTGCTTATTAAGGTCAATGTTAGATCTTCAAAAAGCTTTTAGAAAATTGAAAGCATACAGGTTCAAGTGCAGTTGATTTACCAATTTCTGAGAGCTCTGTCCAAGGGACAGGGCCAGACAGATTATTCCTTGAGAGCACTATACTGCGGAGGTTTTGTAAATGGCGAAACTCAGGGGAGATGGGTCCTGCCAACTTTGTGTTCTGAAGGTTGATCTGTTTGACTTTGGATTGCAGGTCGCAGGTGATCCCGTACCAATGACATGGAGATTGGTCTGAGGCATTCCATGATTTCAGTACCCCAAGAGGATCGTTCACTCCCCCCTTGAAAGCCAAAAGGGCCCACCCTTCATCATTTACAAGAGCCACCACTAGCGTCTCATCCAGTACCAGAGAAGCCACCAGAATTATGCAAATTAGGATTGTGGAGAGAAGACACTGTAATACATGTCTATGCAGTTCCATTTTTTGGATCGAGAAGACATGCCTTGATGAAACCCCCAACACCAACAGAGTGGTCATCTACAAGCTTCAATATTGCTCCTGTCCTTCTCCTCATCAGTTGCTTCATACCATCATCACAATGTGGCCAACAATATTGCTTCACGAATTGCTGTAAAAATTTTGGCGCCATGATCCTCCCTTCATGCCTTGCAACTGTCATGAGCTTGTGTTTGCATAGTATTGAGTATCCTGGATGCAAGTCAAGAACCTACTGCAAAAGATTAGCATCTGAAAACTAACATGGTCATAGTCGGGCTTAAGCTCCTTTCTCTGCATCAATTTGGTCCCAGCTCTTGCGTCAATCAATCAACTTGTAAAGAGTTTTTGCACCTCCTGGTTCATATTCACTGCGTCGTTTTGTTCAAATTTCGAAGCAAAGAAGAGCAGTAATCGAACAAGAGAAGTGACTGGAACAAGAGAGGATTGCAACAGACCGACAGAGAACGAATTCTGACAAGAGATCTCACCAAATGTGCAAAGAAGCAACTCGCGATTCACAACTCTTGAGTGTCGAAGGAACTACTGCTCTAGTAGAGCCAGCTAGAAAGGACGCACCAACGCAAAGATGCAAACACAAACCAAGATTACGATCACGACTGTAGTGGTTGTTGTAGAAGCACACGACATGATCTTGAACAACTCCACAATAGAGAGATCACACCGATGGCAATGTCGAAGCTGGAACAAAAAGGAGAGCAACAAAAAAGCTTCATGCAGATCTCATCCCCGAATCCCTTGATTTTGCTAAGTTCTCTTCGTTCCACAAGGAGAGAACCTGCATGCGTTGCAGAATTGAGGAAGAGAAGAATCATGCACAAGAAAGACACAACAGAAACTGCAAAATGCAACAAAGTGCGCAGTTGTGCACATCAAAAGTTTCTGATCTCCGGAGAAGAGAGAGAGCCGACGTTTGAAAACTTCATAACGAAAGATTCTTGCAGAAAACAAACTACACAGAGAAACAGAAAACTGGATCATCGGACTCAAAATTGAACACAAATTGTGAATCTGGAGCAAAGAAGATCAAAGAGAAAATAAAAGCCTGGCTGTTTCAAAACACACTAGAGTCACAAACACAAACAAAAACATGCAAGAATAATCATGCACAAGAAAGAGATAAGACAAATTGCAAAATGCAACAAAATGCGCGTGCGTGTACATCAGAAGTTCCGATCTCAGGAGAAGAGAGCTCGACGTTTGAGAACTTCATAACGAAAGCTTGTTGCAGAAAATAAATTGCACAGAAAAACAAAATCTGGATCATCTGACTCAACTGAACGCAATTCAGAATCTGGAGCACGAAAATGGAGGCGAAGAAGATCAAAGAAAAAAGAAAAAAGAAAAAAAAGAAAAAAGCCTGACTGTTTCAAATCACACTAGAGTCACAAGTTACACAAACAAAAACATGCAAGAAACATACAAGACAAAAAACACGTACCTCAGAAAAGCAGCAGCGATTGACAGAGACGGAGGAGGCTCAGGCTTTGTTCCGTTGAACGTTCCGCCCCGGAGCTCCAAATTTCGTTTTGAAAGATTTTCAAAACCAGTGTTCAGATCCTTTCCAAATTTCGCTTCTGATCTTTTTTTATTTGTCATTCCTATGGATTTTTTTGATGTTTGCAAGTTCCAAAAGAAGACAAAACACACTCTGATATTATTGCGCTCTGCATGGATCAAATTGGAGAGGGAATTGCAGCTACCAGATCTCAGGCTGGTGTCGTGCCGTTTGCATTGCATGTGAAGTTTACTTGCACTGAGATACAAATGGCCCAAATTCGCCAGATTTCGAAGAAATTTTTTTCCAGATCGCCAGATTTTGATGATAACTTCCAGTAGGTAGCCAAGAATATAGAAGGATTCCGTTTTTTTTTTTTAAATAAAAATTTATCCTACATTCCTATCTAGTATATAGCCAAATTTGGCTAAATTACTTTCTTGATGATTGCCAGTTTGATTACATCACAAAAACCTTAACAGAAACCCTGGTCTAGATTGCCAAAAAGTGAAGTACTTGATGGATGGAGCTATTATGGAAATTTTGGCATGGCAATTTGAATTAAGTGAAATTTTGAGCTTTTTAATAAGGTTTATTTCCTACATTAGGGATGTTAGATAATATTAATTTCTTGAAAATATTGTGCAACGTAATCTTCTGATGAAGATCATACATTTGTAATAGTGACCAAAATCTTTGTTGAAGTTCTATAAACAATTGTTGAATCTGCCAACCGACCTCAAATGTTCTTGAATGGTCTCACCCTTGCCCATTATGTTGGGTGCATCTCAAAGCTCACCATAAAGGACTTGACCGGTGTCTTACCCAACCTAATGGGTAGGGGCTTGACCATTCCACAGTACTTATTTCATAGACAAAGCGCCCAGGCATTACCAGAATTAATTAAGGCTCACAAGAGTGATAGTTGAATTGAGGCTTGGTCCTTGAGGGGTCACTTCCATTATATTTCAAATGGCATGCAAAACAATTGTAGGGCACAATTTATTGAAAAAAAAGTGTAAAAAAATCTCATTTATATGTACATAAGTTGCTTATAATTTATCAAGAAACCATACTAAAATATACATTTAACATTTGTATAATATATCTAAAATAAATTCAAAATATGTCATTATTTCATATCAAACCCTTCTTCAATCTTGGATCAGCATAAGACCCACAGACATGTAAGGGTCCATGAATCTGTGTACAAATACCAATTACAACACATCATGGCATTCACCTTCACTTCATTCAATATAATTGTCAATACAAAAGAGAAAATAATATGCCAGTAATGAGCTTTTGTTTGTTTCTTCAACTATTAAA
>Ga0116229_10009456_pt1 | contig 14858 bp, 8 predicted proteins | sample S1TSphgellanicum_3_FD_87313 | JGI IMG/M metagenome (GOLD analysis project Ga0116229, IMG submission 87313) | Host-associated microbial communities from peat moss isolated from Minnesota, USA - S1T2_Fc - Sphagnum magellanicum MG | ecosystem: Host-associated > Plants > Peat moss > Unclassified... | reverse complement strand
GAACACCCTAGCTATTCACCTCTTTTATTAATTAGATGAGGTGCCTCCCAATTTTGTTGTTTTTTTTTTCCACAATGAACCAATTTGATTGGCCCATCACACAAAAAAATGAAACTATGGAGGTTCCCCAAGATAGAAGGTTCTATTTTGAAGTATTGAGTTCCTCCTCTTTGGCCCACCCATATGGGTGAAAGGAGGACAACAATTTGCCAAATCATATGGGATTAAAGTGAGATGCTATGGAGAATATGTTGGGGAATACATTGGGAACTTGGGCAACATATTGGGAACCCATTGAGAATTTAAAAGGAACACATTGGGAACGAGAGAAAAATGAAAAAAAAAATCCTTCTATCTCCCAGCAAAGCCTTGGGTGAGCACCTAATAGCAATTTAATTCAGTTTCCATGGCCACAAGGCATTTCACTCCTTCAAAATGGTCCATTCTGTGAAGAAGAAGGCCCCATGCCAGATTTTGCTGGACTCCACAAAGGGGTGTAACCCCAAGGTAAGTGGCTGACTGAAGCACCTAGGTGGCATCTTAGGTGGCACACACCTGTGCATTAGGCACGGGGTTCACACTCGTTAATTGTGTAAATGTGAATGGCATAATGGAATTTATTTACATTTCATGTAGGTGTATGTCTATCAAGCTGATCTATATTCATGTGAATGAATATATGTATCATGAGATGTGGAAGTGTGAAACAAATTCACTAACACCCATTTTACATGGTCATGTAGAAGTTTGTAACTTCTTCTTGGGAAGGGGGGCATGGCATGCTGAAAGTTCCGAAAATAATAATGGTGAAATTACCTAATTAACATGATGATGTTGGTGATGATTTTTTTTGGTCAAGGAATTAATTAATATGAATCACAATGAGTACCAAAGCTTTTATTAAACCTAAGTTAAAAAATAATGATGAACAAAGTTAGCAATGGAAATTTTATTCAAGCGATGTAACGGGCCAACATTCAACCAATGTGCACCCAAGATATTCCTCAATAATGTCAGAATTGTTCCATATCCTTATTCAAAGTATGAGCTCGTATTGTATATAAGTGGGTTAAGTGAGTTCCCTTCCAAAGTATTCAATGATAGTAAAAGGTTTCTATAAGGGGAGCATTAAAAATCTTTTTAAGGGTCAATCAAAAGATCCATTGCAAAAGAAAACTTAAGTTGTGTAATGTACCTACATTGGGATGCACCCACAACTAATTACGTATTTGCAATAATATGGAAATAATCTACCCGTTGGATTTGGGTATTTTTAATACTTGCCTATGAACCTACCTGGTTGGTATTAGAACAATTCATACTAAAAAATGCCCTATTTTCATGTGGCTTGGGAGAGGTAAGAATTACCCAAGTCGATTATTAGTTTCACATTCATCGTTCTTTTTCATCCAAACATTTCTCATTCATTTGTGTTGTTGAATGCCGAACACCCAAAACCTTAAACCCCAAATCTATACTTCCTGCACATGCACTTGGTCTTTTTTCTTCTTCACTTTTGGTGCCTTTTTTTTTTCTTCACTTTTGGCAGTGCCCTTCTATCAAGGAACTGGAACAATCAATTGATTCCTTCAAGATTATATCTCATCAATTTGCGGCATCTTCATTCCTTCAATGCTATTGTGAATGTAGATTGAACAAGCAAAGGATGAGGTTGGAGGTTGGAGCCCAAGGAACTATGTCGGGATTTAGTTGCTTTGATTGTATTTTCAATAATCAAGGAAAAGCTCCCAAGAACCATAGTGCACTTTTAACTTTAGAGTGCAATGATGTTTAAAATTTTTGATTTGAGTTTTCTTTCACAAGTTCAAAGTTCAGAACAGAAATGGTAGAGATTGAAACTTTCAATTTAAATGAAGACTTGCTAGTAGATTATGATTATAATAGTCTCGATGATCTGAAATTGGGTTCATTTGAGGATATAAAGGCAGTCTTTGGTTTAGTTTCAACATTTAATACACCATTTGGTTCTGAAACATTGCAACCCTGAACATTTTTTGCACATGATTGTAAGCTTTTGGCTATGAATCACCAAAGAAAAAATCTTTGATTTAAAGTTTTATTTTAAAATAGGAGATTTGAAGGAAAGGATTTCCTATTGTAAGTGAGCCAATGAAAATTCGAAACACCTTGTCATCCAAATCCCCTCGTTCTTGCAATTCTTCTTTTGAGTTTTGAGTTTTGAAGGTGGTAGGGGAACCTTTTGAGGACGAGTTTTTAGTTTTTTAGTTTTTAAGGTGGTAGAGGAACCTTTTGAAGAAGAGTTTTTAGTTTTGTGATTTTATAATTTTGAATTTTAAAGGGTGGAGGAACATTTTGAGAAAGAGTTCTTAGTTTTGTTATGTTTTAGCTTTTTAGTTTTTAGCTTTTAAGGTGGTAGAAGAACCTTTTGAGGAAAAGTTTTTAATTTTGTAATTTTTTAGTTTTTGGCTTTTAACGTGGTAAAGGAACCTTTTGAAGAAAAGTTTTTAGTTTTTAGTTTTTAAATTTTCCAAACACAAGCCATCTAAGAAATAATTGTATCTATCACCCACGGAGACATGAAATTGACTGATATTCCACAAAATATTCAAATAACAGGGCCTTATGCATACGAAGCCAATTCTTACCCGTAACAAAATAATTTATTGATAACCTGCTTGATAACACCTTCAAGCAAGATTATCCTAGGCGAGTACCAAACAAGGAAGAAATCTGGGTATTTGATACCCGTGAAAATCTGAATTTTTAAAAAATAACTAGCCTAGGGGATATTGAAAAATATCAATGACCGGCCAACACTGGTTTGTATCTGTCTCATCCAAGGCAAAAAATCATCAGCCTTGTACCCAAGGTTAAGTGAAGGTTCCAATGTGGGGTTGAGGGTTCACCCTGTACAAACCAGTGTTTTCATTTTTGACAAAGAAATTGGGAAATTTTTTGAATTTTTTTTTCTTTTCTCTAGAGTAAATTGGACTTATATATTCCTTTTCTGTGGGAAACTATATCCACTCTTTTATATATCACAAAATTGAAAAGAAGAAACCCTGGTACATACTACTAAGTGTTGGGTGGTAAGGGTTTACTTCTCACTGGTGTGAGTGATTGTTTGGAGGCAGGTAAAAGGAGGTAAATACAAATATCATGCATGTTCACATTTTGCATTGCACACAATTCTTTGGGTGATTTTCGTTGGGTGAAATTTTGCACCTTGGCGACAAAAAAAAAGGGGTTGAGAATGATACAAGGGATTCTTTTGAAAAAACAGAGGCCCATGTTGTTATATGTAGACAATAGGTTTTTACATGTTGAGTAGGAGGATTCTTAAACTATCCTACTTTCTTCTCTACCCTCTAGTAAAATTTGGCTAAGACCTCTTTTGGATGGTCATCAACCCACCTACCTCACAAATTTATTAAAAAACATTGGCACAATTGCAACCAATTGGTAACTAATTATTGAATACTTCCCATATATAATTTTATAGTTCTCCTATGCATTCAATTTACAATCTTTGAAGTGGGCACCAATTACCTTGAGCAAGATTGTTACCTTACAGCTTTGTCTTACCATTTCACCAATATTGGAATTATGCCTTCAATATGTTACCCAAGGCATCAAATGATGATGAGTCTTTGCCAAACTTTAGTAAACTTTTCATGGCTTTTTTTTTTAATGTAACTTCTTTAAAGCATTTTTTATTTCAGCTATTCATGTTCATAATGCAAATTGCACAACCAAGTATTGCACTCCCCACTTGTAAATATGAAATATTTACACACATTATACATCTCTCAATTTATGGTACAAGCAAAATTTCAAGTTCAGCTTTCTTAAGCAACACACACACACACCTAGCTCCATTGATTTTTCCTTTTTCTTGCAAATAAAAATTTCAAAAAACCTTGGGGGATATTAAGTGTTAAAATTTTAGATTACTTGCAATTATTATTAGTACTAGGTCACCTATTAACGTACTAGTAGAACATATTAATATTTAATATTTACAATCTTTAATCCACATATGTTATATTTTTTGGGTGGGATGAATCCATTTCAACAAGGTGGTCTCAAGTGTGTTTGATTCCAGCTCTTGTACCTGAACATTGCCTATGACTTGGTAATTGTGGAGACATTTCAAGTTGCACGCTGTGTACATAGACATCTTTGTTACTTTATAGACCCTTGATATTGTCCAGTACACCTATAGCTATGAGTAAAATAGTAACTATATTGACATTTTAGAAACTTTCCTTATTTGATAGGTGCCACAACCAAAAGACATAAGACTCAACCCCACGAGAAATCACAGGATTCAGGCAAGTTGAATTTAGAAGTTTGCAAGTGGTTTGTTGCACCCCAATTCAACCTCAATTGTTGAATATTGCTACACTTCTCCTTTTGACTATCATTTCTATCATTTCTGCTATATGCTTTGTTAGCACTGAAGATGGGGAAAGTGGACATGGAGTTTGAGGTCTCTATTGTGAAGGGTTAACTCTCAGGAGAAACAAAAGGAAGGTTTCAAGAAAATGTTTGTCATGGTCTCTCTCTTAGAGTCTTGACAACACAACCATTACTAAGTGAGATCGGTGAAGAACAAAGTGATATGGCACAAGCTTGTACACAACCAGATAAATGCAGAACTCAGAAACCCATATTACATGTACCTCAATCCGCAATAGTACCATTCACTACCCCAGAAAAGCCTAATGGTTGTCAATCAGCCTTTTGTTTACAGGTAAAATTTTGTCATGGTGTGAAGAATTTTGTTTTCAACAGTGCTTATTGGGTTTTTCTGTCATCACATTTTGAAAAATAAAACAGAAAACATGCCAGATATTTATATGATGTTCCAATAGGTAGCCAAAAATATAGAATGACACTTGTATTTTTTTGTAGTTTCAAAATCCATTAATAGCCAAAATTGGCTAAACTTTTATATTAATGACTGGCACCTATGCACCATCACAAAATGGTTTAAAAAGACACTGCTTTCAATAACAGAAGCAACTTCAAACTTTATTAATCCAATAATATAACTTAGCTATTATTCTTGCATTTAATAATATTTTGAAAAAGTACATGAATTTTGATTTTAAAGGGAAGGTTTTACTTTACCCAAGTAGATATTTACATTAACCATTTCAAAATTTGAGTGCTGGTTAGGTTATTGATATCAATATCAAAAAAAAATAGTGTCAATGAGGTTATCACTGTATTTTGGTAACAACAATTGGTTGTGCATAAAGGTATGTTTCAAATACTTGGTTGATAACTAGTGGTTAACTTGCTAGTTCTAGGGTTTTGAATAATAAAAAATATTAACTATATATTTCTAGGTTTTTTATCATAAAAATGTTTAATGTTTTAGGATTGATAACCTACCTTGATGATAATCAAGTCATCTGGGTAAGTTATTAGATTTCAAAAATTTCAATACCAAACAATTAGGTGATTAACCAGTTATAAAAAACCATAATTCACTGAGTAGGTTATTAATAACAGGTTGATAATCGGGTCAAAACTCAATAACCAGCCAACACTTGTTAATACATATATAAATACCATGGTTAGCTATGGGGCAGCCTGAATACAAAAAAAAGGGTGTTTTCTCCACACATCATCCATCCTTCCCCCTGCTTGCTGGTTCACTCAGGTCCCTTCCCCTACTTGGGCAACTACCTATCTAAGCTCTTGAGTAGCAAAGGTGAGGAGATAGGGAATGTGAGTGATTACTATAAGTGTAGGTGAGTAGGTAAGGCATTCGGTGGCTACTAAGAGTATCTCCAGCGGTGCTCAGTATGGGACCCTGGGAAAATATTTTTCACATCCAAGTTTAGTGCTATACTGTTTTGCAACCCCACCCACAAAACTGAAATTGGGACAACAAATAGGTGGGCCACTAATAATAGGAAACCATCTTGACGAATCATTATGATGGGCCAATCAGAAACACTGAGCAGCAGTTAGATCATATTTATTACACTCTATTATGCGGTGCACAAAGGAACTGCGCCCTTTACCAGCCACCGCAACATACAGAGCCAAAACTACTTTCCTGGGCCAAACCCACAAACTTGGGATTTTCTTCATCCAATTTTACTGTGCAGGATCACATACCAGCACAGCTGGAGATGCTCTAAGTAGGTAATTGATTGTGGGTTAGCTATGGGCCACAAATAGAATGAAAAAGTGTTTCCTGCACGGATATCCTCCTCCTCTATCCTGCAGGTTGCACTGGTGAGTGTTGGCTCACTCTGCCTAGTGGCTTTTGGTTACACCCAACACAGGATATGGAGGCAGACTAATTGGATGTCTGAAGTAACCAACACGCGATATGGAGGCAGACTAATTGGATGTCTGAAGTAACCAACACGCGATATGGAGGCAGACTAATTGGATGTCTAAAATAGGCAAGACGCGATATTGGAGGCAGACAAATTGGATGTCTAAAGTAGATGTCACATACTTTCTAAACAAAGTCAAAAAGGGTGGGGTTGATCTTTGGTTTCATTGCTGAGAAATTCTGATATTGACTTGGAGTACGGTAAAGCCCCAGGACAGGGGCTATACATCTTAGCAGACTAAGGGACCCATGCAAGGCGAGAGCTGAGGGCATTTGCCTATGTCTAGTAAAGCACCCCATTCTTGGGCTTCACCTGGTGACCCGTGTGAGTGAGGCACAAGATCTCTTGTTGTTGAACGTTGTCATGGCTCTCACTCCTTAGCATGGCAACAAATTTCACAGGATTCCAATCAATGATTGCAACAGGAATGATCACGTAGCAATTGGGGAATAGCAGATCATTAAATGCAAATGAAACAATTTGTGGTAGAAGCAATTTGTTACCACTGGCAATGAAGGTTGTGGTACCTGGAGAAGACCTGGAGGGGGACTGGGAGTGAAGAAAAATGTAATAGAAAGCATAATCTCCCTCCCGTGGAAGGAGGTAAAGAGGGAGGAAAAAAACCAAAGGTTATTAAATGGTTATTTATAACTCACCTAAAACTCATTTTTTATATATTGATATTGATAACCTGTGTGATCCTCACAGAAATTGCAAAAATAACTTACCTGATGGTTATTAGAAAAAAGAAATAACTTCCCAACACTGGTTTGGACACATGGCTTTTTTGCCCTTTGCCCAGAATTGGCTGGAAAATCTGAAAACCCTTCAAGTTTTCACTCAAATTTGGGGGCAATCAAGGAACCTATTATTATGTGGAAGATTGTGGTTATAATCAAGAAGAGCACTGCCTGTTGTTACTCATGGCACCTGATTCTTACCACAATCTTCCAGATAATAATAATAGGTTCCTGGATTGTCCCCAAACAAGTGCAATGAGTAACATGCAGTTTTCTTCTTTCTTAATTTTGTGATGGACCAAAGTGGTAATCATGTATCAGCTGATTTAGCCAAATTTTATTATTACCAAAATATGAAAATAAAATTTAAATACCATTCCATATTTCTGACTACCCACTTGAACCAAGTAAGAAAATCTTGCAAATCTTTCCAGTTTTCTAGATTTTTTTCGAATTTTTGGCGAATTTTTCATTAAAATATTTAATTTGCAACAAAAAAATTTCAAAATTTTTTGCAACTTATTGAAATTTCACTCAAGCAAAACTGGTAACACCTGGCGAGCATTCATCAAAATGTTGGACCAAATGAAAACTACATCATTCCCAAAGTCTCTCCCTTGCAGCCACAGCCAATTTGAATAACCAACCACAACTAGGTTTTTTTTTCCCAATTTTGTGACATCCAAAATTTGGTGGATTTTTTCCAAAATAACTAACAAAATTGGTCTTGAGCATAGAAGAACACGTATATCCCAAAAAAATCCAATTTTTTAATAGAAAACAATGACAAAATTGTTGGAGAAAAAATATCACTGACTGCAACACATGCAACAATCTCATTAATATTTCATCTTACTGAATGATTTATCATCACTTTTGGCAAGAAATTGGATGGAAACTACCTTAAGAGTTGAAAACTGGTGAAAAACTGCTCCGTAAGCAAAGGATAAAAGCTGAATTGTAGCAACAGATAATCGAGGTCAAATTTTCTGGAAATTTTGCCAAAATGAAAAATAGATAATAACAGAAAAATGGATGCTCTGATTATATAAAAAAATATGAAAAGTTTTATGCTAAATATATTATTGAAAGAAGGAAGAAATGCATGGGACCAAAAAAAAAATGAACCCACTTGGTTTTCGACCAGGCGTGAGTGATCAGAGGCTGCTAGGCACACTCAAAGACTGCTAAACCTTTTACAAAGAAGTAGAAACACTTGGAATAGATTTAGGCATAATCAGGTTGCCACCAAGGGTGAATAAATGCCAATGTCCATCTGTTAACTGAAAACAAATCGACATTTATCCAATTGCCACAAATTTGGACATTCAACCAAAGCTTAAATTTATTTTTTTCCACATTTTAGTTATTCAAATTTTGAGAAATTTCCCTGCTCATAAAAAGGAAAAATCACGCAACTGTAAACTATTTTTTTTTTAAATTCAAAAAACAAATCAAATGTAAACCGAAAAAACTAAATTTTCCTAAATTTTCAAGAACTTTTTTGGGGAGAAAACGACAAAATTTGTTGAAAAACCCTGGGGGGGAGGCGGGGGGGGGGCCATGACGTTCCTGAAAATCAGGACTTCAATTTTAATTTCTGAACGAAACGCGCACTTTTCCCCCACATTTTAGGGGAAAAGTAGAAATTCCATGTCAAGTGCCACGACTTTCCATAGACTTGGCCCGTGTCTCCCCGCGACTCCCACCTGCGCATTTTGAATAGAAAACAATTCAAAAAACGAAGTTTTACTTCTGGTGCCGCCGCTGCATTATTATTATTATTATTATTATTATTGTGAATCCAACGCGCATTTGACGAACAATCTTCTCACGTCGACGACAAATTCGCAGTCCCAAAAACCAAAATTTCAAAACACAAACCAATTTTCCGTCCACACACCATACTTCATCACATACGCATACCATATACTTCGTAACATACTCATACCATATACTTCATGACGTACGCGTACTGTATACTTCGCTGGGGTCTTCGACAAAGCGGGGTTCTTCCGCGTGCGCAACTGTATAAGTACTCCACCCGTGGCCACCATTCTGACACACCACACCTGCAACAACAACAACAACAACACAATTCTGTCTCTTTGTAGCTACTCTGATTCTTCCTTTTTCAGGACAGAATCGAGTGACTCGTCTCTACTCATCTCTTTTTTTTTTTGGTGTCCCTGAGATTGGTCAAAATTTTGAACAGCCGAAAACAGCCGGGCACACTGAATTATTTAGCGCAGAAAGCATTTGGGTATTCAATAAGATTGAGAAAATTTGTTTGTCACAAGTTGAAGTAGATTTATATTAGCGTTTGAACCTTACAAGTTTCGAGTTGTGGTCAATTATATTAGAGTTTTGTAATTCGTAACTACTGAGCTCTGGTGATCTTTGAGCTTCTTTCTGCCTTTTGGTATTCTCTTCTCCCGGGATGTGGTCAAGTGATCATCAGTACCGGCCTGTGGACGTAAATATCATTCATTCCTAGTTTCTGGGTGGTTTGCATTTCTTGTTCTAAGGTTTGAGAGGCACGATTACAAGGCTTAAATACCGTCTTCTCATGGGAGAGGAACGTTTGTCTAGAAGCTAGAAGCGTGTAAAGCAGGAGCTCCTGAGCTCGCATTACACGAAATAGTGCATTACAGCAATCCCGCTCATATACGGCTACTACTCTTCACCTGATAAGTGTATAAGCCCCTAGTTCCTAAGAATCGCTTTTGTGCAGTGGGGTTGGATTGAACTTGGCTCACATGGCGAAGGCGTTAGGGATCGATTGTAAGCTGGCCACGATCAGTCTGCTAGTGCTACTACTACTCAGTAGCTCTGTTTTCTCTAGCGTCCAAGCGGGTCAAGACTCATGGCAGCTTCTAATAAAGAATGCAGGCGTATCAGCAATGCACATGGCGCTGTTCCACACCAACAAGGTGGTCATGTTCGACAGGACGGATGTGGGGCCTTCGGATATCAAGCTCCCCAATGGCGTTTGCCGAGACGACCGCAACGATTTGACTCTCAAAGTGGATTGCTGGGCGCATTCAATCGAGCTGGATCTAGCAACAAACACGATCCGACCACTGGAGATTCTTACCGATACCTGGTGCTCGTCGGGTGCACTCCAAGATGATGGCTCACTGCTCCAGACCGGAGGGTTTAACGACGGCGCTCAGGCGGTCCGCCACTTGGGACCTTTGGGTACCGATAATTGGCAAGAGACAAAGTTTGGCCTTTCTGCCCCCCGTTGGTACGCGTCGGATCAGTTGCTACCGGACGGAACCACCATCGTGGTCGGAGGCAGGGGAGAATTCAACTACGAGTTCTTGCCTAACTCACGCGGGGTCACAAATCTCCCTTTCTTGCAGCAAACAGATGACCGGTGTTGTGAGAACAATCTATACCCTTTCACCCATCTCGCCGCGGACGGAAACCTCTTCATCTTTGCCAACCAGGACTCGATCCTTCTGGACTGGAAATCAGGAAAGGTGATCCAGAACTACCCCACTCTCCCCGGAGGTCCACGAAACTACCCATCATCCGGTTCCTCGGTGCTGCTACCCATCCAAGCCGCAACCGGGTTCACGGTTTCAGAAGTGGTGATCTGCGGTGGAGCACCCGCAGGCTCGTTTAACAAAGCAAATGCCGGTATCTACGAACCCGCTTTACAGTCCTGTGGCCGCATCGAAATCACAGGTACGGCGGAACCCAAGTGGGCCACGTTCAACATGCCATTTCCTCGGGTTTTGGGCGACATGTTGATCCTACCCACTGCCGACATCCTGATCATCAACGGTGCGCAAGCGGGAACAGCCGGATGGGGTAATGCTCGTGACCCGGCATTCAATCCGGTACTCTACAAACCGAGATACAACTCCTTCATCACACAGAGCCCCACCACCATCCCCAGACTGTACCACTCCTCCGCCAATGTACTACCTTCTGGGCAGATCCTCGTTGCCGGAAGCAACCCTAACGAACGTTACGTGCTCTCAGGAGTCCAGTACCCGACCGAGCTTCGGATCGAGGCGTACAGTCCTTACTACCTCAACGCGGCTTACAATCCCACGCGTCCCACCATCGTGGGCCTCGACAACTACGCACTCGGTTACGGTAAGCAGTTCACGGTCACGTTCACGGTTCCTTCGAACCCAATGGGGGTTGTGTACCAAGTGTACGCCCCACCTTTCACTACGCACACTTTCTCACAGAACCAGCGGATGCTTGTGCTGGCATCTGGAGCTTTTCATGGCGGCAACAAAGCGGGCCAGTATTCCGCCCTCGTCACGGCTCCTCCCAGTTCCAATTTGGCCCCCGCCGGTTACTACCTCTTCAACGTGAAGAATGCTGAAATTCCTAGTGCTGCTGTGTGGGTACATATTGGTTGAAAAAATTTCAAAAAAAAAACAAAGAGAAACACCAAAAATTTAGTCACATAATAATAATGTGATCTAATAAGTTTACTCATTTTAATGCAAATTCTCCTCTTTTCTACTTCTAAGTAGAGCACTTGCTAGATCCAATCTGGTCACTCACGGATGGTTGAGATTCAAATCTGGTCACCCACGGATAGCTGAGATCACATCCAATCATTGGGATCACATCTGATGATTGGGATCAAATCTGGTCACCCACAGATGGTTGAGTTCACATCCCATCATTGGGATCGCATCTGGTTGACTATGGACACTCGAGGTCACATTTGGTTCCTAGGGATGGCTAAGATTGCATATTTGTTTCATAGAGTTGAATTAGAGAGAGAGAGAGAGAGAGCCAGACTAGGGTTCAGAACTAATTAGTTTTGTTGTGCATGTATTATCAACTCTATCAACTGGGCCAAGGAGCTAACTCTCTCCACATGAGTTCATGGCATCCCCCCCACTATTTTGTTGTAACAAGTAAACTAGCACACCTTGAAATTAATTACTTGGAGCTATTGAGTCATTCCAAAATTTGAGACCCAGGAATTTCCAGAATTTGAGCTGTTCAAGGTGTTCTTGCAAACTGATCAAGGGACCGTTGATTGTTTACTATTCACTTACATATTAATATTATGTTGGCTGCGCTTTGATTTGGTTGAAGTCATAAAGAAAATCCTAGCTTTGGAGTAGTTTTCCATTTTGTTCAGATCCAAATGGAGTTTATTTTTCTCAATTTTTGATATTGAAATTTTTTGTGAATTTTCCAAAATATAGAAAAATTAGCCTATTTTATGCTAGAAATAAATAATCAAAATTGTTTGGTTGAAAAAACAACAAAATATGTCTAAAAACAAAACACCGGATCCAAATAGTATGTAACTAGTTCAGATGTAATAATTTGTACTTACATGCTGGTTTTCATTTTTATCAAAGTGTGTTCTGACTTGGAATGCCATGGCCATAAGTTTGAGTTACTATTAAATTTTTTCATAAGGGTTGCCTAAACTAATATTTGGGTGCACTCACAAACATCAAACACAACCCCACAAGCATGTAGAAACAAAATCAAATGTAAGCTGTAGCAAATGCCAAATGCAAGTTGTGTGTAAGGAGGATGATAACAAAAGTTGCAACTTGTAAACAACAATATGATGACAAATCTGATTGATACCTTTGCAAAATTCATCTATTATGTTTCAAGCTATGAACATCACATTGTGTGAATCCATCCCACATGAGAGAACAGTGTTGGCAAGTTCTCTGGTTTGAAGTGTGAAACCCAAGGGGTTGAAGTTCAAGTTCTTGTGACTGAAATCAGCACCCTTTCTATAAAATCATCAAAAGAATGGAATTGTGAACCTATACATGCACTATGCAATGTCAATTCATGAATTTTTTTGACGTTGTTATGTGAAGATGCCTGGCAATCGTCCCACAAGAGATTTAGCATGAGTGACGATGATACCCAAAAACTATTTAGCTTTAATGGCAACAAGTTTTGAGAAATTTGTCAAAACAATAGAAAACTAAGAGAAAAACTGCTCTACCCTACATAATAAAAATCTGGAGAAACTTCCTTTGTGATGGGACTCAGCCTAGCACCCTACACCTCATCCAAGAGCATAAGTTGCCAATTTGGAGGTGTAGACTCCTGTTGGGATGGTTGCAGGCTGGAGCTCCCCAGCAATGGCCAAAATTTTGCACCAATTTGCCAGAAATAAAAATATGGCTGGTGAAATTTCACCTAATGCTTCTACCTTTGGTGCCTTTGAATGTATGTGTGTCACCTAATGGACATTTGTGGTGCAACCATCTGGTTATATGTAGTCGAAAGAAAAGGCTGCTATCCACCCTAATCAGACAATACTAATGCAACACATCAAAGGAAATAGTTTCAATGGTACCTTGTTTACACATATCTTTCACAATTGAAGAGACAATGTCCTAGCTTCCTATGGAGTGCTTTACTTTTCTTTTTTAATTATTATTTTTATTTTCTGTTGAACATTGTGGTTTCAAGATTATGGCGAAATATTCCTTTTTTTTTAAAAAAAATTAATCGAATTTCCACCAAAAACCATAGTTCTTCAAAATAATTCAAACTTTTTTGTAACCAAGTGGCAAAATTTTGGCCCCAAAAAGAGAAAGATGTTGCTAGGTAAAGTCTTGCATGAAACAACATCAGACCCAACAATCTCTCTAATTTTTTTTCTTTTTCTCTTTTTTCAATTTCATGATGCAACCACAAATTTGGCAAACAACACAAAACAAAATTTGCCCTAATTGGCAACACATTTATAGTTCTAGAAAAATAAAGCAGTAGCTAGTAGAGAGAACTGTGGCGACAATCCCCATCAATTTATTTTTTTAAATTGACAAAATTTGGCAAAAACATTTATTTCAATACGAAAGTTTTGACAAAACACCTATTTTACTTCTTTTTATTAGTGGCCCTTTGACAAATTTTCACCAAAAACAAATGACCGATGCCCACCATAGTACCCTAGAAGCTTCAAACCCTTTCAAAGTTTTTAGGGTTTACTCTTCCACATCAACTTACTAAGACAAAATATATATTTCATGCCCTTGGAGAATTTCATTGATTAGCTTGTTGTATTTTTGTGTGGTTAGTACTGGATGACTTGGTTAAAATAATATTAAACATAAATTTCACTATATTATCTTCCACTTCCTACCAAAGTGAATATTTTTTATAGTTCCAATGACCATATATCGGAACTAGTATAGTGGGGTTTTTGTATAATCTATTATATGGTCTTTAAGTTGAGAATGGCATGGCGAGCCCTTTCATATTTTGTCTTTTTATATCATCACTTTTTAATTGCCATATGTGAAAATTGAATGTCTTTCCCCCTCAAGTGACATCAACATATTTGAATTCAAAAACTCACATCACATCGAATAGAAGGTTAATCCTCTTTAAATCTTATTTTTAAGAAAGATATGACTAATTCATGAATTTGTAATCAATACAATTTTTTTAAAAATATTTTCAGTACATGAAAAATGAATTTTATGTTCTAAAACTAATGAAAGTGAGATGATTTCATGAAAAATCTATATGATCATGGAGTTTTCTTTTAATATTATAAAATTCAAGAACAAATTATTAAAATTTATTAATGTTTTGACCTTATATCAATTGGTCATCAGTATAGTGCAGAGCAACATGAAGCCCAAATATTTTTGTGTGGTAAAGGATGATTTGGGGGGTGGGGGGGGGGGGTTCATTTTATTAAAAATATATGTTTCCTATTTTTTCCCTTTATTTTGTATTTGAATAAATTTTAATTAAATGGATAAGACTCTTTTTAAGAGGTGACTAGCTT
>Ga0116229_10009450_pt1 | contig 14870 bp, 15 predicted proteins | sample S1TSphgellanicum_3_FD_87313 | JGI IMG/M metagenome (GOLD analysis project Ga0116229, IMG submission 87313) | Host-associated microbial communities from peat moss isolated from Minnesota, USA - S1T2_Fc - Sphagnum magellanicum MG | ecosystem: Host-associated > Plants > Peat moss > Unclassified... | reverse complement strand
CGCCACCGCCACCACCCCCGCCCGCCCCGCCGATTTCGCTGGATCTGACATTGCACGCCAAAAACCAAATTTTTATTCGCGGTGACGGATTATTCGCCGAGCTGGGCGGAAAATTGCGGATTGGCGGCACGGCCGCGCATCCAGATCCAGAGGGCGGGTTCACGCTGGTGCGCGGCAATTTCGCGCTCACTGGCAAAACCCTGCAACTCACTTCTGGCACCATCAGTTTTAACGGCGACGGGTTTATTCCGTCGCTGGACCTAGAGGCCACCACAACCACCACAACGAATACCACGGCCTCGCTCATCATCGGCGGAACGGCGGATAAGCCGACCATCACCCTTTCCGCCTCGCCGCCTTTGCCGTCCGATGAAGTGCTCTCGCAATTGCTGTTCGGGCAGGCAACCAGCAGCCTCTCGCCGTTTCAGGCAGCATCCCTGGCGGCGGCGCTCGCCTCGCTCACCGGTGTCGGCGGCGGTGCGTTGTCTGATCCGCTGGGCGGGGTGCGCAACGCGCTGGGGCTGGATGAGCTTTCGCTGGGTGGCAGCGGCAGCGGGGCGCCGACGGTGAATGCGGGGCGGTATGTGGCGCCGGGTGTGTATGTCGGCGCGCAGCAATCCGCTTCCGGCCAGGGCACGCAGGCGACGGTGGAGATTAATCTGTACAAAGGGTTAAAGCTACAAACCGCGACGGGAACTTCCGGCAGCGGCTCAGGTGCTAGCAGCAGCGTGGGCCTGACCTATCAGTTCAATTATTAAAAACATAGTTATTTGTTAAGATTTTCGCGTTAAACGTGCTGTTAGGGCGGTTAGTCGCTTTGGAATCGATTTTAATGCCTTTTGGTAGCAAGCATCCATTCGCCCGGCTCGACCCAATCACATTTCTGCCGAACCGGCAGCAATTCGTGATGGATCTTGAGGCAGCGGACGCCGCTGGACACCATTGCGTTATGGTCACGCTGACCGATTCGGGGCATTTCAACGGCATATTGCGGGCGCTAGGGCATGAATGCGCGGAGGATTTTATCCGCGCCGGCGCCGCCAGAATTCGCGGCACGGTGCCGGTGGCGACGACGCTATACAATGTCAGCATTCTTAGCTTTTGTTTTATCGTCCTGGGTGACCCGGAGCCGCTGATTACCGCCGTGATCTCCAGCTTCACCACGCCATTATTGACCGGCGGCATCCCGATCTCGACAATGGTCGGGATCGGCGTGACCGCGTGCCTTGGCATATCCCCGGCGGACATGCTGCGCACCTCTTTGGCCGCGGCACAGGAAAGCCGCAAGGGGGGTGCCGGTTGGTCGCGCTATGACAGCCTGGCCGATACCGCGCATCGCCGCGGGTTTTTCATGTTATCGCAGCTATCCGCCGCGCTGGCGGCGAAAAACCAGCTGAGCCTGCATTTTCAGCCGAAATACAATTTAAGTACCGGCCAGCCGACCAGCGCCGAGGCGTTGCTGCGATGGCACCACCCGACACTGGGACATATTTCCCCGGCGGAATTCATTCCGCTTTCCGAAGCCACGGATTTTATCCATCCGCTCACCAACTGGGTGCTGGACCGTGCGATGGAGGAGGCGGCGCGCTGGCGGGATGCGGGCTTGCAGATGAAAATGGCTGTCAATGTTTCACCGCATAATCTGGGCCGGCGCGGCTTTGCCGCGCATATAGAAAAAATTATCCAGTTGCACGGCGTTGATCCGGAACAATTCGAATTCGAGTTTACCGAAGGGGCGATGGCCGCCAATAATCCGGCGGTGCTGGTGGAGCTGACGGAATTACGCGCGCTTGGCTGCAAGATTGCGCTGGATGATTTCGGCACCGGGTTTTCCAATTTCAGCTATATCACCCATCTGCCGGCGGATATCCTGAAAATCGATCAATCCTTTATCCGGCAAATCGCGACGGATGAACGCGCGGCGCTGGTGGTGCGCGCCATCATCAACCTCGCCCACCAGCTTGAATATAGCGTGGTGGCGGAGGGTATCGAAACCGAGGAAACTTACCGGCTGCTGGCCGATTGGGGATGCGATGAGGGCCAGGGATATTTCATGAACCGGCCTATGGATGCGGCCATGTTCCGGACCGTCGTCGGTCAGCAATTAGCAGCCACTCTGACGACCGAAGACTGAACACTATCGCCTCTCCCGGGTGGCGGAGAAAGAAATTTCCGGGAAATTATCCTTCATCCGGTTCAGCTCCCAAGTGTTGCGGACTAAATAGACGGGGGCGCCTTCGCGGTCTTCGCTCATGGCGCTACGGTTTTGTTCGATAAAAATTTTCAGGCGCGCCGGGTCTTCGGAGAAAATCCAGCGGGCGGTGTCGTAAGGTGCGGGCTCGAAGGCGACGGGGACCGAATATTCCTGCTCAATGCGGCTGGAGAGCACATCCAACTGCAAAGCGCCGACGACGCCGACGATCCAGTCAGCGCCGGTCATGGGCCGAAAAACCTGCGTTACCCCTTCCTCGGCGAGGTCTTCCAGGGCCTTGCGCATCTGCTTGGCGCGCATCGGGTCCGCCAGGCGCACGCGGCGCAGAATTTCCGGCGCGAAATCCGGAATGCCGGTGAAGCGGATTTTTTCACCCTCGGTTAGCGTATCGCCGACGCGTAGGGAGCCGTGGTTAGGAATGCCGATTATGTCGCCGGGATAGGCTTCCTCGGCCAGCGAACGATCCTGCGCGAAGAAAAAAATCGGCGCCTGGATGGCCATGGATTTGCCGGTGCGCTGGTGGATGAGCTTCATGCCCCGATGGAATTTACCCGAGCAGATGCGGGTGAAGGCGATGCGGTCGCGGTGCTGGGGGTCCATGTTCGCCTGCACCTTGAAGACGAAGCCGGTGACGGGAGCCTCCTCCGGGTCCACGGTGCGGGATTCGGCGGGGCGGGGCTGCGGGGCGGGGGCGTGGGCGACCAGGCCTTCCAAAAGTTCGCGCACTGAATAGTCTTTTAACGCGCTGCCGAAATAGACCGGGGTCAAGTGGCCCTCCGCAAAAGCTTGCTGGTCGTATTCCGGGAAGGCGGCGTGGATGAGTTCAATGTCTTCGTCCAATTGCGCCTGCTGCTCCGGCGGGATCGTGAATTTCTGGCCGGTTGCGGCTTGTCCAGGTTTGACGGCGGAAACCAGGCGGTTGCCACGAATGTCGAAACAGCCCCGGAACAGGCCGCCCATGCCGACCGGCCAGACCATTGGGCAGATGTCCAGCGCCAAAGTGTTGGCGATTTCGTCCAGCAGTTCGAAAGGGTTTTGGCCTTCGCGGTCGACCTTGTTGATGAAGGTGGTGATGGGAATGTTGCGAAGGCGGCAGACCTCGAAAAGTTTTTTTGTCTGTAACTCAATGCCCTTCGCGGCGTCGATGACCATGACGGCACTGTCCACCGCCGTGAGCGTACGATACGTGTCTTCGGAAAAATCCTCGTGGCCGGGTGTGTCGAGCAGGTTAAAAACGGCGCCGCCGAATTCGAAGGTCATCACTGAAGAGGTGACCGAAATGCCGCGCTGACGCTCGATTTTCATCCAGTCGGAGCGGGTGTTTCTCCGGTCCTGCCGGGCTTTCACCATGCCGGCTTCCCGAATGGCGCCGCCGAAGAGGAGGAGTTTTTCAGTGAGCGTGGTTTTGCCGGCATCGGGATGCGAGATGATGGCGAAGGTGCGGCGGGGCGGCACGCTGATTGCCGCTTCGATATGGGTAAGAGCCTGGTCCATCCCCCTGCCCTACCAAGTTTTGGACGGCGAAGCCATCTTGACCAGGAACAAATTGAACAAGAGACTGGTCATAATAAAATACGGGGCGGTTAATGATTGGGACATTTCGATTGCGCCTGTTCGCGCTCGCACTAGCGGCTTGGCCGGTCTTGGCTCATGCGGACCTGCTGCAGGACGGGGTAAATGCCAGCAAGGCCGGTAATTACGCGGATGCCATAACGGATTGGACAACGCTCGCCCAGCAGGGAAACCCGGCAGCCGAGGCATTTCTCGGCAATGCCTATCTGGCCGGCCAAGGCGTGCCAAAGGATGGCCAGGCCGGGCTACACTGGATACAGCTAGCCGCGAACGCCGGTAACGCCCTGGCGCAGTTCGACCTCGGCGCGACGTATGCAAACGGGTCGTTCGGGCTCCCCAAGGATTTCGGCACGGCCGTCTATTGGTTTCAGCTTGCCGCCGCGCAGGGGCAAATTCCGGCCGAGCTGAGTCTCGGGCAAATTTATTACGGCGGCCAGGGCGTCCCCCGTGATTATGGGCAGGCCTTTCACTGGTTTCAGATTGCCGCTGACAAAGGCGAGCTTCATGCGGCGTTTGCCCTCGGCTCAATGTATCTGCTGGGGCAGGGTACATCCGAGGATGACGAACGCGCTTACATCTGGATGACCATTGCGGCGATCCACATGCCCGATCCTGTACTGCGGCAAAAATACGCGCATTTCGACGAAATGGCGGCCGCGAAACTCAACGCCTCCGAACTTGCGTCGGCGCGGGCACGCGCCGTCAAATGGTGTCCCTGCGGCGCGGCGCCATGATGGGAAGATACAAGATTTACATGCATGCCGCGTAACCCAAAATCGAAGGTAAGATCAATGATTCAAAACGTTTTCCGGCGCGCGCTTACTGTTATGGCGCTTGGCTTTCTGGCGCTCGCCGGGTGCGCTGCACCGCAGCCGGCCGCGAGACCCGCTGCCAGTGCGGTGCCGCCCGGAATGGTCGCCTATGGAAATAATATGAAACAGGAGATTCAATCGGACCAGATTCTGGCGCAGATTCTTCGAAGCCACAATATTTCCAAGGAGTTTGGGGTCGGCCTAGTTGTCGATCCAAATGGGTATGTCGAGAAGGGCTTTATGGTGAAGACCGAAATGCCGTTGGATGCCGCGCAGGCCGTGATAAACCATTTGATCAACGTGAATTTTGGGGACTTCACGCCCGATATGCCGAACCACAAGCTTGTCATCGTGCTGCCTGTTTATCCGCCAGCCGCAGTTTGACGGGCCACGGACTCCGGGATGAAAAAGCACGGGGCGCCAGTTTCAGACGGGCTTGCTCATATGCACCATGATGCCGCTAATGGCGGGAGAAGACGGATAGGGCGGAGTGACCAGAAAATTAAACCACCTTGTTGGCGTGGTAAACTTTTGGTTTTCCGGCAAAGCACTCACCGACGGTTGCACGCCACGTCTGAAAATCCGGAGATTTTGTCATGTTGATGTGGTCTTCCACCGCGTCCCATTTGATGACCAGCAGAAATTGTTGCGGGTGCTCGATGGCGTGGTGGAGCTCCAGGCCGTGGCAGCCGGGGGCGCGGGCGAAGAGGGGTTTGCAGGACTCTACACCGTCACGGAATTTTTGTTCGGTGCCCGGTTTGACTTCGATTTCGGCGAATTCGGTGATCATGGTATGGGCCTTGGGCTGGAACGAAGAAGATTCCCGCCTTCGCGGGAATGACGGGAGGAACGAATTAGGCGGCGACGGTTTTGTACATTTGTTCGCCGAGGCCCTGGACGCCGACTTTTAGTTTTTGGCCGGGTTTCAGGAAGACGGGTTCGGGTTTTACGCCCAGGCCAACGCCCGGCGGGGTGCCGGTGGCGATAATGTCGCCGGGGTAGAGAGTGATAAACTGGCTGACATAGCTGACCAGGGTTTTGACCCCGTAAACCATGGTTTTGGTATTGCCATTCTGGAACAGTTTTCCGTCCACGTCAGTCCAAAGGTCCAGGTTTTGCGGGTCCGGGATTTCGTCCTTGGTCACCAGCCAGGGGCCGACGGGGCCAAAGGTTTCGCAGCCTTTGCCTTTGTCCCAGGTCCCTGCCCGCTCCATCTGGTAGCTGCGTTCCGAGACGTCATTGACCACGACATAGCCGGCGACATGGTCCATCGCCTCGGCTTCCGAGACATAAGACGCCTTGGTGCCGATGACGACGCCAAGTTCCACCTCCCAATCGGTTTTTTCCGAGCCGCGGGGGATTTTAATGTCGTCATAAGGGCCGCTGAAGGCGGAGAGGGATTTTAGGAAAATAATCGGCTCTTTCGGGATTTTGCCGCCCGTTTCGGCGGCATGGTCGGCATAATTCAGGCCGATGCACACGAAATTCAGTGGCCGGGGAATGGGCGGACCAATACGGCGCTCGGTTTTCAAGAATGGCAGCGTGTCAGGATCGATTTTTGCCAACTGGTCCAGCCAGTAGGGGCTGAGCTCATCGCCGGTCACGCCCAGCAGCACATCCGCCAGGTTGCGGATTTTGCCGGCTCTATCCAGCATGCCCCATTGCTCCTCGCCTGGGTCTCCGTAGCGCAGCAGTTTCATGAACCATCTCCTCATGCATTTGTAACGCGCGTGGCGCTCAAGCCTGGGTGGCAAAACCGGGCCGTGTGTTTGCTTGCCTATCACGGTAGAAATGCAGCCTTCCGAGGAGAGATTCAAGCACGATGCCATTATTCGCGATTCATGCGCTGGATAAGCCTGATGCTCTGGCGCTCCGGCTCGAACATTATGGGGCGCATCGCTCATACGTGGAGGCGGCCGAACGCGGCGGCGTGCGGGTTTTGATTTCTGGTCCGCTGCAAACCGATGACGGCGAGTCGATGGTGGGGTCGCTATTTATCGTTGAGGCCGAGGACCGCGAGGCGGTTAACAGCTTTACCAAGGACGACCCATTCCAAGTCTTCGGCGTATGGGGCGATGTCGCCGTGACGCGTTTTCACAAACGCAAGGGATAGAGGGTTTTCAAAGAGGACGATCCAGGATTTCGGCTGACGCAAACCCCCCCCCCCTCAATCGATCTCGCAAAAAAAAGGCCGGTCTTTGCGACCGGCCACACCATAAAGGTGAATTTAATAAAGCTCCCTAAACTTGGCGGCTGCCCAGAAAAGAAATGTCACAAGGTAACATTCAGACTCTGGCCACGGAAAAGATTGTGGCGGAAAAAAGACGGGTTTGCAAGGGCGATTACCTTCATCTGAAAGCCCGTTCAAATTAAAAAATACTTAATCTCGGCGCCATTGCTGGAATGTTAAATTACGGTCTCGCATTAAGTTATATTTTATAACTATGAAAGCTTTTGCCGGAGGGCCTCGGCCAAGGCGCGCAACTCCTCCGCCGCCTGGGTTGCCGGGCCGGCTTCTGTAACACCCAGCCCATCGGCAAACGCGTTCGCGTAGCCGGCGCGGTTGGCAAGTGCCGCATCCAGCAGCAACAGCCCGCGCGCCGCAATCTCCGCCTCCATCCGCTTGCGCAGGCGAGAGGCCGCCGGGGCGCGGTTGAAGACCAGGGCGGTTTTGCGCTTTTCCTCCGCCGCTAATTTTAGCGTGCCCTCCGCCGCCCAAAGGTCCGGCGGGGATGGATTCAGCGGAATCAACACGAGGTCAGCGGCGCGAATGGCCCGCCTTGCATCAGTGTCGATCACCGGCGGCGTGTCGATAATCACGATGTCGTGGGCGGCTTTCAGCTTGTCGAGTTCGGTTGTCAGCCGCCAGCCGGCGGTGGTGGCGCAGGTAATGGCGGCACCGGCCTTGGGGGCACTGGCGCGCAATTTGCCCCAAATGGTCAGGCTGCCTTGCGGGTCGATATCCAGCACTGCCACTTTCGCGCCCTCCGAGAGGGCGACGGCAAGCTGCGAGGCCAGCATGGTTTTTCCCGCGCCACCCTTTTGCTGCGCGACGGCGATGACTTTACCCATAAGTTGTAAGACTCCAGTTTTGCGTGACAGTAGCGGGAGTCGGGCTTGCCGTGGCAAGGTTTTTCCGTGGAAGAAATTTTAACCCCGGCCGAGATGGGACTCGCCGATAGGCTGGCGGATAACGAGGCCGCGCTGATGGAAGCGGCGGGGCGCGCGGTGGCGCGGGCCGTGATGCGGCGTTACGCGCCGTGCCGCACATTGGTGTTATTGGGACCGGGCAATAATGGCGGCGATGGCAAGGTGGCGGGGCGTTTGCTGGCCCAGGCCGGCTGGCCGGTGACGCTGGCGCCGGTTGCCACGGCGACGGTGGCGCAGGTGGCGGGCGCGGAATTGGTGATTGATGCGGTGTTCGGCGCGGGCTTGTCGCGCGATATTTCAGCACCCGTCGCGGATATTTTGCGCGCGGCGCGGCGAGTGGTGGCGATTGACGTGCCGAGCGGGGTGGATGGGGCGACTGGGCAGGTTCGTGGGTTTGCGCCGCAAGCCGAGCTTACCGTCACGTTCTTCCGGCTGAAGCCGGGGCATCTTCTCTACCCCGGCCGGGCGCTATGCGGGGAGATTCTGCTCCGCGATATCGGGCTGCCGGCTTCGGTGCTGGAGAGCGTTGGGTCCAAAACGTTCAGAAACGGGCCGTGGCTGTGGACCCTGCCGGAGAAAAAAACGGTTGGGCACAAATATTCAAGCGGCGATGTGACGGTTCTTGCCGGCACGATGCCGGGGGCGGCGCGGCTCGCCTGCGCCGCGGCGCGGCGGGCGGGCGCGGGCATGGTGACACTGCTGGCGGATTCGGGGGTGATTCCGCCAGAGGCGGGGTTGATCGTCCGCACCGGTCCGCTCGAAAGTTTGATCGAGGATGAGCGGCGAAAAGTTTGGGTATGCGGGCCGGGGCTTGGGGTCGCGCGGGCCGGCGCAGAAACGGCGGCATTGATTGCGGCCGGTAAAATGGTTCTGGCGGATGCGGATGCGCTGACCGCCTGCGCGGGTACCCCGGAAAAACTGCGCGGCGTGGCGGTAATTACCCCGCATGAAGGCGAATTTTCCCGCGTCTTTGGCCCGCCCGGCACGGACAAACTGGCCGCCGTGCGGCAAGCCGCGGTCTCCACGGGCGCCGTGACGGTGCTGAAGGGCGCGGATACCGTGATCGCGTCGCCGGATGGCCGCGCCGCGATCAACGATAATGCGCCGCCATGGCTGGCAACCGGCGGAACGGGCGATGTGCTGGCGGGGATCATCGCGGCACTGCTGGCGCAGGGCATGCCGGCCTTCGAAGCCGCCTGCGCCGGGGTATGGCTGCATGGCAAGGCTGCCCAAAATATCGGCCCGGGTTTGGTCGCCGAAGATCTGCCGGAAGCGCTGCCCCGCGCGATGGGACCAAAATAGCGGTGCCGCCGCTGGCCGCCACGATCGGGATGCATGGCAGCGCCTCGACCTGGGTGTTCAACATCGTTCGAGAATTGATGATCGCGGCGGTTGGCGAAGCGAATTTATGCGCGCTATACGCGGAAAACCCGCATGAGTTGCCGGCGGAAGCGGACCGCGCCGGCAAATTCCTTCTGATCAAATCCCATCAAGGCAGCGCCGAAATGGACTCTTGGCTGGAAGCCAATCAAGCCATGATCTTGCTAAGCCTGCGCGACCCCAGGGATGCCAGCCTTTCCATGGCGCAGCGCTTCAATGCAAGATTGGACCATGCCGTTCATTGGATCGCGCAAGACTGCAACCGTCTGATGAAATTGGCGGCGCGGGACCATGCGATGCTCAGGTTTGAAGACCGTTTTTTTGATCAACCAGCAACCGTCGCGCGGCTGGCCCGGCTGCTCGGCTTGCAGCCGGATGAGGGGTTGATCGCGCCGATTTTTGACCGTTACCGTACCGAATCCGTTCGGGCTTTTGCCAGCCAGTTAGAGAGTTTGCCGTCGGGCCGCGTGATAACCGGCGCGGCGTCCAGGCTTGACCGCGTAACGCAAATCCATGGCACCCATATCGGCGATACACGAAGCGGCAAATGGCGCGATTTGCCACCGCCCGCGCAGGCGGAACTGACGCGGCTGTTCAGCCCATTTTTGGCGCGTTTCGGCTATCCAAGCTGACGATTTCAGGCGCGATTCCGCAGCGGCCCAGCAGGCCCGTGAGTTCGCGGATGACCGGAAAAACCTCCTGGTTCCAGTTGCCATTCTGGGCGTCATGGGCGGCTTGTTCGGCCTCCACAATCCAACGGTCTTCCTTGAAAATCCGCTCGGTGAAGAGGACCAGGAACGGCCAGCCGATATTCAGCCCGGCGCGGCCCAGAACACCTTTGGGTTTATGGATGGAGAGCAGGCCAAAGGTGCGGATGGTTTTTTGCGCCGCGTCCAGGGGCACGTAGACGATCCAAAGATCCATCACCGGGGCGTCGCCGCCGGCGGGCAGGATGGAGAGCGTCTGGTACGGGTATTCGGTGCGGATCGTCATGACATCCTTGTCATTCACCGCCGCGGTGCGTCTGCCGCCAAAAACAGCGGCTTCGCCAAGCGGCTGTTTGCCGCCGGTGCGGGCGAAGGTGTATTGCACTTCCAGCCAGTCCTCGCCTAGGCGCCGGCCGAGATAGCGGGGGCGGATTTGGCCCATCTGTCGGCGATGCAGGAATTGATGGTTCATGTCCATCAAATTCTCGTGCATGAAACTATAGTGACACGCGACTTCACGCCCGAAACGGCGGGTTTTGTAAGCCGGGTTGGCGGCCCCGCCGAGCTTGGGAAAATTTTGGTCTGCCTTCGCGGCATCCCCGGGGAATATAAAAACCAAGCCGGCTTCCTCGCGGCAGGGATAGGCGCGCACGCCGTTGGGCAGTTTGCCTTTGCCGAGATACGGCACGTCGATGCACGCGCCGGAGGCGTCATAGGTCCAGCCATGGTAGCAGCAGCGTATCGCGCAGCCAGCGACGACACCGGCATCAAGCGGCACCTGCCGGTGGGCGCAGCGGTTTTCCAAGGCGAATACAGCACCCTCCTTCGGCCGCACCAGCACAATCGGGTCGCCGGCGAAGCGAACGGCGAGGGTTTTGCCGGGCTTTACCTCACGCGACCAGGCAACCGGATACCAATGGTCCGGGTGAATTTTCACACGCCTGGTGTCGATGCCCGGCGCCTGTTCCGGCGGCGGTACTTCGGCGGTGTCGTCGGTATTGAATAAAACGCTATCCATGTTTTCGGTCCCTCAAGCGGCTAAACCTTGGCAGGGCTGGCGGTGTTTGAATATGGGCGCGGAATTAATGTGACTTTAAGTTTGCCGCAGGATCTGGCCGGTTTTCTGATGGCGGTTTTAAGCAAAATTTCATTACAAATTCAGGAAATGGGGCCACGATTCTGCCCTTTTCCGCTCCATATAGTGGAGCATCGAGAGGAGATAATTCGATGAAACGCTTGACTTCACTAACCTTGGCGGCCGGCTTGGCGATGGCTTGCCTTGGCTCAACCGCCGCCATGGCGCAGCCCTACCAGCCTTACGGGCCGGCGCCAGGATATGACCACCGCGACCATGGGCCTGGCTATGGGCCTGAGCATCACTGGCGCGACGGCGACCGGTTTTATGGCGACCGTCACCGGGTGGACTGGCGCTACCACCATCTGCGGCCGCCGCCGCCAGGCTATGAATGGGTGCAAGATGGCGGGCAATTCGTGCTGATCGGCATTGCCAGCGGCGTGATCGCCGACATTTTGCTGAACCGCTGAAACAAACAAAAAACAAGGATTTTTCAAATGAAACGCTTTTTCACCGCCACGGCGGCGAGTACGCTCGCGCTTTCGCTGCTGGCAGCGCCTCTGGCCCGCGCCCAGCAAGCAGACCAGAACCATGAAGACCAGAAACCGCAGGCGGCGCATGAGGCGCCCGCCGGGCAACGGCCGGTGCAACCGGCGCAACATGCGCAGGTTGACCAGAGGACACCTCAGCACACGGATACCCAGCAGCGCCCCGTGGCGCAGCAGCACGCGCAAGTGCAGCAGCATGCGCAAGCCCAGCCCTCTGGGCATTGGCAGCATGGCCAGCATTACACGGGCGACCGCCGCGTGGTTTCTAACTGGAGCCGCTACCACGCCAACCCGCCCCCCGCCGGCTATGAATGGGTGCAGGATGGCAATGAGCTGGTGCTGATCAGCATCACCAGCGGCATTATCGCGAGCGTGCTGGCGAACGCGGTTTATCAGTAGATATTTTATTCGACCCGCTGACGCCTGGCTTCGGACCAGCGGGTCGAAGTTTAAATGAGCGCCCTCAAATAATCTTTTCCCGAAACCATGCAGCGAGTTCGGGTTCCGAAACCATACCACCGGCAACGCCCAGCATGACGGCGACCGCATCGGCGGGGTTGAATTTCAAGGTGACCCCATTCAGCCGCAAAAACAGCCGCGCGACCACCCAGGCGGTGCGCTTGTTGCCGTCGGAAAATCCGTGGTTTTTGGCAATCGCATGGGCGTAGGCGGCGGCGAGATCGGCGGCGTCCGGTTCGCCATAGGCGGCCAAATTTTGCGGGCGGGCGAGGGCGGATTCGACCAGAGCGGCGTCCCGCGTGCCGGGCAGGCCGCCATGTTCGGCGAGTTGCCGGTCATGGATCGCCAGGACAACGTCCAGCGCGACCCAGGGCCAGCCCATTACTTCGCGAGGGCGTGCAGAATGTCACGATCCTCGCGCATAATCTCCTCGGCAATTGCCATTTGTTCGGCGAAGACTGGGTTGTAGGGGGTCAGCCGGAAACTGCCATCCGGCGCTTCAGTGACATACACCGTGTCCGTCGCACCAATGCGCAGGCGCGCCAGCATTTCTTTCGGGAAGACAGTGCCGGTGGAGGTGCCAACAGGGCGGAGTTTCAGCATGAACATGATATTGACCTTATAACTATATCCATAGTTATGCCCGTGACCCCGCCTGCGCAAGCAAAATTTTGCATGGGTTCGTCACGCCCAATTCCCTGCCCTTTTGCGGAGCAGTTTGCTAACGTTCCGGCATGAACGAGATTCGTCCCATCGAACCCGCGCTTAGCACACTCGATGCCCTGACGTCAGTTGAGAAAAAACTCGTCTGGCTGGCCTCCTGGATGATCCATAACGCCAATCATTTGCGGCCGAACCGGGACGGGCTGAAGGTCGGCGGGCACCAGGCCAGTTGCGCCTCCGCCGCCTCGATCATGACCGCCCTGTATTTCGAGATTTTGCGCCCTTATGACAGGGTGGCGGTAAAACCCCATGCCGGGCCGGTGCTACACGCCATCAATTATCTGTTCGGCCGGCAGACGGTCGAGCAAATGGCGGGCTTGCGGCAGATGGGCGGCGCGCAGGCCTATCCCTCGCGCGCCAAGGACGGGCCGGAAATTGATTTTTCCACCGGCTCGGTCGGCCTCGGCGTGGCGCTCACCAGCTTTGCCTCGCTGATGCAGGATTATGTGCGGGCGCACGGTTTTGTGGAGTCTGCCATGCCGCGTGCACGCCACATCGCGATTGCGGGCGATGCCGAGCTGGATGAGGGCAATATCTACGAAGCCCTGCTAGAGGGCTGGAAGCATGATGTGCGCGATGTCTGGTGGGTGGTGGATTATAACCGCCAATCGCTCGATTCAGTCATGCCGGACCGGCTGTTTGGCCGTTTCGAAGGGTTGTTTCGGGATATGGGCTGGAAAGTCATATCCCTCAAATACGGCAAAAGGCTGGAGGCCGCCTTTGCCCGGCCAGGCGGGTCCAGCTTGCGGGGGTGGGTGGATGACTGCCCAAACTCCATCTATTCGGCGCTGACATTTCAAGGCGGCGCCGCATGGCGGCAGGCGATTCTGGCGGACATGGCCAAATCCCGCGGCGTGCGCGCGATTATTGACCCGCTGAGCGATGCGGAACTGGCGAGCCTGATGGGCAACCTGGCGGGCCATGACATGGCGACGCTGACCGAGGCATTTCGCGCGGCGACCAAGACCGACCAGCCAACGTGTTTTCTCGCCTACACCATCAAAGGCATGGGGCTGCCCTTCGCCGGCCACAAAGACAACCATGCCGGGATGATGACGGTGGAACAGATGGACGCTTTCCGCGCCCAGCTAAACATTCGGCCCGGCCATGAATGGGACAAATGGGAGGGCTTGGCCCAGCCCAAGGCGGTGGAAAAATTCGTCGCCAGCGTGCCCTATGCCCAAAAACTGACACCGCATGGGCGCCGTCTGGACGCCGCAAGCATTCCGGTGCCCCCTACCCTGCCGCAGCCAAAAATCACTGGCAGGCGGATGAGCACGCAAGCCGGTTTTGGTGAGATTCTTTCCGAGATCGGTCGCGCGCAAGGGGAAAGTGCCGCGCTTTCCAAGCGGATTGTGACAATGAGCCCGGATGTCGCCGTTTCGACCAATCTCGGGCCGTGGATTAACCGGCGGGGCGTGTTTGACCGGCATACGCGCGACGACGTGTTTCGGGACGGCAAACTCGCCAGCGCGCAACGCTGGGGCACCAGCCCCTCCGGCCAGCACATCGAACTCGGCATCGCCGAGCAGAATCTTTTTTTGCTCCTCGGCGCCGCGGGGCTGAGCCATGACCTGCTCGGAGCGCGGATACTGCCGATTGGGACGGTGTACGACCCGTTCGTGAATCGCGGGCATGATGCGCTGTTTTATGCCTGCTACCAGGATGCGCGGTTTCTGCTGGTCGGCACGCCTTCCGGCATCACCCTGGCGCCGGAGGGCGGGCAGCACCAATCCACCAACACGCCGGCACTTGGCATTGTGCAGGACCGGCTGGCGAGTTTTGAGCCGGCCTATTGCGACGAGCTTGCGATCCTTCTCCGCCATGCATTTGACTGGATGCAGCGGCCGGAAGGGTCTGCCATATGGCTGCGGCTTTCAACCCAAATTCTCACACAAAAGGAACGCACACTGAGCGCCGAACACGTCATCGCCGGGGCGCATTGGGTGGTGCCGCCGGCGCCGGGTGCCGCGATTGCCATTGCCTATCAGGGCGCGGTGGCGGCGGAGGCTGAAAAAGCTTTTGAAGATTTGCGGGAAGACGAGCCGAGCGCCGGGCTGCTGGCAATTACCAGCCCGGACAGGCTTTATGCCGGCTGGCGCGGCGCGCAACGGGCGCGGCGCCGAGGTGATGCCGCCGCCTCGCATATCGAAACATTGCTGGCGCCGTTGGCCCGGGACGCGGGACTGGTGACGGTGCTGGATGGTCACCCCGCCGCCCATGCCTGGCTGG
>Ga0116229_10009448_pt1 | contig 14873 bp, 7 predicted proteins | sample S1TSphgellanicum_3_FD_87313 | JGI IMG/M metagenome (GOLD analysis project Ga0116229, IMG submission 87313) | Host-associated microbial communities from peat moss isolated from Minnesota, USA - S1T2_Fc - Sphagnum magellanicum MG | ecosystem: Host-associated > Plants > Peat moss > Unclassified... | reverse complement strand
TACTGGCTCAAGGACGGCGAGAACAGCTTCGGCCGGGCGTCTACCCAAGATTTCTCGGTCGATGATGCTGCGTTGGCGGCCGACACGGGTGCGTTCTTTTTGGCGAATGGCCACGTTCGGTATGTAGCGCACGCCTCGAAGGCGATGACCTATCTCGGCAAGCCGGTCGCGAATCTCGACCTGGTATCCGACGTCGATGAGAAACCCACGGAGCTCATCGCAGGCTCACTGCATTTCATGCTGATCGAACGGGCCGGCCATCTAGGCATTCGCGTGCGCGACAGCGTCAGTCCGAACCGGGTTCATTTCAAGGGCCTCGAGTATTTTCCGGTTCGGGCCGACTGGCACATCCAGGCGCACTTCGAACCCTATGTGCCCGAGCATCGTATCCCGATCGTCAATATTCTGGGCATGACGGAGGAGATGACCTCACCGGGCGCGATTGTATTCGAGCGCGAGGGGCGCGTTTGGCGCTTGGATACGATTCTGGAGGCGCCGGGAGATCGGGAGTTATTCGTGATGTTTTCGGATGCGACGAGCGGCAAGCAGACCTATGGCGCCGGCCGCTTCCTGTATGTCGGCTTGCAGCATGCGGATCGTATCGAGGTCGACTTCAACGAAGCCTTCAACCCGCCGTGCGCATTCACGGATTTCGCCACGTGCCCGCTGCCGCCGCAGCAAAATCGGCTCGCCTTAGCCATAGATGCGGGCGAGCTCAAATTCGAGCGCGCGCATTGACTTGCAAGTCCAGTCACTCCGCAAAATTGGTGCCGAGACTTCGGATCGAACGAAGTTATCTCGCGCTTCAGGCGAGCGCTATCACCAGACTAGCTCTCTCGGCAAATTGGTGCCTATCCTCAGACTTGCACTGAGAAGCCGTTAGGTTTGAGCTAACGAGGTATGCTGATTCCCGTCAGATAGGCGTTGATGTTTGGAGCGGACGACGAGAATTGAACTCGCAGCTATGGTCCTACTGATTGGTCAGGGTGGCCGGTTACGCTCCGACTACTTCGATGTTCCAAGCATCGCTGTCTGCTATTGACTTACACCCTGATGTTTGGACACGCCGACACGATTTGAACGTGCGTGAGACGGGTTGCAACCGACTGCCTCGCCTCTCGGCCACGGCGTGATATTTGTTGGATCGGCGGGACTCGCACCCGCTAACAGAGCATTCACAGTGCTCGGCCTGGACTACTTCGGCTTCGACCCACACAAACTGGTAGCCCTGGCAGGAGTTGCACCCGCACGTCCGAAGACGCTGCGTTCTAAGCGCAGTGTGTCTGCTGTTCCACCACAGGGCCATTCCGGTTTATTGTTGGTGGAGTTGCTGGGAGTCGAGCCCAGATGATCACGGGACAGTGGTGGGTTCACTTGGAATCGAACCAAGGTTAACTGGTTAAGAGCCAGCAGGTCTGCCACTGACCTATGAACCCGAAATGGTGCGCCATCAAGGAATCGAACCTCGCGAGCCCGTTAGGACGCCTGGGTTACGGCCAGGACTTTCTCCATAGAAGTTTAATAGCGCGTAGTGGTACCCCTGGAAGATTGAGTGCCCGCACGAGCCGGTTTGTAGGACCGGTGCTCTTCACATTTGAGCTACAGGGGTATTCTTTGAATGGCGACTCGCATGGAAATCGAATCCATCTCAGCAAGTAGACAGCTTGCCAGCCTCACCAGATGCTTAGCGAGTCAAAATCAGCCGCGTGAATCGCGACGTATGCGGTAAAGAAATAAAAAAACTCTGCCGGATACGAAGCGCATTGAATACGAAGAACAAAAGTGGCTGTGAGAGCAGGGATCGAACCTGCGCTATTGACATAGTCCTCCGGTTAACAGCCGGGAGCCTTGCCGCTCGGCCATCTCACAACGAAAAAGGAATGGAGCAGTGCGCGGGATTCGAACCCGCACTGTCTGTTTGGAAGACAGAAATGCTAGACCGTTGAACACTAGCACTGCTCAGAATTTATTCTGGCTTTGTGTGTCGCTTTACGGCTCCCCGTCTCCATGCGACGGATCTACGCGTGCGCCGGCTTTGGGTTTCGGGGTTTTGGAGCGAGAGGGAGTGGTTTCCCTCTGGTTTTCTTGGCCCCGGCGTGGCACCGGAGCCACGCGCGTCAATCGACGGATATGCCTGATTCGAGTCTATGATCGGGACGCACGGTCGCGATCCCGGGGAGACTCGGGCAATAGGTGAAATGGCGTTGCGTGAATTTCGACATGCGCGCGATCTTAGTTCGCCTCCCGATAACAGTCAAATATTGCGTTATCGGATGTGATTTCCATCACCGCTCACGCTGTCACCGCAGCTCAGCGCCATCGGTAACTGACGCGCAGCCAGAGGGTCCGCGCGTTGAGCAGGTAGAACGATTCGCTGCCGAACTCGCTCGCGCTCACGGGCTTGCGTTGATTGGAGAGATTGTTCGCCTCGAGCAATATCCGGTATCGATCGACGCGGTATCCGATGTTGGCGGCGAAGGTGGCGTAGCCGCCGACGGGCGCGATGTTCTGCTCATCGAGGAACTGCCGACCCACGTACTGGGCAACCATGGTCGTGCTGAAGCCCTGCGTCGGCGTGTAGAGGAGTCCGGCAGCCGCGAGAATATGCGGCGACAATGGCAGTTGATTGCCGGCGACCTGGACATTCGCGACGCCATCGAAGAATAGATACTGCGTGAAGCGCGCGTCGTGATAGGAAGCGTTCGCGGTCAACGCAAAGTTCGGCGTCGCTTGAAACCGCGTCTCCGCTTCGATGCCCTTGAGCTTCTCGCCGCCCGCGTTCGTCAGCGCCCCGGAACTCGTTGCGACGACGAGGTTGTTGAAATTGAGAAGGAACAGTTCCGTCTGATAGGTCAGGCGGCCCTCATCGGCGGCGCCCTTGAGGCCCGCTTCGTAGCTCTGCGCGGTCTCGGGACTCAACAGGGCCGGTGTATAGTCGGGGCCGAAGTCGATGGCCGACGGCTTGAAGGCGTTGCGATAGTCGGCATAGGCAACGACTTCATTCGCGCCCTGCGCCCAGACGCGGTAGCTGGCGCCGGCGAACTCGGACGGCCGGATCATCGTCTTGCTCACACTTTCCTCGACGAACTGCGGCGGCGGCAGGGTCAGGTCGCTCGATTCCTTGCGCTCCTCGGCTTCGTTGATGCGAAATCCCGCCGTCACGTCCCAGCGGCTGTCGGGCCGCCAGTCGAATTGCGCATACTGCCCGGCAAACATGCGCCGGTCGTTGATGGTACCGATTTCATTGATCGCGACCGCCGAGGTCGGCGGCGGGAGCACCGAACCGTTCAGCGGTACCGTGTAGCCGCTGTTGCCGTTCAACGTTGATTGTTGACCATGGCCATAGAGGAGGTCGGTGCCGGTGATCAACGTGGCGCTGCTGGAAATGTTGCTGGCGAGGTGAGTGTCGAAGTAGCCGTCGTCGATGTAGCGGCGCTGATTCTGAGTATCCGCGGCACCGCTCAGATCCGGGTGCAGAAACGCGCGGATGTCGGCGATATCTGAATATGCGAAGGAGACGAGCGTGTCCCATGCGCCCCACGCTGTGGGCATTGAATAGTCAACCGCGAGATGATATTTGTCCTCGTCGATCTTCGCGTCCGCCGGATTGAAGTTGGCGTTGATGGGTGCGAGCGTCGTGAGGCGGGTGCCCACCCGCACGACGGGGCTCGGGGGCACGTCTCGCACAAAGGTGAGATCCGCGTCGACGCGCAGCGTCCCCGGCCCGAGATCGCCCGCACCCCGATACAGGCCATGTTCGTTTGAGACGATTTCCCGGGCGTCGGCAAAGCCGAGACTCTCGCCGTCGATGGCAAGCGATTCGCGCCAATCGCCGACCTGCGGCAGGACGAATGACGTCGATCCCTTGATGGAGCCATAATTTCCGTAGGCGATGTCGGCTTCGTCGGCGGCCTCACCGGCCGGGTAATGAATGGCGTGAACCACGCCGACGAAAGAGGTCGCGCCATACATGACAGGAGCCGACCCCTTCAGCACCTCGATACGCTCGACGTCGTTGAAATCGAGCGTCGTAATGCCCGGATTGAAGGCGCCGCCCCAAGGTACTCCGTCGACGACCAGCAGGAAGGCATCGAATTCGTGCAAACCCCAAAACGCCGGTACGGCACTCGACGGCCCCGCATCGCCACCGGCGGGCGCCTCGACTCCGGGCACGAGACTCAGCGCACTCGCCATATCGGACGCGCCGCGATCCACCAACTCTTTGCCTGAGACCACCGAAATGTCGGCCGGAACGAGGTCGGCGGGTTCCGCAATGCGAGTTGCGGTGACCACGAGATCGTCGAGCGCTCCGGCGCGCGCGTCGGGTGCAACGCTCACCACACCCCCAACTACGCTACTGATTGCAAGGACGAACCCTGCGAACGCTCCGCTACGCATTTTTTCGAATCAGTAGTTCTAGTCCTCGTCCGCAAAATCAAGGTCTCGAGGGGGTTCGAGGTCCGGGCGCAGTCGAGGCAGCGGAACCTTTGCCAGCGCGCGGTTGAGACTGGCCGTTTCGTCGTCGAGCAGGCGCTGCCAGCGAACCTCGAGCGCTTGCCATTCCTTGAGGGCAAGTTCCGTATCGGTGACCTGTGCGACCGTCGGAGACGCGTCGACACCGGTGACCTGGGTATAGAGCGTCGCGAGATCGTCGTTCAGACTCTCGAGCCCGCGGCGTGGCGCGCCGCCGTCATCGGCCGACTCGATCAACGCACCGATATGCTGATCCAGTGATTGAATCTGAGCGGACAACCGCTCGGCGGCGTGGCCGGTCAGCTCCTTGAGCTGCGCGCGAATCGAGCGGGCCTCGAGCAGTGCGCCGGTGCTACCGTCGAGGGCGGCCGCGAGGCTGCGCGCGAGGTCGAACTGCGCTCTGAAATCTTGAGGAGTGATCTTGATGCGAGGATCCGCCGTCACCTCGAGCGGAGCCTCCCACTGGTGTGCGCCGATGTGCAATCGAACCCGGTAACTACCGGGGTTCGCGACCGGACCGGCCGGCTCCTGGGGCGTGTCGCCGGGCACCGCGGAAATAGGGAAGCCGCGCTTCACACTGCGGGGCGCCGCATAATGCAAATCCCAAATCCAGCGATGCATGCCGGCGCTCGTCGCGGGCGGCGGCACCTGCCTGATCCAACGCACCGGAATCAACTCGCGTTCGAGTTGTTCCTGGCTGAACGGCGGCGGGTCCGCACTCGATACCCGTCGCACCAAGGCGCCGGTCGAGTCGAGAATCTCGATCGTCACCGGGTGCTTCGAATCGTGAGACAAGTAATAGTCGATCACGGCGCCATCCGGTGGATTGCGCCCCGCGGGTTCATTCGGTTGGAGCGGCGTATCCGTGCCCGTACTGCGCATCACTCGCACAGCCTGGGCGGGATGCAACAGGGTCGCCTCGCTCGATGCAAGATTCGCCGTGAACTGGCGCAAGGGACTGATGTCATCCAAGACCCAAAACGAGCGGCCATGGGTGGCCACGATCAAGTCCTCCCCATGGATCGCGAGGTCGCGCATTGAGGTGTGAGGCAGATTCAACTGCAGTGAATTCCAATGATCGCCGTCGTCAACGGAAACCCAGACGCCATTCTCGGTTCCGGCAAACAGCAGACCGCGGCGCATCAGGTCTTCGCGCACCGTATTGACCGGTGCATTGCCGGGCAAACCCGCCGTGATCGGCGTCCACGTGTGCCCGCCGTCCCGCGTGCGGTAGATATAGGGCGTGAGGTCATCGATTCGAAATCGACTCACCGAAACGTACGCGACCTGCGCATCGAAATGCGACGCCTCTATTTGGGTGACCTTGCTCCAGGGCGTCAGCGGCGGCGGCGTCACGTTTTGCCAGGTCGCGCCGTCGTCGTGAGTCACCCACACCAACCCATCGTCGGTCCCGGTCCAGATGAGTCCATCCTCGAGCGCGGACGCGCTCGCCGCATAAATGGCGCCGCGTTGCTTTTCGGCCTTCGGCGACTTGAGGTTGCCGACGCTCGGCGGGGCGCCGGGTTTCTCTCGAGTCAGATCCGGGCTGATGGCACGCCAGGTTTGCCCGCCATCGGTCGTCTCGTAGAGGCGGTTCGCCGCATAGTACATGCGGTGCGCGTCTTGCGGCGAGAACAGCAGCGGCTCGGTGCGATCGACGCGAACATCGGCCCCTTTGAGCGGGATCGGCGTTACGTCTTGAACCTGACCCGTCGACACATGCATCTTCGTCACCACATTCCGGCCGGCACCGTACACAATGTCAGGATCGAGTGGATCGGGAACGACATAGCCATATTCGATGGCACCGACGGGATGCCACTCCCGAAACGTGATCTCGCCGTCGTTGCCGCGATTCGCGATGCAGACTGAGCCACTTTCTTGTTGGCCTGAGCAGATCCGATAGGGAAAGGTATTGCTGATGCCGATGTGATACAGCTGTGCCGTCGGCTGGTTGAGCCACGAACTCCAGGAGACGCCGTTGTTGACCGTGATGATGCCGCCCTGATCAGAGACCAGTGCGATGTGCGCGGGATCCTCAGGATTGATCCATAGGTTTTGGTAGTCATCACCACCGGGGGATCCTTGGAACGGCGTCCAATGAGTGCCGCCGTCCGTCGATTTCATGGCGACGATGCTGGCGCTGTAGAGGACGTCGGCGTTGCGCGGATCGACTTTGATCACCGGTAAATCGCCGCCGCCGATCCGCAGCGCAGGCCGCGGATCGGTGGTCGCGCGGACCCAGTTTTCGCCGCCATCATCGGATCGATACACACCGAGCCCAGCGCCAGAGCTGTAATCGCCCTCTGCGGTCGTGCCGACGGTTGCGTACAGCCGGTCCGGCCGGCTCGGCGCAATCGCCACTTCGATTTGCGACAAATTCTCCGGAAGCCCCCGCGTCAACTTGCGCCAATGATCGCCGCCGTCGGCGGACTTGTAGAGTCCGCCCGAGGTTCCGTTGAAGACGTCGTTGTCTTCCCATGGACCTGAGCGCACATTCCACAGCCCGGCGTAGAGGATGTTGGGATCGTGCGGGTCGATCTTGACGCAGGAGCCGCCCGTGTCGTCATCGATGTAGAGCATCCGGGTCCAATTCTTTCCGCCATCCACGGACCGGTAAATTCCGCGCTGCGAACTCGGACCGTAGGGATGACCGAGCACCGCCGCGTACAGACGATTTGGATCTCGCGGGTCCACGGCGAGATCGGGAATCTGTTGCGCGTCATCGAGGGAGAGGTGCGTCCAGGAAGTGCCTCCGTCCGCCGAACGATAAATCCCGTTGCCGACCGATAGGTCCGGCCGCTGCAGGCCTTCGCCGCTTGCGACGTAGATGATGTTGGTATCGGACGGCGCAACGGCAATCGCACCAATAGACTGGCTTGGCGCCGCGTCGAACAGAGGATTCCAGGTCCGGCCGCTATCCGTGGTCTTCCACACGCCGCCATTGACCGCGCCAATCAGAAAGGTCTCGGGCTGGCCCGGAATGCCGGTCACCGCTCGCGTGCGCCCGCCCCGAAACGGCCCCACCATCCTCCAACGAAGCGACTGAGAGGCGGCGGCGACCGGTGTTTCTTCGGCGGCGGCCGCGAAACGCCAGCAGGGAAAAAGCACCAGCATGGCGAGCATTGCCGCGGATAATCGGGACCGACAGATCATGATTTTATTTCTGCAACGATTGTGCGTGGAGGCGCATCGTACATTAAAGTGTCGAAGGTGCGCCGTCGGGCGAGCGATTCTCCACCTGCCGTGCACTTGCGAGGATCTGTTCGAGGCTGGCATTGGAATCCGTGATGGGCACCGGTATGCCCTGCGGATCGCGGGCCAACTGAAGGACGAGGTCCCAGCGCACCTGTTCGTTACGCGCTTGCACTTGCGACTGGACGTCCGCGCCCATGGCCTGCTCGAGAAACTCGCGGGGATCGGTTTGGCCAAAGCGTTGGTCACCCGCCAGGGGATCGAACGCCTGCATGTACAGATCGCCGCGGTGCCAGCCGAACACGAACGGTTGATTCACCACACGTACCGGCGTGCCGACCGGAACCATGTCATAGAGTTGCAGAATGTCCTCGGGGTAGAGGTGCATGCATCCATGACTCACGCGCATGCCCACGCCCACGGGCTTATTGGTGCCATGGATTGCATACTCGGGCCAGCCGAGATAGAGCGCCCGGGTGCCCATGGGGTCGTCGGGACCGGGACGGATTTCGGCCGGCAGGGGATCGCCGTCTTCGCGGTGCTCCTCGCGGATGTCCGCCGGCGGCCGCCAGACGGGATTCACGGCTTTGCGCACGACGGTCGTGACGCCCGACGGCGTCTTCCAGTTCACCCGGCCGATACCGATGGGGTAGGTGTAGACGACCTCGTGCCCGTCCCCGCTGCGCGGCGGGTAATAGTAGAGGCGCATCTGCGCGACGTTCACGACGATGCCCACGTGCGGCGCGTTCGGCAGTACGAACTGCGTGGGGACGACCACTCGGCGTCCGACGCCCGGTACCCACATATCGACTCCCGGATTGGCGCGCTGGATTTCGTTGTAGCCGACATTGAAGCGACGGGCGATGTCGGCAAGGGTGTCCTGCTCGCCGGCGTGGGTGATCTGCACTTCGCCGACGACCTGATCGTTGATTTTGGGATTGACGGAGAATCGGAATGCCTCGGCGGGCGGCGCTTCGGGCGTGGGTGCAGCGGTGACTGCTCGCGCGGCGCCGGTGGCTTGAGCCCAGACGGGCGATCCGCCGACGATCAGCGAGCCGATGAGAACGCAGGCAAGGAATCGGCGGGGTGCTTTATGTTTGGTTTCGTGCATCGGCCATTGTTGCCGGTCAACTTGCCGACAATACGTAGGTGTCAGATTGTCAGGAGTCGCCTGGTAGAATTATATAAATCATACGCAATTCCTATACCTGTTATGGCCGAAGAGAGTCGGCACTGCCTTGGCGATGATCGCCGGTTTGATCGCTGGAAATTGGTCGGCATTCGCGCCACGCCGTCGGAGACTATCGGCGCTCGGCCAGCATGGCAGGCCTTTGCTTGCCATGCTGGCCGGACGCCGTTGCGTCGGTCAGCGTTACCGCACCCTCGGCTCGCGGAAAGACCTTATTTGCGTTCCGGCTTGGTTCTGCGTTCGGGCTTGAATTTGGGCTTGGAATCGTATTTGAGTTCCTCTTCAAGTTTCCGACTGAGCCTGCCAGGTTCTATGGTTCGGAGGGGAGCGCCTAGATGCTTGGGGATCGGGGGCGCGACTTCCTCCAAGAGTTTCACCGGGATGTCCGGATCAATCCTCCAGATGGGCGGAATGACGGGCACGTCCTTGGTGAGCGTGCCGACGGTGACATGTGGCCAGCTCAATCCATTGAAGTTGAGCAGCACGAGTTGAGAGTATTGCAGCTGCAGGAAATTTGGACTGCCTTGGACGGTTTCGATCCAAAAGGTCGCTGACACGACGGCCGACAAAGCATTCGGGCCATCCGCGCCTCCGGCCAGGAACGCTGTATTGGCCGTGCCTCCTCCGACAATGGGGGCGGGCTGAGTTGAAATTTGCAGTGTCGTGGTGGAGAGGATGTTTTGTCCGGCGATCGCCGCCTTCAGGAGTGAGTTGGGGTTGTTGACCATGCCTTGGGTGATGCCTACCAGCTGTTCCGGCGGGGAGCGAAAGGCCGTTGCGGTGGTGAGATCCTGCTCCGGAAAGTCGAGCGTGGCGGAAGGGTCGCCGATAAAGAACGGCAGAATATTAATGTCGGGAATATCGGGCTTCCCGGATTCGTGGGTTGCGGTGCCTTGAGCCAAGATCGTCGAGCCGTGTGGAATAGACGCCATGCGAACCACCGTGGGTCCTTCGGCGGGATCAGAAGTGGTCGGTGCCACAGCCCAGATGCCGGGCTCGATGTGCAGGCCCGCGTCCAGGTTCGCGTCGGAGATCTGCTGCAAGTAGGTGAGGCCGAACATGTTGATGTCCGTCTGCAGCAGGCCGCGGTTGGGAATTGCGCCGCTGATGGCGTCGAAAGTGATGGAATCCCGCGTCACGTTGAGTTCGAGGAAATGGTCCTGCCCCGGTGTATGGTTGGGACGCCAGATGACATTGAATCCCTTTCCACCCCATTCTCCACCCAGAGCTGCCAAGGGACCGAGTGGACTGGCGATGGGAAAGGGGAAATGGATTGGGTGCTGTAAGGCTGGTATGGGTCTGAATACAAAGTCGTCGTTGAGAGCCATCACGTTCTCCTTGGGTTTTCGGCGAGCAACGATAGGATTGTGATGGGAAGGGTGAAATCGTTACAGCACAGCGCCGGGATTCCAAATCTCTGCGCCCTGGATGAAGTGTCAGCTTGACGGCGTTCGCGATCGACCTGCGTCCAATTCAAACTCCCTGATAGAGCTGGAAAGCGGCCCAATAGAATGGCTTGCGGTATACATTGGGTGAACGAATGAGCGAAAGCTTCGCGTTACGCAGCGCCGCGTCCGGCGGCTTCCCCGCCTCGATCTCGCTGTAGAGCCGGTCCATCATCAGTGGCGTCGAATCATCATTGACCTCCCACAGGGCGCTGATGACATTGTGCGAGCCGGCACGCAAGAAGGCCCACGCCAAGCCGACGAGTCCCTCACCGGCATAGGTGCGCAGACCGGAGCCGTAGCAGGCGGAAACGGTCACCAATCGCGCATGCAGTGGGTGTCGCACGATATCCCTGGCATAGAGTTTGTAATCGTCCATGTTGGGTTGCGCCGGCGACAGCACGACCGCCGAATCGAGCGGACTCGACCGACTCGCGGTTCCATGCGCCACGAAGTGGATGTAGGTGAATTGATCGGGATCGCTCGCCGCATAGGCCGCGGGTATCGCGCGCGCCTGCGTGATCACGGTTTGGTCTTGCGCAGCGAAGTGCCGTTGCACACGCGCTATTTCGGCCGAAGCATTCGGCAATGCCTGGTAATCACCTCCCGCCGCGACAGGATCGCCGATCAGCAGCAGATTGCGATTCGCGGTGTCCGCAGGCACGGTGGGCAAGTTCGCAAGCATTCGGATCGAACTCGACACGGTCACCGTGACATCCTCGATCCAGTATTCGAAACCGGCGGCCGTCGGCTTGAGCAGTGTCTCGTAATTCAGCGCGTGCAGCGCTCCGTCCGGAATGACATAAACCCTGGACCCCTCAGGAATCAGCGCAGCAGCGGGCGCCACCAATGCCGCATACAAAGAGATCGCCGCTGCGCTCGCCGTTTGCACGGGATCCGTCGACTTCAAGATCGCGCGTTGATATTCCTCGACCAACGATTGTATGTCGGCCTGTTTCGGCAGCGTGAACAGATGCACGCCTTTTGGCGTCACGACCCATAGATGGGATTTCTCCGGCCCGAGCGAGTAGAACAATATCGGTGCTCCGAGCTTGCGTGAGACCGCCCCCGGGTCTATCTCATGGCTGCCACCGGCGGATATATCGCTGGCGTGGCCGAGACCCTCCTCCAGCGTTCTCGCCCGGCCACGGTCCAACAGCTGCAGAGCAACGTTTGGCCGCCGGGCTTCAATCAGAAAGTCGGCATAGTCTCGATACACAGTATCGCCGTGCGCGAACGATGAGAGACGCAGGTCTTCATTGTGAACAGACGCCCGATTACGGTCGAACGTGCTAATGGATTGGCGAAACCATATTTCCGCCTGACCAATCTGCTGTTTGCCTAGATACAATTTCGCGAGCGCGTTTTCAATTTCCATCCGGGTTTCTGGATCCGTCGTCAATTGATGGGACCGCTTGAGCAGACGCTCAGCTTCCGCATTCCCGGTCTGGCGGGATGCGATAAGCCCCTGCAGGAACAATGCGTAGGCGATGACTTTGTCGTCCTTCGAATCTCCAGAGGCTAGGGCGGCTTTATCGCTATAGAGCTTCGCGGCATCGAAATTGCCTTGTTCATAGAGGAGTAGAGCGAGATTGGTTTCGATATTGACGATGTCATCTACATGATCGGCCGCCGGCAGCTGAAGCAGGAGCTGCAACGCTGCTTCTTCATTTTTTCGCGCCTCCGCCAAGTTTCCGAGCCGGTATTCAGCCAAACCTGCGTCTTCGAGCCACAGGACCTGCAGGTTGGACATGCCCATTTCCTTCGCGTACCTCTCGGCCTCCTTGAAATTGTCGAGCGCGTTCTCGAAATCCCCGAGATTTTCGTAACCCCAACCGAGATTTCCCAGCGCCATGGGAATCTGCCGCCGAGCTTGGACGGAAATCGCAAAATTGGCGGCCTCCTTCGACAAGACCACGGCCTGATCGAAGCGTCCGTCCTGCAGGTTCACATAGCCAAGATCGACGAGATCGTTGGCTTCCAGCAGAGGATCGCCGAGTTCGCGTGCGATCGCGAGACTCGCCCCGAAACCTGCCAGGGCGCTGTCCCAATCGCCCGCATTTCGCCGAACCAGGGCTTCGGCACGCAACACCTCTCCCATGAGCTTGGAATGGCTTGACTCGGCGAGGCGACGCGCTTCGCGTAAATCGAGTTCTGATTCTGTCGACTGACCCAGGCGCGCGTGCGCCAAGCCGCAAAGCCAATCGCGTTTGATCTCTAAATCGCCACCCGGCGGAAATGGGGCGCCGGCCGCGAGCAGGGCAAGGGCATCTTTCGGATGGCTTTGTTTGAGCAAAATATCCGCTTCGAGCAGCCGAAACTGCAATCCCCAATTGAGCTCGTTCTCGGACCCCGCTGCCGAAAATTTCTCGCGCGCATGCTGCGCCTTCGCGTGCGCGACGTCCAAGCTGCCATGTAACAAGTCCGCGTAAATACCTTGGTACACCGCGGCGGGATTAGGGCTCTCCGGGGCATGGCAACCCGACAAACTCAACGATGTCAGGCCTGTTGCCGACAGGACAGCCGACAGAATTAATCGTCGCCGCCGGTACCGTGACCCCCAGAATCGGAAGCCGTTGGCCCCGTCACCACCCCTTTGACCGGACAACCCAGCTCCGCACGGATTGACACCAATTGCACCGAATGGCGCGACACGAACAACTCTCCCAGAAATATCCGGCCGAACCCTGGGATCTCGACGACATGGCCATAGGTTGAGCAAACGCCCAAATCCTGCAATTTTGCCGATTTTTCCGACTTTTCCGAGTTGTCGAATTTGTCGAATTCTTCCAATTTGTCCACGAAGGAACACACGACGCGGCTGCGCTCGACGGCTGTGCGATGGGCGCCTTTGTCGATCTTCGAACCATAACGGTCTTTTGCCCATGCCGCGGCGTTGTCCTTGTCGGCGTGTTTCGCCAAGCTATCGATCAAATTCTTGGCCTGGTCGTCGACCGCCTGTTGAAAGCTCGCCGAAAATGGCGAACTTCCATTATCACCGGCAGCGGGCTTCCCGGCAGCGGGCTTCGGATTCGAGAGTGGCGAATTCAACGTCAGACGGAAGTCCCGGCCAAAAAACCGCAGGTCCTCGAAACGCGACCCCGCCAGCGAAATTCTCTGCGGCCCGCCATCGAGCGGACTCGTCACCGAGATCTGCGCGACGATGCGACGGGCCGTCACCACCTCGAGAATGTTCAGGTCCTCGACAACCGTCGTCAACAGCGTCGAGATCGCCCCATCGGCCTTGTCCCCTTTGCCCTCCCAGGGCTCCCTCCTGCCCGTCACCAATGAGTAGGCCGACGAACAGGACACGATTTCCTCGAGATTAAACCCTTCTGACCGCGCCGTGGCAAACCCGCCCGCCGCCGGCAGGCAGACCGGCGCCAGGGTCGGAATATTCTTCTGCACCGGCTCTGTGATATATCCGCCGAGGGCGCTCGCATCGGCTCGAAACGAATAGGAATGCTCTTTGTTGAATGAATGCATGGCTGGCCTCTTGGTGCAATGGTTGGTCGAAATGATCCTAATTGGAACTATTCAGGGTGAATCGATAGCGCGCCAACTCGGCAGGCTCCTCCCGCGGCAATTGCGAAAGACCCTGCACGATCAAGTGATAGTCGCCGGCGGCCCGCGCCGCGGCGGGGAGACGAATGGCAACGGTATCCTTCGCCTGCTCGGCCGACACCGGGAGTCGCCAGACAACGGCGCCGGACGGAGCAACCAGTGACAACGCATAACCCGAGTATTGCGTCCCCGCCGGAATGTCCACCGACAACAGGATCGACTGCGCCTTGGCGACGGTGATCGATGGCGGCGCACCCCCCCGGCTGTTGGCGCTGATCAGGGAGACGGACGCGAGGATCTCAGGCGTCTCGAGCCGGGTATCTGCCCCAGCCAACCGCGGGTACATCACCAGGTTCTGGTACGCGATGACGAACAACAACAAAGCGAAGGCGGGCGCGGCAAATGCCGGTTTCCAAATCAGGCTGAACCAGGGCGTTTTGGCCTCATCGGGCATGGATTTCGTCAGCGGCCCTCGTTTGAATTCCCGCCGGGCGCCATCCAAGAATGCCGCCGCCGCCTTCAGATCCGCGGCGCATTCCTGACAGTCGAAGAAATGCTCTTCGAACTCGTCGCGTTCAGGCGGCGAGAGTTCTTTCAGCAGATACTTCTCAACGGCCCCGAGCCGCACAGCTTCCTGATGATCCATGACTACGATCGCCTCTCGTTCACGGCCCACATCACTTGCTCTCGAAACGCTTCATATAGAAACACTTGAAGGATTGCTTCGCGCGATGCACCAAGACTCGCAGATACTCGCGCGACAGCCCGAGCTCGGCGCAAACCTCATCCTTGTCGCGCTCGTCCAGCAAAACGGATTGAAGCAAGCGCCGATCGCGCTCGGGCATTTCGCCAAGAATCTTGCGGACCGCCCGCGCATTTTCATCGGCCTCAAAGCGGTCGTAAACGCTGATTTCCTCGGCGATGAGCGAGTGCTCGGGCTCCTCGTCGATGCTCGATTCGGTGCGCCGATGCAGGCGGTAATGTTCCAGCAACACGAGATTGCACAC
>Ga0116229_10009447_pt1 | contig 14873 bp, 8 predicted proteins | sample S1TSphgellanicum_3_FD_87313 | JGI IMG/M metagenome (GOLD analysis project Ga0116229, IMG submission 87313) | Host-associated microbial communities from peat moss isolated from Minnesota, USA - S1T2_Fc - Sphagnum magellanicum MG | ecosystem: Host-associated > Plants > Peat moss > Unclassified... | reverse complement strand
AACTCGACCTCGAGAACAACACACCAAAGAAACAAAAAGGCGGAAGCCAAAGAAAAAAGAGAAGGAAAAGGAAAAACGAGACAGAAGGAATAACAGAAAAGAGAAAAGAGAAAATTCTATTCACCACGAAGCAAATCGAATTGATCACTCTTTGGATCTATGACTCCGCGACGAATAAGAACGACGACAACGACGGAAGTGCTTGGAACAGGAGCATCGATGGCAGCTTTCGTGTCGCTAGGGTTGTTGCAACAACTTTGCAACAACAACAAAGCGCATCAAAGCAGAAACGCGAAAGGAGTGCAGCACCAAGCTCGGGCAGGGACCAAAAAAGTGAGAGAAACGTTTGTAGGGGGTGCCCGGGAGTGGAAATTGACTTTCAGAAAAACCAAATTTCAAATTATCTAATCTGTAATAGAGTAGTACTACCAAAGGTAGGAAGGCAGTAGGTAGGTAGGTAGGTAGGTAGGTAGGTAGGTAGGAAGGTGGGAAGGTATGGTAAGTAGGTAGGTAGGTATATCTGTGTCATAACTTGAGTTGTAAGGTTTTTTTTTTAAAAATTAAATAATTAAAATTTTAAATTTTATTTTAATAATTAAATTATTATTATTATTTCTATTATTATTATTATTATTTTATTTAAAATTTGTGAGAAACGAAAATTAGGCGAGTTATTTATCCAAATAGTAGAAAAATTAGTCGAATTTACACTATATAAATTTTTTAAATTCTTCCCAAAAAACATTTTTGTTGAAAAAGCCACAAAAATTTGTGGCAAAAATATCACTCAGTTATGTACTCTAGCCTAGTGACTTTTTTTCTGGCGAAAACTTTCCATTTTGTCAAAACAAAAAAGTCTTAAGGAACACCTGGTCAAGTGAACTTTTTGGCAAAATTTCCCAAACAATTGCCACATTTTAAGGAAGAAAGTTATGAAATTGCCCAAGATATTTGGAGGATTTGGGCACAATTTTAGCTTTCTTCTTTTGAAATAGCCATGTTTAGCCACTAGGTTCTAGTAGTTGGCCAATATGTAATAGGATTCTTAGATTTTTTATGAATCTATTTGTCTTGTAACCAGATTTGGCTAAATTATTTTTTTCATTGATCGCCAATTTATTAAAAAAAACAAAAGAAAATTGCAAAAAAAAAAAAGGAAAAAAAAAACCACTGATATAACCACTTTATTTTTAGACTATATTTTATGGATTTTCAATGCAAATAAACTTAAGAACTTCCATTTTTATAAAAAATAAAAATTCAATTCTCTTTATTTTTTCTTGCTTGGTGGGATTACAAAATACAATAATAGAGTAATAATTTCATTTACATTTTTTTTTTCACCTTAACTAACTTTTGAAATTTCTACCCTACGGAAAAGAAACCGTTAGGTAAGGTCAGTGTGACCCAACGGACTTCTTTTTCTTTTTTCTTTTTTCTTGTTTCTTTTCGTCCTTTTGTTTGCTTTGGGGAGTTGTTTCTTTCGAGGAACGTTGGTAACTGAACCTTGTTCTTTCCTATTGGCGGGGGCGGGACGTGGGGGCGGGCGGGCGGGGGCGGGGATTTTTAAGTTAATGAAAAAGTACACACCGTCCAATCGTGAGTTCGAATCCTGTCAGCTACAAAAGCTGTGTCAGTGAGATGCAGTACACCTGGTCAGTACTCAGTTAGTGCTCACACAGACTCTAATTTTGTAGTGATTTCTAAGAATTATTTATTTTTTGTTTTCATTAATTCTTTTCAATTCTTTTGAGAAAATATCCTAAAATTACAATGTTAAATTGAATTAAAAATATTTTTTAAATTAAATTTTTAGTTAAAATTACAATGTTTACAATGTTAGTGTAAATGTTTTACACTTATATTTACATCATTTTACACAACCTAAAATTTATTTACATTGTTTTACGATTACATTTATATGTCACTTCTTATATATTTGCATTTACACTTTTTGAAACATTTTTTTTACATTTACACAGATTGTAAAAAATATTGTCAAGTTGATTTACATTTTCACATTGTGTAAATCTAAAAACATTTACATGCACCACATTGGGTTAAACTTACATTATCTTAGGGAATTCTTTATATGCCCAATTAGGGTTTAGCCACAAGATGAATGAGTTTTATGTTTCATGATCACTAGTGGTTATTTTTAGTTTGCTCAAATATGTAAGTAAATCCAATTTGAAAAATAAGGGCTTTAAACATCACATTTGGAGAGATAATATTGAGTGACAATAATGATAATTATATTTAAAGATGTTTTGATCTTGCATGATTCAAAGAGGTTAGCACGATAAATAGGTCAAATCTTATAATTAACATAGTAAAAATAGTGGTGTATGGTATGTGTTGTTCAAACCAAGGTTAGGCAATTCTCATTTTTTTCATGAGATTTGTCCATTCCGGTTTTTAGAACCATTTTAAAGAACTTGTCAAGTTTTTAAAATATATATAATTTCAAGGTTAGAAAACCATTCAATGCTTTAAAACTTTGGGAAAAGAAAATTTAATTAGTTTTTAGTCAAGTTGATTTTCACAAATTTTTGAACTAGTGGCTTCAAATATGGTTCTCACAACCTAATTATTAAAAATATATATTATTTTTAAAATTCAAATAAAGATGAAACTAAAAATTATTTGCAAAAGCATGATGAAAATGCATAAAGTTAAGTTTTTTTAATTTCAAATTTCATCTAGTTCAAATTCATTTTCAATTTTTTCTAATTCCTCTTTAAAATCCACTTCAATAAACTCTACAAGATTACAATGAGATTTGCAACAAATTCTTGGGTTATTATGTCAATTCTTATTAACAAATTTTATTTTTTTCAAGTTTTTCAATTTTAAGTGATATTTCTTAAGTCAATGAGTATGGCCACTTTTTAAAAAATCCTTTCAATCTTTATTTGTGATCCAACAATTCCCAATATTTGTTGAGAAAAAAAAACATTGGGGAAAATGGATTCACAAAATTTTCACCATTGGAAAGGACATTTATTTCCTGAACATCCACTTGAAGTTTCCTACAAATCAACAATTATCTATTAATTAATTCTTTGACCAATTCACTTGTGCTAGGAATCATTTCAAAAACCCCATGTTATAGTTTTCATCAACTTTTTATTTTGTAAATCCAATTTCACAATTTGGCACAAGATGCAAGTGATGATAACACTTCAAAAGCATAGAATGTAACGGTTTTTTTATCATACTATTTAATAATTGAAATATCTTGCTCATGATTAACAAATGAAGACACCAAATGAAGACTTTTTAATTATGTATCTAACATCAACAAAAAAATGTTGTAAGTTTTTCTTTCTTCAATTTTTTTTTAAAATGAAAGGAGAAAACTTAATGGAAACATATCTAAAGTTTTTGCAAACTTTTTCATATGTTGTCCCATATTGGTATGCTTGAGAAAATGCATGGCCAAAGCAAGTGCCTTGGAAGTTTTCCTCCAAACCAAGAAGTTCATAATTCACCACAAATTTTTGTGTTAATTTCATTACATTCAAGTTTGTACCTTCATACTTCACATATGTAATATCTTAAGTTATCCAACAATTGAATAAGGTTTCATGCCAATGCTTGACCTTTGGTTTTACTTGCTTCAAACAACCTTATTTAGATATCTATTTAGGTTGCCAATCCATACCCCCAAAAAACTAATCACCAAGGCAAAAACATCACATTGTGTTCCCTTTGACATTCATAAATCAAATCTAATTATTGTAAAAGATCATTCTTTCAATTTTGGCAAAACATACTTTTGTTTTGTTTTCTCCACCAAATGAAATAAAACCTTTCATGAATTTATTGTTTTCAAAAGAAACACAACTTTTGGATGTAAATGGGTTGTAATACATTTCAACTATGTACTTTTCACAAATTGAATAGGTAGTTGATTTTCAACAACCAAAAGGTCAAAGTCTTGTAAAAATTGTTTTTGTTACACAACATCTTTATTAAAAGGATCTTTTGCATAAAAAAATGGTGATATTTTAGAACTAAACACATTATGTTTCTTTTTTGAAGGTTGATTTTCCAATACAACTTTCACTAAATTGCTCACTTCCTTTTCAAAAGTTTTTGCAAGCATATTATTTCTTTTTCAAAATTCCATATTTTTTTATGCACATACAATTTTTACAAATTTAATTTCATCCTTTCTTCATCACTATTAATAGTTCTAGATTGTGTTTGCAAACTCTTATTTTCTTCCATAGTTTCTATCAAAGATTTCTTTTTTATAGAAATTTCATTGTGGAAAATATCCTAAAACTCATTTTTTAGTATTGTTTCATTTTTCAACAACAATTTTCATAAAAGGTGTAAATTAGAATGGAAATGCTAAAAGAAAAAAATACATTGTCAAACTTGGATAAATTTGGAATGTGTTTTAGTGTCTTATGTTTTAGTTGCTATCAACCTAGGAATTTCTCTTCAACATTTAAACATTTGCAAACATTTACACAAGATCTCATTTTCAATCATCATGGCAAAAAATAAACAATAAAAAAATGTCCAACTTCTTCTAGTAGACAAAAATCCTAACAAAAACTAACAAACAAATGAACAAAAAATATGAATTATAAAAGAAAAATTGAAACAAATTATTAAAAAATAAAAATAACAACCAACAAACCAAAAAAAAGAAAAGATTTTTTTTTTAAACAAAAAAAAAGTTGAAAAAAACTTACAAGTTGAATTGACTTCTAACACCTATAAGAGAGATTGGGAAGGGGGAAGTATTAATTTGAACAAGGAAAATAGCTAAACCTAAAATAGTGAAACAAAAGAATAATGAATTAAGGGAATAACAAAACAAAAAACGTAAGTTAATAAAGTATCTAAAGTGGTGATGTAACAAGGTGTAATGAAGTAAATGATTAACGTAGCAAAAAGTGTAAGTTAAAAAGGTACCTAAAGTGGCGATGCAATAAGGTGTAATGAAGTGACGAAATAGAAAAGCAAGGGAGTTACAAAACAAGGGTGTAGTGAGGGAGTAACAAAATAACGGCACATTGAAGCAAGATGAGAAAAGATTAGATGAAACAATGCAACAACAAAAGGAGCAATGAAGCAAGAAAGCAACAAAGTTAAGGATCACCCAAAAAAACATAGTGAGGCCAAGCAAAATTTTGCCCCATTTATATTCAAGAGTTTTCATTGGGCAACAAAACCACTAAAGCCTAAACCTAAAACCTAATGAAGATTAACATTGGTGTTTTTTCATACCTTTCTAAATTTTCATTGAGTTAGTTTTCACCTTAGTGGGAATTGGTGTTCATGTTTTCATAATGAGTATCATTTCAATAACATATGTAGGTTTTCAATTTGAGAACTAACCTAAAACCTATAAAGTTTTCACAAAAAATGAAAACCATTCAACACTAATTCAAACCTACTTACAAACATAGTCCAAATATTCAATCATCTTAAAAGAAGTTAATAAAAGTTTGAGATGGGTTCAATATGAGTGTTGTGTGGGTATTTGGAGGGAGGGGGTTGAAACTCAATGGGTTTAAGCCCAAGTAAGGAGAACTTGGCCAAAACTTGACCTTTTTGGACATCTAGGTGTAACATGAAATCATATGACCTAGTTCAATGGTAGAACTAAGCCAAAACATGTAACATAAAATCCAACCATTGGTTGATTAGGGTTCAAAGTCCAAACATATATGTTTTTTCTTCATTCAATTTTGAATTTTTATAGATTGTAAAGTTTAGGCCATTAAGGGTTTTTTTTTTTCTGAACTTTATCCAAATTTACTCACAAATTGCAAAGTTCTTCCATTGCTTACAAAGCTTGGATGCTTTACATTTGTGTTCTTCTTGTTGTGATTTTTTTTGTTGTGGTTGTTTCAAAGGTGAGTTGGTTATGTTTGTTTTTTTCTTTTTTGCTAGTTTTTTTTTCAACCTTCTTTTCTCCTTTGTTTCTTATTTTTTCATCACACACACGCTTTTTCTTCTTATGACAAATGTTGTAAGCTTCTAGGTTCTTGGTCAATGTTTTTTTCTTGTTGGCATCAACAATTTTGTTTCTACTCAATGCTTCAAGCATTTTGCTTGCATACCTCCCTTTTTTGTTTTTTTGTTTAGTCTAGCTTTTTTTCACCTCACCACATCCTCATTTTCTTACCTTTGTATCATTTTTTTTTTTCTTTTCATGACACACAAGCTCTTTCTTTTGTTATGTTTCCTTCGTACTATAGGTATTGGAAAGGCATACTTTGATTTTGTTTACAACTTCTCATTTGTTGATGATTTCATGTTTTATGATCATTGGTGATTTTGGGCTTCATGATTGTCAGTGATTTTGAATTTTGCAATTGTTGATGACTTCATGTTTTGTGATTGGATATTTCCATGGTATGGTGTACACATTTTCTATTGAAACTAGAGGTACATATAATATTAAAAGTACTCACAAATAAAATTTCATTCATTTTGAATTCTTCTAAAGATTTATATATTTGATTTGGGCCTTAACAATAATTTTTTTAATATAAACCATGAATATGCAATTGATTCATATGTTTGTTTTTATGTAATTGTACACCAATAATTTGATAAACAAATATTTAAAACATTTTGTTTAATAAGAGTTTATTATTTTCATTTTCATTAATTTTAAATTTTCATTTTATCTTTCTAGAATGATAAAAATAACACTTAACCCAACTACATTTTTAATGGAAAACATTTTACAATTTAAAAAGATCATAATCATCAACATTATCATAACATATTGTATTACCAAATAGTTATTTATCATCTAATATGAACATCATGTTTTTAAAAGAAACAGAAAATTTTCATGGAGAAGATTGCTCATTATGGTTGTTTCTTTGAATGTGAAAATTTTCATGAACAAATTCCCATTATAACTAATATTGTTTTGTGCTTTCATTATGTTACATTTTTTGTGACAAGCTTTGTAAGTTAGAAATGTACTTTAATCAAACATTGCATTGTTCAAATGTGCAACAATTTCATGACATAATCAAAATTTAGGATGTTATCTATCTTTAATTGCATGATTCTATCACAAAATCTTTTCCAAATATATAAAAAAGCACATAAAAAATGTGTCATAGTGAAAATTATCAAGCTATGACCCCTTTTGTGTACAACATACCATGAAAACACTTGATCACCAATGGTTTTCATTATTTTTTATTGGGACTTTGTGTTTTTTCAATTTCATTCATCGACAATTTCATGTTTCAATTTTGATTGTCAATTATAAGTAAATTGTTCGTGCCATTCCCTACTTGTTAAAGGTTCAAGTGTTGCAAAAATGGGGACCTAAGGTATTGGTTGCCACATCTCATTAGCCATTGTTGATTTTTTTGTTTGGTTTTTTGTGTTTTTCTTTTGTTGCATGAGTGTGAAGCTTTAAGATAAGTGAAGGTGTGAATATTTGTAGGGACAATAGAGGGAAAAAAATGTTCTTATATAAGAGAGAATCTAATATTATAAAAAAAATCCAAATTTTAATTGAATAAGCTTGTGACTTGGATTTATGACCAGATTTGCTTCATGGACCTTGAGTTTATATCAATTTTAATTGACAACCCTAAACCCAAACTATAATCCAACCCACCTCCTTTTCAAAAACCCAAAATCAGTAAACCTAATCCCCACCATGTCTTGGGAAAAGCAACAAGAAGCTTATCCAAAGGTTTTAGCAAAATGGAAAGAAATTATGTAACCTTACTTGGAGGTTCTACTAATTTAAAAATAAAATAAAAAATCCAAGGCCACAAGTTCCTTTCAAAACAAATACTTGACCAACATTGAATTATACTCATCACCCCATGACTCCTCATTGCACCACATTCAATAAGGTTGGTCCTTATTGAGTAACAAAAGCACGGCACAAAAAAGAAAATAGCCCTACAAATTCATGCAAAACACACATTCAATTCATCAATTTCAATCTACTTCTATAAATATTTGTACCGCTACACCAAGTTCAAGGCTACAATGCACTTCTCTCACTTCATCTCCAACAATTGAATCTAATATGTTTTCAAAGACGTCAGGTGTGATGAACTTTATACCTACATCTATTAGGTATTGTACTTTCAAATCAGCTTAACAAATTGATTTTGTGTATATATATATCTTTCCTTTGGTTACATCCCAATTGTAGCTTGATGTGTGACATGAAGATCATTGAATCCTTATGAAGCTTGTCCATAAAGTTTTCAGAATTCCTCATCAGAAATTTCTCTTTGCAGCCATCAACCCAATATGCTCCCTAAATTCAAAAAGCTTCAATCCTCACGAGACTCCTCCAGCAGCATAAATTCCCAAATCCAAGCATCCTCATCATCATCATCATCATCATCGTTGTGCAGCACCCATGGCTGCTCCCCTTTTCTTAAGTTCTCATGAAGCTCCAAGCAGAAAATTTCAGAAATTGTCATCATCAGAATCATCATAACAACAGCACCCATTTGTATATATAAGTGTGGTGTGGGTACCAAGTGCCTCCTCAGCAATCAGCTCATTCCCCTGATAACCAGTTCTGCAGCAACAAAATTTATTATGCTCAGAGAAACACCTACTAGCAATACTCCAAAATGTGGAACAGCTTTCTTCATGTCACCTGAAAGTCACCCACAAGCCAACATGTCATGGTTCACACTAACAATTTCAGTGCAAAATCTCAGCAATCTTTGAAACCCAGTCTCCAGAATTGAAAACTGATCTGTTGATGAATCTGCTGTATGACAGTTGAATACAGAAGAATTTTTAGGACATGCCACTGATGGAAATATTATTGTACTAGGCTTAGTTTCCTCAATTGGTCATGGGGATCTCATGCATACCCTAATCTTGAGCTTGCAGGGTGAGGTTTTCACCTAAATTAGATTCCGGATGTATCATGCTCCCTACAACAGCCAATCAAAAGATGTAAAAGATATCAGAGTCCAAACTTCCAGTGTTTACATTATGTTAAGTTTCAAGGAGCATTATGCTCATATAGAGATGACATTCAAAGAAGGGGTGAAAATTTTGCCAATGGGTCGGTCATGAGCTTTAATGTCTTTCTACTACTGCTCATCACTTCATGTTCCCCCACTCTTTGCATTATTAGACTTCCAGTATAATTTGCATTGTTGTTAACCCCAAAACATCAAGTGTTCTGAAATCCCAAGGGAAAGTGGACCAAAATGGTCTGCCTTGATGTTTAGGGGTTAAGAGTCATCACGTAAATTTGCTTACTCTGATCCATTGAGGGAGTGTGCAATCTGGGTCTAGATGAGCTTGATCCACAACTGTCTGGCACCTACATGCCAACATCACCAAGAAAAAAGAAAACCAAGTTCTTCAAACACTGAAGTTGCACCAAAAAATTGTTTTTCCATCATCATATCCAATCTCATAATCTATTAATTGAAAGTCAATAAACAACTACTATATGTATTCAGAGAGACAGATTTGATGAAATGGGTTTCTTGCACAGACGTGTATCCCCAAAAGCTGCACAGCTGCTTTGAAGCATCTCAACAAAATTTTCAACAGTTTACCTCGACTCCATTGGGTATGAGAAGGAAATCGATTCCTTGAACAGAAATCAAATCTGTTGTAAACAGATCAGGATCGACAATCCTTGCTTCACCATCTATGAGGATCCCTGAGATACCATCACTGATCAGATTCAGTGATTCCTTCTTGTATTGGCTAAGAGGTACCCATGCCTTGCCATCTGCACCATCCACATGCACGCATGCACTTTTCCCCATTTTAGGTCTACAAATCATCACTGAAAATACCACAGCAATTTTGCCACAGAAGTTCTGCAATTTGGATTTTTGCAATGTGGAATTGGCTGTACACTTCCAAAGAAATTGCTGCTGTAAACCTACAGAATTCTTCAAAATTGCAAACCTCATTGCCCAACAGGTGCTTCTCACCTTCTGTCAATGAGGTAATGGTGTTGTAGGTATATGCACCATCAACAATATGATACAATAAGATGTCTCGAGTAACAATTGCATTTTCTGCAAATTCAAGACATTCATAACCCTGTTTGCAAAGCAAGAATCAAACAAAAAAGTTTCAGACTTGCACAAAAGTAATTTCAGAGCACTTGAGGTTTGCATGATCCTGTATGTGTAGCCACCTGATGTTTGCAAAAATCGAGAAACAGTTTGCTAAAAATCAAATTGAGAGTCAATGAGGGTTGCAATGAAGTTCTGATCTAAAACATGCAATGATCATCATCATCATCTGTCCCTGGCAGCAAAAGGAAAAAAAACACACACAGCCACACAGAAAAACCAAAACAAAAGTTGTAGATGTTGCAATATGCATGGAGTTTGTAAAATTTGATTTCAATGATGAAAGAATTTTTTTTCGCTGAAAAATTGTGAAAAGATCAATGCACAGGATACTACCTGCAAGGCATCATTGTCAGGTGCAAAGAAGGTCAAGGACAGAGGAAGGGAGTAAAATGAAAGGTTTGCTGCATTCATGATCAATGCAAGAGTGGAGTAATCAGCAGCGGATTCCAATCCAAGGTTTAGATCAGGAGCTTGAAAATCCATTCTGCTGCCATCATCTTCATTATCATGCTCTGAGCTATTCATGACAACTTTAGCTGCTGATAGATGGCAACCCATGACAATGAACAGATGGCAAAAAACCAAGCTGATGATAACCATCTTTCTCTCTCTTGTGATCGGCATCATCATCCTTGTAGCTTCTACTCAGACTAGAAATGAAATGCTTGTGAAAATCCCAATGCCAATGGTCTCCTGATTTTTGGATTTTGTAGATCAAGTTTTCCCAGTGCACATTGAAAGCCTGAGAGTTAAAACAGGTCTGTGTGAAAAAAAATTGCTGGTCAAAAGAAGATCCGAAGGACTGCATGATCAGGAGGAGCTCAGAATTAAAACTTTGAGCAGATCCTGAAGAGAAAGGACTTTGGTTTCTAAGAAAACCTAACTGCCAATTTGTGGTTACAGTCAGAGAGCAGCTGCAATTTGCTCACCTTTCACAGAACTTTGCTGATGAAGCCAAGCTCAATTCACTTGGTTAAATTTGTTCTTGGATCCAGAACTAGCAACAATATTTTTGTCATGTGGGTTGTTGATTGAGGAAAACAGTTGCACCCAATTGAAAAATTGCAGCCCAAATCAGGTAGAAATCTGTCATGAAGGATTGCACCCAAAAAACTCACGATCCCAACTAAGAAGTTCAAGAGCAACAACAATTTGTCACCACTGATCAACAGATACATGGGAAAGGAACAAAATTTGGCTCAAAAAAAGTTTGCAGTTTTACATCACTCTCTGTATGGAGATGTTTCTTAGAATACTGTAGTACCTCTACCATTCCGGTAGTAATTAAATTGTTTTCAATAAATGCTACTCACAATGCCACAAGTTCTGAAAATTTGAAGCTTGGTGGTGTGGTGTGCCTAAGTAGTGCAAAATTATTTCACATTTGTGTTAACCACCTCAACTATTAAGAATTTCAAGAAAGTTCTCATTTCACTGTTGAAGTGGAAAAACAAAAACAACAATTATTCGTCAAGAAGATGCTGGAATGGTAAAGGTACTATGATAGAAATCCCAGTGCCAATCCAGGTTGCTAACAAAACCATCAACTCTTCCAAGTTCATAATCTTGACACCAAATGCACGAGCAAACGTGCTGTTTTATGTTATAATCGAGTAGCTAATAAAAAACAGTCATTTTGTTAAATGGGCATGTGTGGAGATCATTGTATCAAGTGCCTATTTATGTGTCCAAATTGAATTTCATGCTTTAAATTAAAGTTGTGTTTCATCCAAAGTACCATGTACATGCCATTATGCTGCTGCCCCCTGGAGATGCTCTTAGCAATGTGATGATGCTTCACAGTTTGATGTTTTGGTGTCTGTAGAAAGTCAGAGAGCTGTGTTTAAACTTGATTAACTTCATGTTTATTACAAAATCAGCCTGAAATGAAGGTGCTTAAAGTTTTTTACAATGTTGGAGATTGGTGTTTTTAGGTTGCTCTAGTATTGGTGTTTCTGGGTTGCAATTAATTCACACACCCATTCATGGTTATCCTGATCCTTATTTGGTGGAGTCAAATTCAATGGAAAAAAAGTGGTGAACAAATTTGAAATTTTCTTTTGTCAAAATGGATGTTTTTCACACTAGACTCTCTCCTCATTCTAGACACCCAATGCTCAGAAATCATGACATCATCACTTGTTTTTGGAGGGTGGTGGTTTAGGGTCATGGGTCAATCCCAATATTTGCTAGACGGGGGTGAGTGTATTCTTTCCATATCAATTTTTTCGCTTTGTGACATTAGACCCAATTTAATCTACTAGTTGATCTTTGTCTTTTGGTATACTTTGAACAACATCAAATTCAACTCAAGATGAAGTTTGGGTTTTGTCAATTAGAGGGAGTTTCATGGGAAGGTTGTTAGGTTGTTAGGGTTTTGTACTTGTAGTGTACTGTAATAATACAAGGGCAGTTTCAAGACATGTTTACCAAATAATAAATTCATTTTATGTTGAAAAAATAGAATACTCTAAATTATTCTATATTTTCATTCATGAAATCTTATTGTTTGGAAATTTTATTTTTATATTTTTGAAAATTTCAACATGTCTACAGATAATATAATTAATGTTGAAGTTGACAAGGTACTATGGTATGTTTCATCTCGCTCAACAAAACAAGGAAACAATCCTCCTTGCTACAGATTTTAATAGAGATACATCCCTAATAGTCATTGGCCCCTAGGTAATAATAGGTCTATTTTTATGTTACTACCCATTATGAGTGTAATCTTGATCATCATCAGAAGATTATGTCATATATTGTGGTCAAGAAAATGACATAATCTGTTGTCTCTCTAGAGCTTAATGGTTGTGTTTGGACTTATGACTTTGCAAGTATTTGTCTACATTATGAACACAATTTGCAATTCCATGTTTGTGTCAAATAGATCTTGAACTTCAAGTGGACAACTTTTCCATGTGTTACAAATGAATGTGCCTAGGAATAGAGAAAACTTGAAGTTGTCCACAAAGTATTTACGATTTCTTCCTCATCTTCGTTCTTTAACTCTTTCATGACATCTCAAATTCGTTTCATCAAAATTCAAGGATTTCATTTGATTTTTTGATGTTTTTGGGGGTTTAACTACTTCAATCTTTTTTTGGGGAATAAAAGTCTAGTGTGTTCAAATCTTCTTAAATATTCTGAAATCAAATAATTTCAATGGTTAGACTAAAATACGGTATATCCACCGGTGAGTCAACATTTAAGCATTCCTATAGTCGGGTGAAAGCAACATAAAGTAGACACAAAAAAGTAGGTGTCAGTTTAATTAATTAATTAATTAATTTTTAAAAAAATTTACAAAAGTCACCAAAAGGTGACACTCTTTTATGGAAATGGAATATTTTGTTGCAAATTTCCTTTTTTAAAAAAGAAATCACCTAAAAAGGAAGTTGAGGAAAAAAAACACTCGTAAGTGTTGAACCACAAAGATTGGGGTCCTTGATTAATATGTAACAAAAATCAATTTATTAAAGCAAAAAAAGTACCATTTTCTTTGGCACACTCATTCTGAACTATTTGTTTTTAAAAATTAAATGGGTAAATGTTTACTTATGTTGGCCCTAGGACCTAAATCAATGTGCCTTAAAACGGTGTAAGTTAGTTAGTTTTTTTTTTTTTTTTTTCTTGGGATTGGATGAACTGCATTTCAATCCATATGGCAAAAGGGTAGACTTGATACTTGGTCCATAACAAAAATTCCATCCCAGAAAAATGAAAAAAAAAAAAAAATCAAAAGAATTTTGACTCTCAATGTCAGTCACCATTTTGAAGGTCTGAATTTTTTAAATATTATTATTAATTTTCAGACAGGAATAATTAGGTCCCGGTCCCCATATGGCCACTAAAATTATATACGTATATGTATATGCTAACTTGCAAAGTGGAAAAAAATGAGAAGTAAAATGTTTGTATTGTGGGAATGTTGGTCACCGATTTAGGGTTGACTTATAAATTGATGCATCGGACATGAGGATTGCTGTAAATTTGGTATATTGTGTTAGGTTTGACAACCTTGCTTGAAATTTACATGTATTGATCTCCTTGGTGTTGTGCACATTGCCATGACTATGGATTGTTGAACCAAACCTTAGTAAAGAAACTTGGAGAAAATCTTTCTCCGTATAAAGTTTGTCTACTATGGTGATTTTTATGACATCATAACAAACACTTTTACTTCTAACTAGTCTATTTTTGCTTTCAACAAGGTTACACTAGAAACTAGGAGCTTTAGGAAATTCTAAAGCTTCTCTATCACACTTGTTGGTGGTGAGCTCATGCTTTGATTCAATTGAAAGGAGGAGAGGTGAGTGGGATTTGACTGAATTAGTGGAATCTCTTGTTGTTCTCTAGATTGTTATTTTAATCCTCAAATTTAGAAAAAAGTAAATTCCTTTCATCTTCAAATATTTAGGTTTTGGGTAGTTAAATTTTGTCTTGAATGTGCAAATGGTGTCCTTGATACTTAGATCCTTTGTTAAACTATCAATAAGTGATGTGCTCTTATTTAGGTTGAAGATTATATATGCAAAGATTTGCTTTTTGTGAGCACCTTTTTGTTGAACCATGACACCGTATAGAGATAAGGTCTTGTTAATAACCCTCCTTATTTGTATGTGAGATACCATTTCCATAACCAAATAGAAATATTGACATCTCTATTCATCCTTATATTGGATTTAACAACCCTCACCCATTACCAAACACAAAGTTTCAAAACTAGAATAATATTTTGACCTAGGTAAGCTTTGAATAATATTAAGATTGGAATTT
>Ga0116229_10009446_pt1 | contig 14873 bp, 11 predicted proteins | sample S1TSphgellanicum_3_FD_87313 | JGI IMG/M metagenome (GOLD analysis project Ga0116229, IMG submission 87313) | Host-associated microbial communities from peat moss isolated from Minnesota, USA - S1T2_Fc - Sphagnum magellanicum MG | ecosystem: Host-associated > Plants > Peat moss > Unclassified... | reverse complement strand
TCTTTTTGTTTTTTTCTTTATTTTACCATGTTCCTTCTACTAACGCCACCGCCCCCCCCCCCCCCCCCCCCTCATCATGACCAAATCACGTCCTTTGAGCTTTCTACCGGTTGTGATTCATGTGGTTTCTTGGATTTCCCATTTGATTTTGCACTTCTTTTCCTCCCTTGTTATTTTGGTAGTTACATGGATTTTGCATTTGAACTAAGGGCCATTACTTAGGCGTGTTCACCTTCATTGTGTTAATTGTTGTCACACAAGTTACATTCATAACAAGTTTGCAATGAGGGATAACAACAAATCTTGAAGCCCTATGGATGTGGACAAGTCTTCAATATTTGGTTATGTTTCATTGATCATTAATGCACATTTAATTTTTGGAAGGCTCGATTAAAGAATATTTCATTTAAATTATGTTCATTCACTTTATTGTACAAGGTAAAGGTAACATCTTAATTCCATTAAGCTTGTTTGAATTTTGTTTACTTTGCATTTGTGTTTTGGGTACATTCACCAATCAAGAAGCCAGCGTGCACCTTCAAGCAATCTTCAATCAATGTTTAAATAGTTCTAAAAAACAATTGTGTGATAATTTGGAATTTGTTGAACAATGTCTATATAATGCTTATATAATCATTAAATAATGTTTTTTAACGTTGTAAAACATTGGTTATAATGTTCAAAAATAATAATTTGATATATTATATTCATTAGATTATTTTGAACTTTATCCAAATGCTACATTAATATATTAAAAACATTGTTGTATAAGTTTATTAAACATTCATGAACCTTGAAGTTAAACATGATTTTAATTATTTAAACCTAAGTAATGGCTACACATGTTAATTTAATACAATTCAATAGTACCCTCAATTAATGTAATTAAAAAAAATGGTGAATGTGATCTCAACCAAAACCTAATTTGGTTTTTTCAATTTTTTCATGTTGCACAAAAAGTGACGAACAACCATAAAAATATTTAGCCAAATCTAGGAATCCGATACCATTTTGGCCAACCTCTAAATTCTATAAATGTGGGTATTTATTTGAATAGGGTGTATGCCAATAGTTATTTGAACCATATTATTTAAGATTATTATTTTAATAGAGAATTTTGGTCACAAATAAAGTAATTACAATTCAATATTAATATAATTAAAAGTAACATTTAAAGTTAATTTGAATTAATGGGGTATTTAAAGTAACATGATATTATTTTGTTCTTGAGTTATGGACTTGCAATATTGATATGTAATTTTAGAATTGAGTATTTATTATTAGGTTTTTTTCCTATAATAATTGAAAATATTTTAAATACCTTAATAATCAAAGTTTATTAAATATAATATATTGTCAAAAAATTATATATATATATATATATATATATATATATCTTATTGGATGTAGGTATTGCATTTGGTGGAAAAGATGCATGTAAGTAATTTAGATGATGAAGGAACAAGTTTTTTGCAATACTTTAATAATCAAAGTTTATTAAATAGAGGGGGGCTTTTGGCAAAGGTACACAATGTAAATTTATGCAGGTATTGTGAAAAACTTGGAAACCTTAAACCATTTGAGTTTGGAAAAAATGGGGCATGACCATAATCAATGTTTAATTTTGAAAATGAGGGTATTGCATAAGGTTTAAGGTTTTTATTTATAAATATCATTTGGATATTTCCTATTGCATTTGGTCCATTACATGTAGGTGTTGCATTTGGTGATCAATATGCATTTAATGAAAACTTAGATGATGAAGGACTAACTTTTTACACTACATGCATAATCCAAACCTATTAACTAAAAGGGTGCTTTTGGTGAGGTCACATAATATATATTTATGTAAATATTATAATAAATTTACCGTGGTAATATTACATTGCAAAAATAATGACAAAATTACCTTTGTGAACACCCTAACAATGATTGCAAAACATCAATGATAAGGATATTGTTAATTGGTTTAGGGTTTGGATTGGGGAATGCCCATAATCAATGTTTGCACTAGAAGATGAAGGTATTGTTAGTTGGTTTAAGGTTATTTTGAAGGATACCTTTTTGTTAATTACATGTAGGTATTTCATATGGTTATTAATTTTTTAGATGATAGAGGATTAAATTTTTGTAATAATTGCATGATTAAAACCTATTAACTACAAGGGGGCTTTTAATTAAGTTACATAATGCAAATTTATGTAGGTTACATAATGCACTTTGGGGTTGGGGAATGCATTTGGAATATGACATAAAATGATAAGGTAGGGTATTGTAAATTGCAATTGCCAAAATAAAAATGGGTATAAAGTTACAAAATTTTATATAAAGTGAACATGATACAAAATGTTGGTGAGATATGTGAAGTAACTTTTTATCCCTCTACTTTTAGTTCTATGAAGTGATTATATTCAAAAGTACATATGCTACCAATGAAAGAAAAATGCAAATATGTTAAGTAATGTTTATAGTTGAAACCAAATAGTTTGCCTCCTATGCATCATTTATGATTTGGAATTGATAGATATATTTTTTAAGTTCAAACATTCCAAATCCTATAATTTTATGTTAAATTGTCACCCACTCAAACCAACTTTTAAAGATTCAACACCATGCTCAACTTGGCAACAAACTTCTAGTCACTTAAAACATCATTCCTATCACATATGTTATCCAAATTTAGTTTGCCTTAGTTCATCAAAAAACTAGCTACAAAGCACATATGCCTATCAAATTCCAAGCTCTACAATTAAATTAGTAAAAAGTTGTGTTACAAAACCCGAGAGGGTTTCACAGAGGTAGAAAGTTCAACTTGGCAGCAGACTTCCATTCACTTAAAATATATGCTCTTATCACATATGTTATCCAAATTTAATTTTTTTTAACTCATTGGAAAGCTAGCTACAAGGGGCATGTGCTTGTTAAATTCTAAGCTCTGCACCCAAATCAGTAGAAAGTTGTGCTACAAAACCCAAGAGGTCTTGTGAAATTTCTCTAAGATTTCAAGCTCCTAAAACTATCCTTACTAACTCCATTTTTCAAAAGTATCATTATCAACCAATCTATTCTCCCTCTTTCCACCATGTGTTAAGATTAATCATTATTCTCCTCCCAAGGAAAGTTGTAGGAACAAGTTTTCCCGAGATTCAAATCGAAAATTATGTTAAAAAAAAAACCCTCAAAATGATCTGAATTCGCCCTTTAAAGAAAAGAAGAAAGAAAGAGGTGAAAGAATACCCTAATTCAGTGGCCAATGGAAAATTCCAATGCTTGGTGGCCCTTGGAAGGAAAAGGAGAAATATCCTTTTCACCTCTTCTCACTTTCCCCTTAACAAATTTTACTTAAACTTTCTTTTTTTCCATTGATTTTAACGTTTTATTTTACCATAGTTTTAGACTGTTATTTTACGCCTTTCTTTATTTTTACTCGACTTATAAATTAAAACCGTGCATTTCGATGTACCAAGTGTTCCACACATTCATTGTCGAGTTGATTTTGATTGAAGCTTTTTTTATTTTCCTTGAATTCGTAGCATCACACATGACCACTTCTTACAGGCCTCAAACTACATAAGTGAATGAAGAACGACCTCCATAGTCATCCCTAGATTTGATGTTGATGTAGCATCCTTGTGAAGAAGATCTTGAACCACGAAAGGTGTGCCCTTGTTTTGAAGTTAAACCCCCTTGAGCTTGGTGTTGTCGCATTTCTCCAAATTCTTGCACCTTGATGATTTTGTTGCAAGTTGACCTCGCTTTTAATAATGAACCTAAAATTGTCTATGAAGGTTTTTATAAAACTAAAGACACCTCCATTTTTGCATGGTCTTTAATTCCTGGCGTTGGACATTATTGTTGGTTATGTGGTCCGATTCGTTGACTACCTCCTAATAGCAAGGCAAATTACTTAGTTCGCACCATTCAACACATCTTGATTTCTTGCAATTATGAATTATCACTGTGGCATAACCCAAGACTCAACATGTAATTGCAGCTCCTCTTGGAACCTATCCATAACCTGAATAAAAGTTTGATTCATCATGAAATTCATGTTATCATTGCCACCTTATCACATTATTTATTATTATGTTGTTTCGAATTAATCTCACGCTTACAATGTTTGAAAATTATTCTATCTCCCTTGGACTTTTCATTGACACCCCTTCAATTGTTTCACGAATCTCAAACATTTTCGCTTACATGACTACCCACTAAATACCAAAACAAGACCAATATTTTGTCAAACATTACGAATTTTGATGTTTGTTTCTAACCCCCACCCTTTAGAGAATTATCACCTTTAATCATGCAACTGAGGTTCTAAAACTATGATTACCAACTTTTATTGAATTAAAAAAAAACCCTACACTTCATTCATCTAATATTGAATTTTGAAAAAAAAACAACCCTTCATGTAAACCCCCCATCATTCCTTATGTTAACATGAAGTTGCTAAAAACTCATAATAACCTTACCACACTTGAATATCCTTGATACAATTTTGCAAAAATTAAGACTATCGCACATGGTTGTATTGGTATGGCTCATAAGATACAAAAAACTCTCACCACAAGTTAAGCTAAAATGGCTTAACACTATACCCTAATGTGCACTTTCATTTGAAGAAGAATCAGAAACAATGCCCATGTTTCTTCGATAAATGGTTATAGCTTCTACAACCTCTACCACATGGTGATGGGTGAAGAGATGTCGATGTTGATGTGTGAGTTGGATCGCATCCACCACAAAGGCTTATTTTGTGGTATCTTGAAACCTAGGGACAAAAAACAAATTAGTTTCATGATTCAAATGCATAATGAAAATAATGTTAAAAATTAATTAAATGATTGTAAACTTATTGGCCATGAATCATTTTCGATTCATGGTACTTGCACACAGTTTGCATCTCTTTCTTTCTTTTACCCTTGGTAGATTTTGAATTCCAATTTCAAACACCCCATGCAAACCTAAGAGGCTTTGCATAACGAATTATATTCATTTGGATGATATTTGCAAGGTCATCATCCTTCTCAATTCGTGAGAAGGCACTACGAAGGATGAACCCCACACCTTGCTTAGGTATGTTGATGATACTTAACAATTTGTTGGAGGCAAACCTTACCAATAAAGGTTGATAAACCTTTTCAAGGCCTTGAGCTTCAAGTTGAAGTCAATCCCATATAACTTTTGCTTTCTTCTTTGCTTGGTCAATTACCTTCTTTTCATTTCATGTTTGTTGTGCTTGCGAATTGTTCAAAATTTGAAGATTCATGGCATGGTGGTTTTGTTGCCTTGGTCCCCAACACGAATAAAAGGACCACCAAATTTACTTGCCTCCATGTGATGACTATGTTTGTTGTCCAAATGTTGGCGAAACAACCATTTAGCCATTGAATTTGCAAATCCACCTTGACCCCTCATGGACCCAATCTACATCTTCCATGGCATAATTCGGTGGTACTTTTCCATGATCACTTTTATATGAAACCACCTCAGCCCCTATAATTTTTTTATTAAACCAACAAGTTTGCATTATGAAGGTATTACAATCAAATGAACCCTTAAACCCTAGACATGATTAGGGTATTGCAATCAAACCAACCCTTAAACAAATCACAATGAAGGTATTGTAATCATAATTTATATGTAATGTACTATTTTCTTCAAAAAAAATTTGGCCCAAAAAAAACCACCTTTCGCATAAAGAATGAGGATGGGATTCAATGTCACCATTAGCAAATTGCAACACATTCAACATATTTATGACATACCTTGAGGAGACGAGCTTGTGTATAATATAATTGCTTGTTCTTCAATTGTAATTGGCACCTCAACCTCGGCTAGCTTTTGTGCACATTTTTTTGGAGGTGCCATCCTGAAAAGAAACAACCATTTTATTAACAAAGAAAAAACACAAAAAAATTAATTATTTATATAATTATCTTATAATGCAACATGCAAGATTAGATAAAGTTGTTACTAATTTTATTTAAAAGCTTAAGGGCTCAATTTTTTTTTAATTCATTATTTTTTAAATTTATAATTAATTAATATAATATAATTTTTAAAATTAAAAATTAAACATAATTTTTATCATTCTTAATTTTATAGTTAATATAATAATAATAAATAATAATAATAATGCTTGGTATATTAACTAATTAGTTATATTAATGAATTTAAAATGATTCTTTACATTTAATATTATATTTAAAATTGCTTCCAAATTGACACATGTTTTTTTCATATTAAAAAAACAAACAACCCACCAAAAGATGACAATGACCATTCTTTTTAGAGCATAATAAGAAGAATAAAAAGAAAATGATAATAATCATCGTTGTCGCCTTCTTCTTTTGGAATGCCTATTAAATAAAAAAGGAAGAAGATGACGACAACAATGCTCACTATTGTTGTCTTCTTCTAGAGTGCCCATAAGAGGAAAAAAAACAACAAAAAGATGATGATGGCGATGCTTGTTGTTGTTGTTTTCTTCTAAAGTAGACTAAAAAGAAGAAAAAGACGGTGGCAAGCTTGCCATCATCATCTTCTTTTGCAGCATAGTAAGAAGAATAAAAATAAGATGAAAACAATGATTGCTGTCTTCTTCTTCTTCTGGAATGCCTATCCAAAAAAAAAGAGGAAGAAAATGATATGATGAACATCATCGCCGTCATTTTATTCTGGAACACCTATAAGAGGGAAAAAAAAAACAAAAAGACAATGATGTTAAGCATCGTCGTCATCATCTTCTTTTGGAGTATACTAAGAAGAAGAAGAAGAAAACAACGGTGAGCTTGTCATCATCTTCTTCTTTTGGAACACAATAAGAAGAAGAACAAGACGATGACGATGAACATTGTCATTGTCATCTTCTTTTGGAGCACAATAAAAAGAAGAAAAAGACAATGATAGTGAGACCCTCGTATCGTCATTTTTTTCTAGAGCGCTTGTAAGAAAAAAAAACAAGAAGACAATGACAATGAACATTGTTGTTGTCATCTTTTGGAGTGATCATAGGATTTTTTTTATAAAAAACAAGAAGACAATGATGGCGATGTTTACTATTGTTGTCCTCTTTTGGAGAAAATTAAGAAGAAGAAGAAAACGATGACAATGATGCTCGCCGTTGTCATCTTCTTCTAAAGCATAACAAAAATAAAAAACATCGTAAGAAAAAAAGACGATGATGGCTACTTGTTGTTGTCTTCTGCTGAAACAAACCTTATAAGGAAAAAGAAGAAGATGATGATGAGTAGCTATTCGTCGTCATCTTCTTTTGTAGGCTTGTAAGAAAATAAAAAGCTTGTGCAATTGCGTAAGAAAAGAAAAAAAACATGTTGTAGCAAACTTACATTAACAATGTTCCTCTTACAACACCACTCTTGCTGCAACTTCACTTTGTTCCTCTTGCAATGTTGTTCCTCACATAGCTTTGTTTTGCCCATAGCAACGTTCTTGAATGCAACAATGTTCTCCCATTCCCCCATAGTGACAAGTAATATTGTTCCAAACTCCCCCCAATAATGCTCCCCTTAGCAATGTTCCTTGCTTCCCCTGCAGCAATAGTGCTCCTTCACTCCTCTTGTGCATAACTTGAGCTTACAACACCTCCTTCACCCAAGAGCGCTCTTGCACAACTTGAGCTTACAATACCTCCTTTACTTGGGAGTGCTCCCATGCAGCAACCACAACAATATAAGATTGTGAGAATAGTGACAACGACCTATGGTGGGTTTGGGGTTTAGGGTTTAGAAGCATTTGGGAAAAAAAACAGGGTAGGTGGGTGGATGGGGTAGGTATGGACATATTAAAAAAAATTAAAAGTAGGGCATGCAAAAGAAAACTTTGACTCAACCTCTTTGACTGCACTGGGTTTGGTTACTTGGATGAGAAGTATTTCATCCCAAACGAAACTGGTGCAGTCATGGGGGCTGGGTCACTCAAGCCCATGGTAGTCTGGAATAGTTAGGCCCTGGTTAAATCAATTGCCAACTGACAGAACCACATCTCGCCATACTAGGCTCCATAATACCTTTACCCTAAGGTCAGTTTTGCTGTTAAATAATCCTCAAAATATTGAAATGAAATTTGTGAAAATATGAAGTTGACATGTTGAAAATCATCATAATTATCATAGGTTATACTCTGAATAATTTCACTACTCATATCACAATATTATAGTAGATGATGGAAATAATAATAATTTAAAAAATATAAAACGAATTCTGTATGAGAAAAAAAAATCATTTTGTCAATGTGGAAACTGACCCTAGGGTACAGTCCATAAAAGACTTGCTCTGAATTTTTTAATGTAATTGGAGGGCATGTTACCCAGCTTTTTTTTTACTCCAGCGCTTGGGGGACGTTTCGAAAAATAGAATGCCTCCTTGGGTGGGCATCCCATGTTTGAAACCCCTCATCCCACCTCCCCCCTCCCTTTCCAAAATTTGTCATTCCACTTCCCATGATGCACATACTCGCTGGGCATCATGAGGTAAAGACGTTGGAGTGGATCTTTCTGCTCGGTGAAACCCTCAATCATGGGCTTTATTGGAATTGGGCCCATGCTGGGCTTCACCTCACAGGAGCCTTTACTGTAGTAAAGCCCACGGCATTGACTTTACCGTACACATAAGACTTAATATACTAATAATTATTGGGGTTATTGTAGCTGCACCTAGCTTCACCAATTGTTCAGGTTTGGGTGTGCTTTTTTGGGTGCATCTTTTCCTACACAATCTCCTTTCTTGATCTGTGTGTTCTTTATTTTATATGAAAAGAATCTTTTACTTTCTTTTACTTTCTTCCACCTAAGGAAGGAATGGGTTTTCTTGTCTCCTTTTGTCTTGACTTGCTTGTTCAGTCTATGTGGTTTGCTTTTTTTCCATGGCTGTTGGCCATTGGCAACAGCCATGGAAAAGGACACGATAGAGACTTAAAGGCAATTTGGAAATTGGAGGATTGGATTAGGCTTTGGATGCGGATTGGGTTAAGGCATAACTTTTTCTTTGTTGGATGAATGCCACTTTAGAGATTGGCGCAAAGTTTTAAATTTAATTAAGGGGAAGGCCATGTTTTGAGGGCATCAAACTCCCCCCCCCCCCAAACACACACACACACAATCTTGGTGGGAGGGGGGTTCGGGTGTGGCTCCCTCTCTAGCCTTCAGCCAACTCTTTTGTTGAAATGGAAAGACAAAATATCAGAGAGGACTTTAGGACCACACTTGGGAAGTATTTGAAGTGTAGGGTCAAAGCATATCATGATTATAGTAGTTAAAAATTTGTGCGGTTCCAATAGGTCGATCTTCCCCATTGGTGGGACATTTAGTCACATTATAAAGGTCATGCCCTAGCCGATCACAATAGTTTAAAACTTGGGGTTCCCAACACAAAGTCAAATTTCCCTGATTTGGGGGACACTTTTGCCTTTTCACTCCTTTGGAAGGAAATGGTTATATCGCTTTTGCACATCCCTACAGGCATATTCTTGTCATACCCAATTGGGGTGATTTCCAAACAAAAAGGTTATGTTATGTTCCTTTAGTAGCAGCAAGTTGGGGCTATTTTATTCCTTGACTTCGCCTGCTTCTAGAGACCCACCATCCCTGCTCGTGTTCATTTTTGTTATGTGTGGTTGGTAGAATCACCACCCCAATATAGGTGCCACTTTCTCATTCTTTGCAATTCTTCTTCAATGTAATATGAGTCTCCTTTAAAAGAAAAGTTTCACAGGATTTCATGAACAATCTGAATGCCGAAAAACTTCACATTTATTGAATGCAAAAAAATTCATAATTGTATAACTAACATGTCCCAAGAAAAAGAGAAGTTTTAAGTGGACAAGAGAAAACCACAAAGGTGAGAACCCCACCCATGTACAGATCAACCAACCAAAATCCTAGAACAAACATGGTGACGAAAAGTGCAGGAGAGCAAAAGCTGCATGAGATAAGCCTTGAGAAAGGTTTAAGTATTGTGTTATGTATTGCATGCAATGGAGGTCATTATCCTTCGCTTGTATGAATTCTTTTTGGACTTATTTTCTTTTCAGCTTGTGATTTGAAACTCTCACATGGTCAAATAGCCTAGATTCTTTACATCTAACTTTAAACAAGATGAAGTGAATATTATCTATGCTTTTTACTCACATTTTAAAAGTGAAGCAAATAATACATAGGTACTCTATCGACGCCCTCCAGTTTTCACTCACAAGGTTGGGAGGGTGGAAAAGCTGCAGAGACATGAAGGGTAGGGTTTGTTGGTAGGTATAAAAGTTTCAGACATATAGTCATCATTTTTTAAATTATGCATATACATATACAATTCATGCCTAGATTGAAGTTTACAATCATAAGATGATGTATGCTTAAAAATATATATAAACATATTAATTTTCTTTCTTGCAAAATCTATTTTGTATTGGAATTTCTGAATTTTAAAACCTAATTGATGCAATCATTTACTAGTTTCATTTGAAATTATTCCTTATTTAACCAAACCCAAATTTAGTTCATTTTTTTTAGTTTTAGTGACAATGACAATGATTCATTGGAACACTTTTAGGTAGGGCAACTTTAGGTTTCATAAGTGTTATTGTAAATTGGATAGTTCAAAATTGGAATTTATTTAGTTCATTCTCAAGAGAAGAGGCATGGAAAGGTGTCTTTTTTAATTTTATTTTTTAGGTTTTTCTTTTTCAACACCATATTCACAAGAAGATTTTGAATATCTTCTTTACCAATTTACGTCCCATTTTTAAAAAATTAAAGTTTAATTTAATTCAATTGGATCTTAATCCAATTGTTAAATTATATTGAATTGAATTAAAATTTGATTCAATGTATTTGAATTCGATTTAGGAATTTGAATCAAATTCACATTCAATTCAAGTTGCATTGTAATGTTGTTCACACTTCAATTTCATATAAAAATGAATTAATTTTTCTCATTCCAATAACATTGGATATTATTTTTCTTCCACAATGTTAAATTTGTCATTTCCTTATTTTTCAATATTTTTAGTCTTGGTGCAAATAAGGATAATTCATTGTATGTTACACATTGCATCATATCATGTTGAAATTCATTTATATCAAGGTTATTTCAACATGTCATGTCATTGACATATGAACATGTGTTGTCTAATTAAGTTTCATATGAATATCCTAACATTGTTCAAAGGATTGTCAACAAAGGACTAGGTGTCAATGTAAAAGGTGAAAATGGAAAAATGATTTTTGCATTTAACATGTGAAAACAATCATGATGAAGTCTTTTTGATATTATGAATGGTGTCCAATCTCCTATTTACTTTTTAAAAAAATTTGTAGATCATAACTTGTATAAATTTATGTGATTTCTTGCAATTATGTAAATATCATGTGGGAGTTATATGCACAAAAACAAAAAATCCAATAAAAGATCAATGGCCAGAAGGGAGACAAAAAGGGAAGGCCAAAGAAAAGCCAAAACATGAATAACCCGCAAAAACCAAAAAGTGGGAAAGAGCTAGTCCCTTTTGTGGTAGGAAGCTATTTCACCCACGATTCCTTTAATGTTGTCTGCATGCAAATCGTGAAATCTAATAGTAATGGGGGGTCTAGAACAATCATCATTTGCCAACACAATCTTCCTTTTTATAACAGAGGTTAAAGCACGTTGAAAAACAATACTAACACATTGCTTAAAAAATTGAATGCAAAAAGACAAGGATAAGTGACCTCTCGATTGTCTATTGTGGGAAAAATGGGCACACTCCATGATGAAACAATCCATATTGTGCCCATGCATGCCATGCACTTCCATGGCCATCAAAATAAAGTGGTGCCTGTCATGAAGCCCTTTATATTTGCGGATTTTAGTAATGGCATTAAATTCTGCAATTGCACATGTTGGTCAACTAATGACATTCAAAGCCACCATCTCCCGCATCGGATTAGTAACCACCACATCAACAACAAAGACCTAGTCCTCTTGGGTCATGTAGAGATTGATTTGTAATGAAACTCCTGATGTAAGGGTGTATCACCATTCTCTCCATATAGTGCCCACTTTTTCGAATGAAAGCATATAACATACATGACGTTTCAAATGGCATCATGTGTGGTTATTTGCTAACCTCCAAACGGGCAACGAGTTAAGTGCGAGCCAAATGCATCCAACATGTGTCCACATTCACATGTGAAAAAACTAGATGATGAAGGCTGAATCAAACCAAAATGAAAACGTGAAGTTAAAGTGAAAGTAGAATGTGCAACGTAAAATGAACAGATAAATGGTCTAGCAACCAACCATAGCCCTACCCCCTTACTCGAACAAAAATGAATGCGGGCTTTGGATGTTGAAGAAATGGAATCATCCTCAAAAATAGACCTAAGGGATGTGTCATGGTGGATGTCCATCAAAGATGCATGTAGACTTGGTGTGTCGATAATTACCAGACTCTAAAAAAAAGGGTGCATTTCTTTAGTTGTAGGAAGAAGGCCATTTTGCGTTGCATGTAAACATGACTTCAACAGGTGTGGGCCCCCTTCAACTTGAGAAACATATTATTCCAAAATGGGTCTATCGAAAATACAGAACCTAAAGCACAAAGACAGAGCCACCAAAGCCCAACTCCTTAGAAAAACGGATGGGGCACAATCCTCCATAAAAAGAAGGCTTATACCACCAAAGGATATTGATAGTCAAGCCTGATGTTTCGTTAAGAGCCCTTGAAAGGGCTCTGATGATCCTAGACCCATAATGTCCCCACATATTTACATAATTTTTTTGTTGAAATTCGCCAAAAGATACAAGAAGGAAAAAGAAAGAAGTATTGTCCAAGTAAAATAAGAAGGTTAATGAACTACATATGAGGACAAAATGCCTAAAACAACTTGGGTGTCTCTTTGGAGAGGAAAATCATCGATATGCGCCATGTCTGAAATAAAGCCTCATTCAAAAAATGCGTGGCAAAGTCTTTAAAACCCATTGGCACACCAAAAATGCACAAGCCATTTGTGACCAAAGTGCAACCTTCAAGAATCTTTATGCCTGAAGAGATCATGGATGGACTCCAATGACATTTTGACTTGAAGCCCAATTAGGGTTAATTGGGTCGAAAGGTGGTCAAAGGTGTGGGTAATCTCATGCATAGGCCCCACGATGTGGGTATTGTTCGTTAAGGATGGAAAAACACAACTAGGGGCCCATGCAATGATTTCTAAAAGAATTTGATAATGAGCCAAAGCAAATAAAAGATTTCCTAAGGGGTCACCATGCCTTATGCCTGAAGATGATTCGATAATGGTGACCCCCTCCACATGCCGCCCATGCTTGTAATAAAAAGAATAATGAGCACCATAAAACAAAATGGTAAAGGGGACAATGCTCACTAAAAGCCCCACGACATCACATAGTTCAAGAAACGTTATTAAAAGCATTTTCAATGTTGACTTGCATCACAACCTAATCAAGGTGTAAGTCAAGGAGGGCATGGATGCTAAAAGGGATGGCCTCACAACCTTTAGGGGTTGATATTCCAAACTAATGGGGGATATGTGTTCTTGAAACGACCCTTGAAGCTATAGGACAATGGAACAACTAATAAATTGAAAAAACACTTCGCCTATGGTAATAAGACAAAGACCACCAATGTCCTTTGCCATTGCCAAAATTTGTTATCCCCTAGCACTAAGGCCACCAACCTAGGGATATTCCCACAAACAACAACTGTAATAGCCTGGAATAATTCCGAAAACATTGAGGATGGGTCTTCTAATATGAAACATTTCGAGAAATGCTCATATACCATCCTAGAAAGCCCACCTAAAAACAAACGAAGAGCAATGGCTAAGGCTTGGGCAAACATAGCCCTATTTAAGATAAATGTGTGTTCATGCTAATAGTCTAAATTAGGTGGAAAAACAAGGTTTGAAGGAGGGGGGTGTAATTAGTGCAAGGTAGCAATGGTGTCCTTCGAAGGAATAGATGGCGACATGGGTTAGAGAGCTTTGGCAACATGACTGTACTCACCAACTCTCCTTAAAACTAGACATTGATGAAAAAAAATGGACAAAAATTCTTCCTGTGGGTGGTGAGAACGGTGCGCACATGAAACAAAAAGATTCCATCTGAAGAAAAAACTAGTCACCCACCATAAACTTCCTAAAGCGAGCAAAAACCTCTTGTTGATTCGAATGATCCCCTTGAATATAGTGTAAACACCAACGTGGCAATAAGAGGAAAAGGAATCATGTTAATTCGTCCATCGAATCTTGAGCAATTCGGTCAAGGGGTAAATGAAAAGCTTGCATGACCTCGTCCTAGATGGCTTGAGGGATCCTATGAAGCAAACAAAAGCATGCAAAACAATATTCAAACAACCCCAAAATGGAGTTAGTTGAGACCGAAGCTAACCCCAATAAATAAGAGGAATAAAACTAGTGATAAGCATAGGAGGGGAGGACACATGTAAAGAAAAAACAACTTGACTAACCTAAAAAACAAGGCTAATAGGAAGGTGAACATTTTGGACCACCTAAAATGTAAAGGCTAGAACAATGAGGACAGGGGGTGTTTCGAACTGAAGGGGGATGTAAAGAAGGAGCCATTAAAAAAAATTTTAAAAATTAAAAAAAATGAAAACTTTCCTGAAAAAAAGGACTTTCCTATCGTTGCAAGAGCTCGCCAACGATGGCAGGCTTGGTCGTTGCAAAAGTGCAATAACAAAGACTATTTGCTAAGACTACCAAGAACACATTCTGTTTATTGCATGTGACGACGGTATTTTTGTTTTGTCTCCATCTCCATTGCTTTCTCTTCCTCCTCTTTTCCTTTCTTGCAAATTATGATAGCTCTGTAATTACTTGCCATGTTTTTTTTTTT